>Ga0272441_10002448_pt1 | contig 37355 bp, 38 predicted proteins | sample SSMProp6N_FD_193582 | JGI IMG/M metagenome (GOLD analysis project Ga0272441, IMG submission 193582) | Marine sediment archaeal communities from Little Sippewissett salt marsh, Falmouth, MA, United States - SSM-Prop-6N | ecosystem: Environmental > Aquatic > Marine > Wetlands > Sediment ...
AAAAGATGTACACCTACGCGAGTTTCGTATCATATCAGATCCTGATGCTGGCTCATTCTCAGCTTAAATTCGAGAAAAAGAACGAATTCTACAAATATATTTGAGTGAATCCCAATGAAATATCGGCGAACTCTCATAGCGTGAGCTATAGATTTGTGTCTGAATTTCTTGGAATTTCCAGGTTATCGGGACATTTTTTGTTGTAACTTTTGCACTTCTGCGCGTTATTGGTGGAATAAAATAGGGGCAGGTATGTTGCTGACATTCACTGTCCTGTCAAATTACCACTGGATGGACAGGCTCGATATGCTATGGCTGCCATACAGACAATACCAAGATGTTTTATTTTTTAATGATTAATGTTGAATAAATGAGATTGTGTTTTCTGGGTGATATCCGGTCAATTCATACAAAACGCTGGATTGAATATTTTGCTGAAAACAATGAAGTTCATTTAATATCTCTTGATTATTTGGATTATGATACAGCCCAGATATCTGAAGACGAATATATATCCATAGGGGTCAAGGTTCATTTTATTCCAAAAAAATGGTATATTTTACCATTTGCTCCATTATTATTCAAACGAATTGTTGACTCGATAAAACCTGATATTCTGCATGCCCATTATGTAACGCAGTATGGATTCTGTGGAAGTTTTTGTGGATGTCACCCTTATATCGTTTCTGCGTGGGGGAGCGATGTTCTTGTTGATCCTAAAAAGTCGTTTTTCTTAAAATTTGCGGTTAAGTTTGCGTTAAAATCTGCGGATATGATCACCTGTGATGGAATGAATTCTAGAGATGAGATTGTCAGCCTGGAAGATTCTTCGTCCAAAGTAATTCTCATCAATCATGGTATTGATACTGATAAATTTAGTCCTGAAAGAATGAATCGGGCACATTTTGAAGACACCTTTGGATCAGGGGTTAAAACAGTTCTCTATACCAGAGGATTTAGGGAGATTTACAATGCTGAAACTCTTATTCGGGCAATACCATTGATTCTAGATATAGTTCCCCAGTCTCGGTTTATTATTTGCGGAAAGGGTCACGAAGAAGACAAAATTCGCAGATTTGCGGATGATCTTGGAGTTTCTGATTACATTTATTATGCTGGCTGGGTTGCCCATGACGAATTGCCGATATTATATGCATCGTCAGATGTATACGTTTCTACATCACTTTCCGATGGCGGGATGGCGGTAGGCACGCTTGAAGCAATGTCGTGTGGCCTGGTACCTGTTGTTACGGAAGGTGGAGACAATCGGCACTGGATAACGGATGGGGAGAATGGTTTTATTATTCCTCTTCGTGACCCTGAAATTTTGGCAGAAAAAGTAATATTTCTGTTACGGGATGATGAAATCAGGAAACAGTTTGCAAAAATGAATAGAAGTCTTATCATAGAATGTGCAGATTATCATAATGAAATGAATAAAGTGGATGAAATATATCGTAGATTACTAAAGGAGAGAAATTAATGAAATTATTGATCACTGGCGGTGCTGGATTTGTCGGGTCACATCTGTGTGAAAAATATGTTGAAGATGGTGATACTGTCCTGTGCCTGGACAATTTTATGAATGGCGATCTCACAAATATTCGTCATCTCTTAACACAGCATAATTTCAAACTGATAAATGGCGATATTTGTGATTATGATCTGCTTGAAAAAATTATGAGAGATGTTGATGCGGTAATTCATCTCGCAGCTCAGATACATGTCGACAGATCAATAATTGAACCCAGACTGACGTATGATATTAATGTTCTGGGCACCCAGAACGTTCTCGAAATTGCCCGTATTTTTGATGTGGAGAAGGTCATTCATGCCTCCACTAGTGAAGTGTATGGTTCTGCTCAGTATGCACCTATGGATGAATCCCACCCGTTAAATGCCCCCCATCCCTATGGTGCAAGTAAAATTGCTGCAGATCGTATGTGTTATGCTTATATTGAGACATATGGGATGAATATTAACATTGTGCGCCCTTTTAACTTATACGGTCCGAGGCAACGTGATTCAGGATATGGTGGTGCAATATCAATATTCACCAAAAGGGTTCTGAATAATAAACCGCCGGTTATATATGGTGACGGTCAGCAAACAAGGGATTACACCTATGTGGATGATATTGTTACTGCGTATGATGCCCTTTTGAATTATGATAAACCGTTGAGAGAGCCAGTCAATTTTGGTACAGGAGTTGATGTGTCTATTCTTGATCTTGCAAAGAAGATTATTGATATTTGCGGAAAAGATCTGACGCCAGTGCATGTCGAAAAGCGTCCTGGAGAAGTTCAGCGTCTGATTGCCGATATTTCAAAGGCTAAACAAATTGGCTGGGAACCAAAGTATTCCATCGGTGAAGGCCTTGAAAAATTCATTGACTGGTATACAAATTATAAAGTTGAAGAATGGGCAAAACCGAGGTGAGTTCTATGAGCGGGAAGAATATATCGTATTTTACTCCAAGTATCACGGATGATGAAATATCTGAGGTCCTCGATACATTGAAGTCAGGGTGGCTGACGATGGGGCCAAAAACCATTGCCTTTGAAGAACAGATTGCGGAGTACACCGGTGCGAAATATGCGGTGGCAGTAAACTCCTGTACCGCTGCCCTTCATCTCTCATTAATCGGGCTTGGCATTGGAAGTGGTGATGAGGTCATCACCACACCATTTACGTTTGCTTCAACAGGAAATGTGATCGTTCATACAGGAGCAAAACCCGTTTTTGTTGATATTCAGCCGGACACTTATAATATTGATCCTGAGCTGATTAAAGAGGCAATAACACCCAAAACAAAGGCTATTATTCCGGTTCATTACGCTGGCCAGCCATGTGACATCCAGGCAATTACTGAAATTGCGTCAGATTACAATGTGAAGGTAATCGAAGATGCGGCACATGCGATCGGAGCCGAATATAAAGGGAATAAAATCGGATGTTTTGGGGACACTACCTGCTTCAGCTTTTATGCGACAAAAAATATGACCACCGGGGATGGTGGAGCTGTTACCACCAACGATAAAAAACTGGCTGATCGCATGCGTTCGCTGAGACTTCATGGCATTACCAAGGATGCATGGAAACGTTACTCTGATCAGGGCAGCTGGTACTATGAAATAGAAGTCTGTGGGTGGAAATACAACATGACTGATATTCAGGCGGCGATTGGACTTCATCAGATTAAAAAACTGGATGAATTTTGCAATATCCGTCGTGAGTATGCAGATATGTATAACAAAGCTTTGAGTGATTGTGACGGCTTGATAACACCCCGGATTGTAGGAGATGTTAAACATGTGTTCCACTTGTACCCGCTGTTATTGGAGGATTATGACCGCTCACAGTTTATTAAACATATGAATTCCGCTGGAATTGGATGTAGTGTTCATTTTATTCCCCTGCATCTTCATCCATTCTACAGGGAAGCATACGGTTTCACGTATGGGGATTATCCTGTTGCAGAGTCTGTGTATGAAAGGGAAGTTTCCCTTCCGCTGTACCCGAAGATGCCATTGACTGACGTACACTATGTTATTCAGAAGACATTGGAAATTATCAAACATGAGTGATTATGATAATAATCTGAATAACCTGGAAGAATCTCTCAAAGAATGGCGGGGGGGAGCCATTAATCCTGTTACACGTATTTTTTGGGAGATGAACGCTGAAATAATTCGTAATCTTTCTATTGAGTACAGTCATCGTGGGGATAATGTGCTTGATGTTGGTTGTGGTGTGGGTTCATATATTATAGAATTGGCAAACCGGGGGAGGAAATCATATGGAGTGGATCCGTTATTCGAAACATCCCTCCTGCTTGCAAAAGAGAACGTATCTTCGAAAAATGTAGATGTTGAGTTATTCAGAGGGTGTGGTGAACACCTGCCTTTCAGGGATAATATGTTCAATATGATTCTGTGTGTTTCCACACTTCAGCATGTGGAAGATCAGAATCTTGTTCTTCAGAAGATAAGGGGTCTGCTGAAAAATGATGGGTTCTTGCTTGTGAGTGTTCCTCAGACAATAAGGAAGTCTTCATTTGAAAATCTGGAGATTTATACCATGCATTTTAATTCCTCAATTCTTGTTGAGATGATTGAAAATGCCGGATTTGAAGTTGTGACCATGAGATATTGTGGTTTTATGCAGCCTCTGGTTCGGAGATTCCTGAATGTTATACTACCTGTTATTGGATTAAATGGTGTCCGATCGATGTTTGTTCATATTGATTCTCTCACGCACATGTTTCCCCAATATGCGTCCAGTGTGATTTTACTCGCAAGGGTGCGTTCATGAAAAAAGTGTTGATGGTTTCGTATTTTTACCCTCCTCTTGGCGGGGTAGGTATTATCAGAACTTTAAAATTCTCAAAATATCTCTCAGAATATGGCTGGAAGCCGTATGTTCTTACGGTAAAAAACAGGGACCGGTTTTATACGGCCTGTGGAAATGATCCTATTCCGGATGGTGTTGATGTTTTCCGTTCCCGTAATTATCTAAACAATTTTTCTGTCATCGAAGGCGGGCTTCGCCGACTTGGGGTTACTTCGAAAGTAATCGTCCCGGATGCATATTGTGGCTGGGTATATGATTCAGTTAGGATGGGGAAAAGGATCATAGAAGAGGAAGATATTGATCTGATTTATGTATCTTGTCCCCCGCACAGTTCAGCAATCATTGGAGCACGGCTAAAGGAATTGACGGGGGTGCCGTTTGTCTTGGATCTCAGGGATGCCTGGACGCTAAACCCACATTCAACAAAATATATGTTTGAATATCTGCAAAAAATGGATGAAAAAAATGAAGAATCTATTCTACAGTTTGCAGATTATATTCTCACAGCAACCGAAGGGATTATGGATGATTATGTCAGAAAATATCCTTCAATTCATCTGAAAACTGGTTTTTGTCCTAATGGCTTTGATTTGGATGATATACCTTCTTCTGTAACCCCTTTTACAAGGTTTACTATTACATATACTGGTTTTTTTTATGTTGATCGTTCACCTGAACCTCTCTTTAAGGCACTACGGGTAATCCTTGATGAAAAATTAATTCCGGAATCTGACATTCAGTTTATGTGGGCAGGACGAGATAGCCAGTTTGTTCATCACTTGGTGAAAAAATATGGTGTAGAATCAGTCATGTGCTACTTCGGGCTAGTGACAAAAAACCAGGCTGATGAGTTGCTGTATAGGTCTCAAATGTTGTATTTCATGATGGGTCCTACTGACAATGCTTCACAAAAAACTGTGATGACAGGTAAAATATTCCCATATCTAGCATCCGGAAAACCAATTCTTGCTGTGGTTCTGGATGGGGCGGCAAAAGACCTGATTGAGGAGTATTCGGATAACAGCATCACGATTGGACCATTGGATGTAGATCATGCCGTAGAATTTATCTTGGCCTCATATAGGCAATGGAAAGAAGGTAATGAAATGGCTGTGATAAGTAAAAAAACACAGGCATTCAGAAAGAAATACAACTATGCGTCACTGGCAGGAAAGGTGGCAGATGTATTTGATGAAATCGTATCTGTTAAGTGACTTGATTCGAACGAGAAATATCTGTTCAAAAGAGAATTAAAATATGCGTTGAAGGAAGAAATGATTGTAACGAAGTACGGCAAATTTATTAGATCTGATATGGCTGATTTCCAGTGAAATTCATGAATTCTCAATATATTCAATTGATAAAGTCAAATCCTGAATTGTGGGATCTCTTTACACGGAAAGAAGAGTATAATCCTGATATTTTGGATCAGTTTGGCCGTTTTTCTTATTATCAAAGTAATAATAGGGATATCCTGAAACCGAGTGTATCTCAATACCTTGTGGAGAATGGATTTCATCCAGAATATCCTGATGGAAAATCGTTTGCCGTCTGCCTGACACATGACATAGACGTAGTAAATCATTCAGTTATGTGGAAAGGTATTGGTGGGCTCAAAGCGATCTATAAACGAGACTGGCCAGAATTAGGGCGTCAGGTTTCTTATGCACGCTCAAAAAAGCGACCATACAATAATTTTGAAGATATAATGGCACTGGAAGCTGAGTATGATGCGAGATCCAGTTTTTATTTCATGGCCCTCGAGGATGGCCAGCAGGATCATAATTACTCACTTCATCAGGTGGAGTCAGAAATTGGGACCATTATTGATGCAGGGTGGGAGGTTGGCTTACATGGGAGTCATGAGGCATACTGCGATTATGATCAGATCTGCAGGGAAAAAGCCCGACTGGAGAAGATAACTGGTATTCCAGTGGTTGGATATCGAAATCACTACCTCCGCTTCCGGGTTCCGGATACTTGGGAATATCTGAGCCGGGCGGGTTTTTTGTATGATACCACTGTTGGGTATGCAGACTGTGTGGGTTTTAGAAACGGTATGTGTCATCCTTACAGGCCGTACAATCTGAATACAGATTCCGTGATTAATATTCTGGAAATTCCATTAGTAGTGATGGACGGGACGTTATACTCAGATCATATGGGGCTTACTCCTGATGTGGCCATGGATTGTGTTAAGCGTCTTATTGACCTGATTGCAGAATGCAGGGGTGTGTTCACTCTTTTGTGGCATAATTCCATGTTTCTGGATGGAACAATGGAGAAGGAGATGTATGGGAAGATTCTTGAATACTGCTATGAGAGGAATGCATGGATGACGAGTGGAGCGGAGATTGCTGAGTGGGTGAATAATTCGTATGTCCAATAGTAAATATATTGTTGAAAAGATTGAATTCCCTGATTTTGGAATGTGGGATGATATGGTAAATTCATCACCACAGGGTTCAGTCTTTCATCTATCTGACTGGATTAAAACCTGTGCTGATTCACAAAATAATGATTATGTATTATACGGTGTTTATAAAAATTGTGAATTAATTGCTGGACTTCCTTTAATAATGAAAAAATACAAAGGAATTTTAAAGTACGGGACCTCTTCAATTTCTTTGACTCCATATGGAGGTTTCTTATTGCCTGAAAATAGTAGTACGAAAGTGAGAGAAAATGAACAAAGAAATAACCAAATAATTGAAGCAGTTCTGTCAGAGGTACATAAAGAAAAATTATTGAGAACACAAATAATCAATCCTCCAGAGTTTTATGACATTAGACCATTTACCTGGAATAATTGGAAAGCAAAGGTATATTTTACATATATATTAGATTTAAATAAAGATACTTGGGCGAATATTTCCAAAAAAACACGCAATATTATCCGTAAAGGTCAAAAAAATTCAATATCAACAGAAGTTTATTGGGATAATGAATTATACTGGAAACTGAATCTGGATACATACGGTAAACAGGGAAAAAACCCACCTTTTTCTAAAGATTATCTTATCTCTCTAATGAATCTTATTAATGAAAAAAATCTTGGTGAGATGTGGGTAGCAAGGATGCCGAATGGAAATGTAATCTCAGCTGAGGTTATATTATGGGATAACAAAATGGCTCACAGATGGTCAGCAGCAGCATGCTATGAATATAGAGATACTGGTGGAACCTCTCTATTACTTTATGATATCTTTGAAAGTTTGCAGAAACGGGGTTATGATAAAATAAACCTTATGGCTGCAAATACGCCACAGCTTACAAAATTTGTTACTGGTTTTAATCCAAATATAGTTAATTATTATTGTGTTTCAAAGAGAATAAGTCACAGATGAATGATATAAATGATTAATCGTTGCAAACCCTATATAAATTTTAAAGATGTTATTTCTTCAATTCAAAATATTGATGAATTGACATACGATCCAATTAATAAATTTGAAAGAGAAGTTGCATCTTATATTGGATCTAAATATGCTCTTGGAGTTGATCAGGGACGTACAGCTTTAATTTTTGGTCTAAAAGCACTTGGTATTAAGTCTGGGGATGAAATAATCGTACAGAGTTTAATTTGTCAAGTAGTAATTGATGCAATTATTGAAGTAGGTGCTAAACCGATATTGGTTGACAACAATATATTTAACTACAATATTTTGATAAATAGCATTAGACCGTTAATTTCAAAAGATACAAAAGCAATAATCGTTGCTCATTTATACGGTGCAACAACAGCAATGGATGAAATTATTGAAATTGCTCAGGAAAATAATCTATATTTAATCGAGGATTGTGCACATATTCTAGGTGGCAAATGGAAAGGAAAAATGGCTGGATCTTTTGGAGATATTGCATTTTTAAGTTTTAATTTTGATAAACCGATCTCTACAGGTAGTGGAGGTATGGTGCTTGTCAATAATTCTGAATTAATTCCAAACTTTGAAATTTATCGAAATAAGGTTAATCGCGTTGAATTAGATATTGATAAAAACTATGTTTTTGCATTACTAATTCAACACACTCTAACACAAAAAGAAAATTATAAGCAAACATTGTCAATCGATTTTGGTAAAAATATAATAAATAAGTATACTCAATTATCTGAAACAATAAACAATAATTTGGATTATATTACCAATGAAAATGATTTATGCAAATTGGTTGAACCATACTACAGAAAAGAAATGAATTTTTTTCTGATGAAAAGAGTTCAATCGTTCATTAAAATTGGTTATAATAAATTACAGAGAATGGATGAGGTTCTATATGATAAAAATTGGAATCAGTCAATTTTAATGAATAAATATCGGGCTCAAACTGGACTTATAAATTTAAAAAATATTGAAAAAGTGAATGAATTTCGAAATAAAAATGCAAATATATATGTGGAATTGCTATCAGATAATGAATCATATTCATTGCCTGAGTATAGTTCTGAAATTGAACCCGCATTTTTAAGGTATACAATCCTTGCAAAAAAAATCGAAACAAAAAGTATCTTTAAACTTTCAAAAGAGAGAGGATTTGAATTGGGTAACTTTAATTGGTTTGCACCAGTTCATAAATTAAATAGATATTCGACATTTAGATCAACAGAAATGAATAAATTAGAGAATTCAGAGTATATTTCAGAACATATGGTAAATCTGCCTACGCATTATTATGTGTCTGAGGATAATATGTTTGATATTTGTAGTATATTAAATAATATTTCAAGATGTTAACTGTGAATACCTATAGCACTTAAATCAACAGATGAATAATATTTTGCAAGCGAATATATTCTGTCTATTTGTCCTTCGTTTAAAGATTCCTTCCCTCTTCCGACTATTGCTTTATTTTTTCGAGTGTAAGTTATGTTTGAAGAATCAATTACCATATTTATAGCATTATCAGAGATATTTGATCCATACCACTCTGACACTTTTTTTAATTCGTCGAAGGCATTATTTTTTAAATTTTCATAGGTAATAACATAAATTTGATCCGATTTTATAATATCTGAAGAAAACCAACTCGAATAGAATTTTAGATACCAGGGTGCAGCGAAATCTACAAGAAAGTCAAGTTTGAAATTTTCATCTAAATTATCCCAGATTTTATTATTATATCCAAAAAGTGTCCAAAAATCATCATTTGATGATAAGTTCGAGTGATCATATAAACTAATTATGGAATCAAATATATTACGGCATTGCAATATAGTTCTACAACCGGATTTCTCTAAGAAATTTTCAGTATTTCGACAATTGATACAATGTTGCTGAAGGAATAATGATTTATTTTGAAATGGAAATGAAGAATTGAATAGGACTTTCATTGAATTTAATTGCCTTGTTCCTACACTATTTCCAAAATATTTTGTTTCATGATCTGGATACATATTCTGTAACATTCTGCTTAGCCATGTACCTCCGGTTTTTGGAGCTGCAACATGCCAAAGACCGTAACTTTTTCCTAAGTTATTTTCAGGAATACAATTGATTGAGAATCCGATTGAAGAAATATGATTCGTGATTCCTGTAGGTGCAAATCTACCAAAGAGTCCTAATGAATATCTAACTGAAGATTGTGCAATTGATTCTGTTATTCTTCTTTTATATGTTGTCATAGTTGCAATGTCCATCATGATTAATTTGAATTTTATAATGATAGCCCATGATATTATTCTGATTAATCATATACTAAGCTATCCAAAAAGACCCTCTAAATAAGCCTTCGTCCTTGGATCCTTTGGATTATTAAATACCTCGTCCGCAGGCCCATGTTCAATAAGCTCACCGAGATAGAGGAAGACTACATAATCCGCAATCCTCTTTGCCTGGCGCAGAATATGGGTCACAAATACAATCGTGTAATCTTCCTTTAGATTCAAGAGTTCAGTTTCAATGTGTTTAGCAGAGATTGGGTCAAGGGCTGAGGTCGTCTCATCACAGAGAATAATTTCCGGTTCAATTGCAAGCGTTCGTGCAAGACAGAGTCGCTGTTGCTGACCCAGTGAGAGTTTCGTTGCCGGGTCTTTGAGCCTGTCACAAACCTCCTCCCACAGCCCAACAGTCTTTAGGGCATTCTCCACAATTCGATCAAGTTCTTTTTTATCTCTGAACCCATGGATTTTCGGGCCATAACTGATGTTGTCGTATATGGACATTGGCAGGGGATTGGGGGACTGAGCAATCATCCCGACATTTTTGCGAAGTTCTGTGACATCAGTTTCTTTGCTGAGGATATTCTGACCGTCAATTACAATCTCACCCTCATACCTGAGATCCTCAATCAAGTCGTTCATTCGGTTCATGCTCTTTAAGAGAGTGGACTTTCCACACCCTGACGGACCAATGATCACGGTAATCTGGGTTTTTGGAATTGCAATATTGATATTTTTCAAAATTTCATTTGTACCAATATCAAGATTAAAATTATTCACTGCAATTTTAACAGTATCTGAGTTATTTGATGACATATTTCATAAACCTCCTGGATAGTATTCGGGAAACAGCACTTAACAGAAGAACAATGGCAAGGAGAATGATCGCAGATGCATATGCACGCTGCTGCACTTCTGGAATGGGGGTTGAGAGCTGGAAAAAGATTGCCAGGGGCAACGTTGCTACAGGGTCCCCGAGTGATGTGGGAATTGAATCTGTATATCCAGCAGTGAAGAGAACGGATGCGGCATCTCCGATTCCTCTTCCAAAGGCAAGGATCACTGCCGTGAGCATCCCGGGAAGTGCCTGCCGGATGATTACCTGCACAAGGGTTTCATAGCGTGTTGTTCCAAGAGCAAGAGATGCCTCTTTCAGTTTTATAGGTACTGTCTGCATAATCTCATCCATCCCACGTGTGAGAATGGGTGTAATGAAGACGGCGACAGTAATTATCCCCCAGAACAATGACGCTCTCGCACCAACCTGAATCATGATGAGGAATACAAACACACCATAAATCAGAGAGGGAATACCTGTGGAAACTTCGAGGATCATACGAATAATTTCAGGTATTTTTGATTTGCCTGAATATTGGTTAAGATAGAGTGCCATCGGAAGACTGAGAATGAAAGCAATGATTATCGCACCAATTGAGAGGTACAATGAACCAACAATTGCATTCAGAATTCCTCCACCTCCTCCGAGGTAATACCCTCCTTTTGGAACCTGTGTCAGCATCTCAATCGAGAGTGAAGGGGCCCCGCGAATAATTACCGTTGCAAACACAGCAAACAAACTGGCAATGACAACCAATAATGAGAGGAGCATGATTGCCTTGAATAATTGTTCTTCACGTTTTCTCAGGTTCATCAGGCTGTTCTCCTTTTAATTTTTATTAAAACATACTTTGAAGCGACATTAAATGCGACAACCATCACAAAGAGGATGAGTGCAGCAAACATAAGTGCCGAGTCGTAGATTGGAACGGACATCATCTCGCCATAATTGTTTGCGATTAATGCCGGGATCGGATATGCCGGATCAAATACTGAGGACGGAACAATGGCAACATTTCCAACCACCATCAGAACTGCCATGGTCTCACCAAACGCCCTGCTGAATCCCAGAATAATTGCAGCGATGATTCCCGGGTAAGCCTTTCTCAAGACCACTTTTTTGATTGTCTCCCACTTGTTTGCACCCAGTGTCAGTGATGCCTCACGCATCTCCATTGGAACAGTTCCCAAGACTTCGTATATGATAGAGATCAGTATCGGGAAGACCATGATAGAGAGGACTAGTCCTCCGGCAAGGACACTGTAGCCCGAACTTGTTGTTCCTGCCATTGGTGCCAGATAATCACGTATCACGGGAATAATCAGAATAATTCCAAACAGACCAAAGACAACTGAAGGAATTCCTGCAAGGAGATCAATGAATGGCTGGATAATTTTCCGTATTTTCGGATGGGCGTATTCTGAGAGATAGACAGCTGAAAATATCGAAATGGGAATTGAGATTATCATTGCGAGGCAGGTAACCCATACTGTTCCCATAATAAATGGGAAAAACCCGAAATCTCCTGCAAGTGGTTTCCATGATGATGAGAGGATTAGGTCAGGTAATGAATACATTGAGAGGATCTGCTCAGAATGAATAAGAAGCAATGAAAAGATTGCAAAAAGCAGAAATGAAATTATTATCGCAGGAATCATCATGCATTTCCCTGCGATTTTGTCTTTGAGATATCTCCGTTTTGTACTAGAGGACATCTGTTTTATTCCGCCTAGTGCCATGGATTAGCTGAGTTTCGCTCTTTCTTCAGTGATTCTCTCATTAGACAGGGGGAGATATCCGTTTTCAAGAATGTAGTCTTGTCCGTCTGTCAGAATCCATTCGACGAACTCCTTTGTTGCTCCCGTAAATTCGGTTTTGGTGACAAGATTCAAATCCCGTGCAGGTGGTGAAGGGTATTTTCCTTCTGATATTGCCTGTATCAGATCATCCCGGGTGGTATAAAAGTCCTCATCAGGATCGATTTTTCCATTGTCATTGAGGTCAAGGGGTACAATCGCTATACCATTGATAGGCAGTCCCGTGGTAAGGTCATACGCAAAGTTGATATTATTATATCCAATGCCAAGTTTGTCATTCTTTACTGCTTCAGCGACTCCTGGATCGCCGGACACACCGGTTCCCTGGAGGTCTTCCTGTTTGTATCCCATGTACTTTGCCCAGATTGACGCAGCTCCACAGGCATCGGACCTTGTATACACATTGACCGCCTTATCAGATTCGACACCTTCGTATATGTCTCCCCATGTAGCATACTGTGCATCCACATAGAGGCTTGTGAGTGATGAATTGCTGAATCCTTTTTCTTTAATGTCCTGGCTGATTGGATTGTTTTCATTGAATGTTCCCACAACAGCATCTTTTGCTACCGAAACCCAGATGGCGCCCTTTGCCTCTTCTTCCGGGTAAATTTCCCGTGAGACCATGCCGATATCAACCATTCCCGAAATTGCATCTGTCATGCCCTTTCCGGCACCTCCGGCTGAGATCTCGATCTTCACGTCAGGGTTTATTTTATTGTATTCTTCACTCCAGGCAATCATCATTGGATACAGGGCGAAGGCACCTGATATAGTAATTTTTTCCTGTGCATTTCCTGCGGATGAATCAGTGCAGCCCGAAAATGCAACGGCTGCCACAACCATTACTAACAGGATTGTAGATGTAACTTTTTCCATGGGAATCCCTAATGATTTGTTTGGCCTTGGATGTTAATAAATTTTGGTAGTCCACCAATATGTATTGGTAGTATGTGGCTTTAGATCCATTAAACAAGATTTTATCTATATATCCTAACAACATACTACCAAAGTGATGTTCCTTTGCCATTGATTGATTCAAATGATATTGTGTGTATTGAAGAAACAGCAGTAACTGTGCGATCATATAGACGCAGGACAACAGTACCCTCAAAAATTTATAAACTGCTTGGGATTGAGCAGGGTGATTCATTGCGTTGGGTGGCAATGAGAGATGGGACGGTTTATATCACCAAAGTTGAAAACAGTACAGATGCTGAGGTGCGTCTGGATGGGGATGACAGAAACTCTCATTGATATCTCACAAAAAGCGGGAGATCTGGTTTTAAAATATTATCATAACCCACAACAGGGTATCCAATTAAAGGGTGATGATTCACCTCTTACTAATGCTGACCTTGCTTCAGATAGATATATTGATGGACGATTGAAAGATGAATATGGCCTTCCAATTATATCTGAAGAGAATTATCCTGATTATAACAAGCGAAAAGACTATTCAGAATTTTTCCTTGTCGACCCGCTAGATGGAACCAAAGAATTCATCGATAAAAATGGAGAATTCACGGTAAATATTGCATATATTGTAGAAAACAGACCTGTCATGGGTGTGATCTATGCTCCTGCACTTGGGATTACCTATTATGCCGAAGAGAATTCCGGTGCATATATGAAGGAACAGGAAAATATCGAAAAAATGCCATATACAACGCCGGAGGATGGATTTCCAACAGCAACCGGCAGTAGAAAGCACAGCACAGAACTTGATTCTGAGTTTATGCATCTAAATAATATCCAGGAAGTGGTTCCTGCCGGTTCTTCCCTCAAATTCTGCAAGGTTGCCGCAGGTCTTGCAACATTCTATCCACGATTTCAGGGCTCAATGGAATGGGATATTGCTGCAGGTCATATCATAGCGAAGGAAGCCGGTTGTGCGGTTATTGATCTCAAAACCGGAGAAGACCCTCAATACAATAAAGAATCACTGCGAAACAACTATTTTTTGGTTTTAAAGAAAGGCATGGAGCTATCATCAGTCAAAATACCTGAATGGAATTGAGGAAGTTATGGGAGACGAAGGATTTACAGTCTGGTTTACCGGGTGGTCGGGTTCAGGAAAGACCACCATTGCAATGACCCTGGAAGAAGAACTGAAGAAAATGGGTGTACAGCATGTCCAGAGGCTAGATGGCGACATCGTCAGGGAAGATCTCTGCAGTGATCTTGGCTTTTCAAAAGAAGACAGGAATGAGAATATTAAGAGAGCCACGTTTGTTGCAGAAATGCTCTCAAAGAATGGTGTTGCAACACTGGTTTCGTTCATCTCCCCTTATTCAGCATTACGTGACCATGCAAGAGAAAGGTGCCACAATTTTATTGAAGTATATGTCAGATGCGACAAGGATACTCTAATAGAAAGGGATGTGAAAGGTCTCTACAAACAGGCAATTGAAGGAAAAATTTTGGAATTCACTGGCATTAGCGACCCATATGAAGAACCGGAATATCCTGAAATTATACTAAATACTGCAGAAGAGGAGATCCCTGAGTCAGTTGGAAGAGTCATAGGGTATCTCAAAGAGAATCATTACATCTGAGGAAAATTCATGGATACATCAGAAGAATCATATCGGCTTTCAAATTTAAAGGCGCTTGAAGCTGAAAGCATTGGAATTATCAGGGAAGTCGCTGCGGAATTTGAAAACCCGGTGATGCTCTATTCAGTAGGGAAAGACTCATCTGTAATGGCACACCTGGCCATCAAGGCATTTTATCCGGAAAACGTCCCGTTTCCCCTGTTGCATGTCGATACCGGCTATAAGTTCCCGGAGATGTACACCTTCAGGGACTACTATACAGAGAAGAACAACCTGACACTGAAAGTATACAAAAATGAGGAGGCCCTTTCAAACGGCGTAAATCCGCTGACACTGGGCACCGTGAAGTGCTGTGCAGAACTAAAGACCAAGGCCCTCCTTGATGCACTAAAAGAAGGTGGATATGATGCTGCATTTGGAGGGGCACGAAGGGATGAGGAGAAGTCACGTGCAAAAGAGCGGGTGTATTCATTCAGGGATAAGCATGGACAATGGGATCCCAAAAACCAGAGACCGGAACTCTGGAATATCTTCAATTCAAAGATAAATCCAGGTGAATCCATCCGGGTATTCCCCCTCTCCAACTGGACTGAACTTGATATATGGACCTACATCTATTATGAAAATATTGAGGTTGTTCCCTTATACTATGCCAAGAAGCGACAGGTAATTGAGAGAAATAATCAGCTGATTCAGGTATACACCAATGAAAACACTGAGGAAGTACAAGAGGTCATGTGCCGATTCAGAACGCTTGGATGTCATTATTGCACGGGTGCTGTCAGATCAGAAGCGGATACCATGCCAAAGATCATCGAGGAGATGATGGTTGTACGGAACTCGGAGCGAATAACACGGGTAATTGATCATGATCAGGAAAGTTCAATGGAGCAGAAAAAGCGGGAGGGATACTTTTGAAAAACCTTGAGGCGATGATTGAGCAGAACCAGCGTATTGATTTGTTGCGATTCGCCACCGCAGGAAGCGTTGATGACGGGAAGTCAACACTCATTGGACGGCTCCTCTATGATTCAAAATCCATTTTTGAGGACCAGCTGAGTTCAATTAAGGATTACTCAAAGATTCACCGAAATCAGGAGATTGATTACTCTTTGGTAACTGACGGCCTGAAGTCTGAGAGAGAACAGGGGATAACCATTGATGTTGCATACCGATTCTTCTCTACTCCGAAGAGGCGTTTTATTATTGCAGACACTCCCGGGCATGAGCAATATACACGCAATATGGCCACCGGAGCATCCAATGCCTCACTGTCACTGATACTTATTGATGCAACAAAAGGGGTGGTGACGCAGACACGACGGCATACGTTTATTTCATCTCTCTTGGGTATCCGGCATTTTGTTGTTGCTGTGAATAAGATGGACCTTGTCGATTACTCAGAGGAGGCATTTGAGAAAATCGTAGGTGATTACAATACCTTCTCAGATAAACTGTCAGCTGAATCAATTATTTTCATCCCGATAAGCGCACTCAAAGGTGACAACGTAATCGAACACAGCCCAAATATGCCTTGGTATAAGGGATCGCCCCTCCTTGATTATCTTGAGAAGGTGAATGTTTCAGGCGGGCGAAATCTGATTGATTTCCGTTTCCCAGTGCAGTATGTGAACTGGGGTGGCAAGAATTTCAGAGGGTATTGCGGTACAATTGTATCTGGTGTAATTAGGAAAGGGGAGAGGGTCAGGGTTCTTCCATCCGGGAGGACGAGTGAAGTTGAAAGGATTGTCACCTATGAAGGGGATCTCGAGTATGCCTATGCTCCGATGGCGGTTACCCTCTGCCTGTCTGATGAGATTGATGTCAGTCGTGGTGATGTAATTGCACGGGAAAATAATCTTCCGGCAATAACCGGCAATATTGAGGCAAATATTGTCTGGATGGATACTGTACCTATGCAGATGGAGAGGGATTATCTGATAAAGCATTCGACGCGGACGGTGCGGGGAAGTTTTACCGAGGTAAGGTATAGAATTGATCCTGAGGATGTGCACCGTAAACCAGCAGATAATCTTAGTTTAAATGAAATTGGCAAAGTGAAGTTGGAGCTGAAAAGTCCGCTCTTTGCTGACATTTATTCCAAAAACAGACTTATGGGCTCATTTATTGTGATAGATCCCTATACCAATCAGACGGTTGCTGCCGGGATGATTTCGAAGTATAAACAGGTGTCTCCGGACAGGGCGTGCGAGTCTGTTACAGCTAAAGTGATTCGCTATCCAGCAAACAAGAAGGATGAGGCGAAAGCGCATTACAATCGGTTGTCGATGCAGGGCGCTCATTGCATCTATGTTGATGATGAAATGTTAGGCGAAGGACTTTGTGATGGGATTTTTGTTTGCGATGAAGAATATTCCAAAATTATTGAGGAATTGTGTGATATTATTACAAAATCTGGTGTTTCGGTTGTTGTATGCTCACAAAACAGAATGAATTGATTATATTATGAATATTCCAGATGATTAAAGTTTGACTGAAGATTTAATAATTCCAATTTCTTTTGGTGAGAAAAATTTTAGAATACATAATGAAATAAAATAGGTGATAATACCAATAAATATTGTGTAAGTGAGTGAAATTACTGAATTTATTGGAATGAAAATTAATGGAATTATCATCAATCCAGATGAAAGTATACATTTAAATGTTGACTTAAGATCAATATGGATCTGGATATATTTTATTGCAACTAAATACCCCAAAAATGAAAGAACAAGAAATGAGATGAGGGTTGCATATGCAGCACCAATTATTCCGTAAATTGGTATCAGATACAAATTGAGAAATAAATTTGTTGTTGCTGCTGATAATTGCATATATATGTTGTATCTTGTAATTTTTATCAAAAGAGTGACATTTATTAGGATCTGAAAGATACCTCCAAAAAAAGCTGCAAGTGCAACTATTGGTATTACGCTTGCCCCCTCTAAAAAATCACTGGTAGTAAATAAAAGTATTAAGGGTTTTGAAATTAAAAACAAACCAAAAACTGCTGGTATCCCTATCATGCAAAAGTATTTGATGGACATTGAAATGTATAGCCTGACAGTATCATAATTGCCTTCATCATACAATTTAGCGAGTTCAGGATAGAGAATCATTTGCAATGGGGATATAAGTAGTTGAATTAAACTCCCTATAGCATATGCTGCATTGTAAATACCCACCATTGTGGCGCCCAGCAAAAAACCAATGATATACCGGTCACTTGAGTCAGTGATCCATCTTATGAGTCCATTTGGGGTAAGGGGTGCTCCAAACTTTAAAAAATCCATTAAATAGCAAAATTTTGGTATTAATACTCCAATTTGCTGTTTTATCAAAAATAGAGCAAATAAGAATAATGTAAATGAGATGAGAAGGTTTGCTCCGATGACACTCCTTAATCCAAATCCATTTATAAGAAGAACGAATGTAAGAATGAGTTGGCCTATAGATTGGTATATCGTCAGGCCAGAAAACAATTGTATCTGACGAAAAATCCTGAAATAGTACGTTACAATCTGTGTGACAGCTCCAAGGACGATCAATCCGGCTCCGGCTTTAACGTAATAAGAAGTTGTTTCATCCTGAAGAACAAACAACGCAATGGTATCCGAAAGCAGGAACACAATTATTGAAATCACAAAACTGATAGCAAATACAAAAATCAATATTGAGTAGAAACTCTCTTGGATTTTTTTTGGGTTTTTTTCCGCAGATAAAAAACGGACTGCAGACATTTGAAGTCCCATTATGCCAAGAGGGGTCAGTAAAGAGACTGTAACTGATATTTGTGCCCATATACCATATTCATAAGGCCCAAGTGTTTTGGTAATGAGTGGCAGGAGCAGAAATGCTGCAAGTGATGTTGTTGCCTGAGTGATGCCGATGATGCCAACATCTCGTAAGAATTTTTTGTGTGACGTTGTATTATTCTCCGTTTGTTGGTTTATTAGATTTTAATGAATATTATTCAATTAGTTCTGCTAATATGGTTTTTTACAGTTTAGTTAAAAGTTGTGTTTCTGGTATGTCGAATAACAAGGAGGGAGTAATCCCTCCTTGTTATTTGACGTCCTGCCAAATTGCCACTGGATGTACAGGCTCAGGTTTTCTACAGAGCTAAATAAACTCTTTTATCTAACATAATTTCCAAAAACTGCACTTATAAGTATATCAATATATCATTAGGAGGTAGTCTGATATGTGTGGCGTCCAAAAAAAATTAAAAGGAGTTATTCTTGCAGGTGGTACCGGAACACGACTGTACCCACTCACAAAAGTGACCAACAAACATCTTCTTCCGGTTGGAATGGAGCCGATGATCCTCAATCCTATCAAACAGCTAATCTCTGCTGATATTACTGACATTCTAATTATCACAAGCAAACAACATATGGGAGATATCGTTCAGTTGCTTGGAAGTGGTGCTGAACTTGGGTGTTCGTTCACATTCAGGGTTCAGGAAGAAGCTGGAGGTATTGCCCACGCTCTTTTACTGGCAGAAAACTTTGCAGGCAATGGACGAACGGTTGTAATTCTTGGAGACAATATTCTGACCCACAGCATCGCTCCACATGTTCACGAATATCTTACACAAGATTCCGGCGCATATGTTTTAATCAAGAAAGTAGGTGATCCTGAACGATATGGGGTGGCCGCTCTTGATGAACGCAATAAGATGATTATTGAAATTGAGGAGAAGCCATCTCAGCCAAAGAGTGATTATGCGGTCATTGGCGTGTACATGTATGATTCTGATGTCTTTGATATCATTAGAACTATTAAGCCATCAGCACGTAGTGAACTGGAGATCAGTTCGGTAAATAACGAGTACATTGGCCGTGGCAATCTGCAGTACGGGGTAGTAAATGGTGGATGGACTGATGCCGGAACCTTTGAGTCGTTGCAATATGCCAACTCCCTTCTGTTTCAAACACAAAACAAAATTCAATCAGGCGATAGAGAATGAATATTCCATTTAACCGTCCCTATCTGACAGGGAATGAACTTTCATATATTGAAGATGTGATCCAGTCATCTCAGTCTGGTGAGCACATGAGCGGCGACGGAAAGTATACGAAACTTGTGCAACAATTTTTTGAAAATCGCTTTGGTGCCCGAAAGGCTCTTTTAACCACATCAGGTACCAGTGCACTTGAACTTGCGTTCTATTTGTTGGATCTAAAACCCGGTGATGAAGTAATTCTTCCATCGTACACCTTTTCTTCAACTGCGAATACAATTATAATGGCCGGTGGAACACCTGTTTTTGCGGATATTTCCCGCGAAACCCTGAATATAGACCCTGAGGAGATCAAAAAGAAGATCACAGACAAAACAAGAGCAATTTGTCCGGTTCACTATGGTGGAGTTTCATGCGCCATGGATGAGATTATGGAGATTGCAGAGACTCACAATCTCTCCGTGGTAGAGGATGCTGCCCAGGGAGTGAATGCCACATATATGGGGAAATATCTTGGAACAATTGGAGACTTTGGTTGCTATAGCTTCCATGAAACAAAAAATTATGTCTGCGGAGAAGGAGGGGCTCTTCTCATCAACACAGATGACCCGAAAATCAACGAACGCGCAGAGATTTTACGAGAGAAGGGTACCAACCGGAGTCAGTTTTTCCGTGGAGAAGTGGACAAATACACGTGGGTGGATATTGGCTCAAGTTATCTGCCAAGTGATATTTTGGCAGCGTTTTTATACGCACAGCTTGAACATCTTGATGAAATTCAGGAGAAGCGACTGGCAGTCTGGAATGCTTATTATGAAGCGTTAAAACCCATTGAAGAGGAAGGACGGATTCGACTACCGATTATTCCGGATTATGCACAGCACAATGCCCATTTGTTCTATGTCCTTTTTGAAAGCGAAACTGTTCGCAACGCGATGATGGACACACTTAAGAAGCATGGCATTCATGCTGTGTTTCATTATATTCCATTACATTCGGCTCCGATGGGGCAGCGATATGGGTATAGGGAGGGTGATTTTCCAATTACAGGAGATTTCAGCAGAAGGTTGTTGAGATTGCCTTTGTTTGCTGGGATGGAAGATGATATGATCAAATATGTTGTCGATAAAATGTTTGTGCCATTATAATATGATAAACATGAATAATGCCCTGAAAGAAATTTAACGTTATGAATACTATATGTCTGGAGGTAGAAATCTATGAAAAAATGTGCAATAATTCAATCAAATTTTTTGCCATGGAAGGGATATTTTGATATAATAAATGATGTTGATATATTCATATTTCTGGAAGATGTTCAATATACAAAAAGGGATTGGAGAAATAGAAATATGATAAAAGTATCTAACGGGACTACACAATGGATAAATGTGCCAGTACATTCTGAAAAGATTCAAAATATTTCCAATGTTAAAATAAGATATGATAATGACTGGAACGAACTGATAAAAACCAAAATTAACGCAAATTACAAAAAAGCACCATATTTTGATAGTTATGTAGATACATTATTCAGCTATTTGGACAAAAAATATGTTTATCTGTCCTCCTTGAATATTGATTTAATTGTTGCGATATCTGATATCTTAGGGATTCATACAAAATTTATTAATTCAGTTGATCTTGAAACAAATGGCACAAAAGATGACAAACTGCTAAGTCTATGTAAAAAAGTAGATGCAGATTATTATTTATCTGGTCCTGCAGCAAAGAATTACATAGATGTTGAAAAATTTAAATTTGCTGGAGTAGAACTTGCGTATAAGGATTATAACTATTCAAAATACCCTCAGCAATGGGGTAATTTTGAGCATGCAGTATCAATAATTGACTTATTATTTAATTGTGGTGAGAATGCACCTAGATACATATGGGGTAAGAAATAAATTGTTGTACAATGTCGTCCCGGGTGAAAATGCATAATTTCAGTTTTAAGTTCATGAATTATCTTTTTGCGTTAATATGGGCTTGAGTTGATATAAATGGAAATCGGCGTTGATTTAGTAGATATCTCAGAATTTGAGGGAAAATATCTCGATGATAAACGATTTATTGAAAAAATATTCACAGAAACTGAAATACAATACTGTATGTCGCGGGCCTATCCTGCTCAGCACTTCGCTGCTCGTTTTGCCGCAAAGGAGGCAGTTATTAAGGCCGTATATCAAAAATTTCCCTTGATTAATTATAATGAGATCGAGGTGACAAATGACAAGTCTGGACGTCCATATGTAAAATTATTATTTCACGATGGGGATGATATTAATATGAAAATTAGTCTTTCTCATTCAAAGCATAGTGCAATAGCATTTGTTGTTTTGGAAACGTAAATGATTTGCCATGATAACGTTAGCCATTACATGAGAAATAATTAAGGATAGTATAAGTTTGAGTTTAAATAATTTAAAATAATAATTGGATAATATCAATGACAAAGCTTTCTATTGTAACTACTATGTATTATTCTGAAAATTATGTTGAGGAATTTTACACTCGTTCATTAAAAACATTAAACGATATTGGAATTTATGACTATGAATTTATTTTTGTAGATGATGGTTCTCCTGATGATAGCTTAAAAGAAGCTATAAAATTATATAATAATGATTCTTGTGTAACAGTTGTTGAGCTTTCACGCAATTTTGGTCATCATAAAGCAATTATGACAGGGTTAGGCATTGCAAATGGCGACTATATTTTTCTAATTGACATTGATCTGGAAGAAGAACCAGAATTATTAAAAATTTTTTGGGAAGAACTGCACAAGGAAGAGAATAAGAATGTCGATGTAATTTATGGAGTGCAGAGTAAACGTAAGGGTGATTGGTTCGAAAGATGGTCTGGCGATTTATTTTACAGGCTTCATAATATGGTGTGTGACCAAGGCAAAGTTGAAAAAAATCTTACAACAGTTCGAATAATGAAGAATAATTTTGTTAAGGAGTTACTAAAATTTAAAGAGCATGATTTTTATTTCGCTCCAATTTGTAGTTTGGTTGGTTTTAATCAGATACCAATTATGATCAATAAAAAAAGTACTTCATTAACAACATATTCATTTTTAAAGAAATATCATCTGGCAATTAATAGTATATTTTCTTTCAGCAATAAGCCATTGTATTTTATTTTTTATTTGGGACTCTTAATTACTGTTGTATCATTTTTAGTTGTTATTTATGCACTTTTCCAAAAGTTAATATTTAATATTACGATAGATGGATGGGCAAGTATGATCGCTTCAATTTGGCTTTTGGGAGGGATAATAATATTATTTATTGGAATTTCTGCAATTTATATATCAAAGATATTTGAACAAACAAAAAACAAACCATTTACAATTATAAAAACTTTATATAATGGAAGTGAGTCACAATGAAATGGAAGAAGTTAGGAAAAATTTTTTGTGCAGATAATAATTCAGATTTAATGATTACAGGTGGGAGGACCCCTGTAGCTCAAAATGTTGAGGGTGATCTTTTCAAAATATATTATGCAGCATATGATATAAAAATGCGTGGAAAAATATATGCATTATATATTAATATCAATGAGCCAAACACGATTCAGAAATTAGTATTAGATCCTATTATTGATAAAGGTGATATTGGTTTTTTTGATGATAATGGTATTATTCCGTCATCAATTGTAATTTATAACAATTCTATATTTCTTTACACATGTGGCTTTAGCGTAAAAAATAAAATTATTTTTGATTCTGCAACTGGTCTGGCGATTAGTAAAGATAATGGAAAAACTTTTATGAAAATACATGGGCCTGTGATGGACAGAACCATCTATGATCCATGTTTTGCTACATCTCCTTTTGTATTACATGATGATGGAATCTTTAAAGCTTGGTATGTTTCTTGTGATAGGTGGGAAAAAAAAGAAGACGGCGGGTATAAGCATTTTTATAATATAAAATATAAGGAATCCAAGGATGGAATTCATTGGAATATTAATTCAAGAGTTGCAATAGACTACCAAAATGAATATGAATATGCTATTTCACGTCCGTCTGTAATGAAGGATGGTCCTGACGACTACAAGATGTGGTACTCTTTTAGGGCTCAACCGGAAATTGAAAAATATCGTATAGGGTATGCTGAGTCAACAGATGGGATCAACTGGACCCGTAAGGACGAACTTATGAAACATTTTGATGTATCAGAAAAGGGCTGGGACAGTGAAATGGTTTGTTATCCTTATGTATTTGATCATAAAGGGAGAAGATACATGTTATACAATGGGAATCACTATGGTAAGACTGGATTTGGTTTGGCTATATTGGAAGATGAGTAAATGCAAAAAATAGTTATTATTGGAAATTCTATCTCAGCTGACATTATGTATGCATACCTCAAAAAAGATGAACGCTATCATGTAGTAGCATTTGCTGTCGATAGAGAATTTATTAAGGAAAAAAATAAATTTGAACTTCCCGTAGTAGAATTAAATAAACTTTCCACTATGTATTCTACACTTGAACACAAAATTATACTTGCTGTGGGTTATAATAAAATCAACAAGGTTCGTGCAGAAATATTCAACCGCATAAGAGACATGGGTTATGTTATGGAAACATACATTCATCCAAAAGCCCAGATTTATACTGATATAAAAATAGGTGATGGGAGTGTTATTTTGGGGGGTAGTATCATTGAACCATATGCTACAATTGGAGAAAACAGTATAATATGGGCGAATTGTGTGATCGGTCATCATTCAAAAGTTGGCAATAATTGCTGGATAGCATCAGGAACTGTAGTGGCAGGAGAAGCAACGGTTGGAAATAATTCATTTTTGGGCGTAAATGCAACTGTGTCTAACCAGGTAAATGTTGGAGCATTCAATATTGTGGGTGGGAATACAGCAATTCATAGAAATACTAAGGATAATGAGGTTTATCTGTCCTCTCATGGCGAAAAACACCGATTTTCAGCCACAGATTATGATCAATATTATCTGAAATAATATGGGTTACTATTTATCTGACTTTCCGCATCTATTTTTTCAAGTGTAATATTTTTCATACTCCGCGCCCAAAAGCCGCAATATTTTTCTGAATTCATCATTCAGATTTGCAATCCTCTTAATTCTCATTCCATCGTCTACAAATGAAAATTCTCTCACCCTCCGGAACCGGAAGAAGATCCACTTCATCGTAGGTCTCTGTGTCTGCCTCTTTGTCTGGCTGGTGACCGTTTCACCGGATCGTTCCAGTTCTCTTCGGAGCCGGAACTCTGTCATCGAATAGATAAAAAGACACAGAACCATGATCATCGCCAACGCCTGGATACGTGCCGGTTTCTTTAAAAAGACCTCCGCTACACGGAATGATTTGTCTTTCAGGAACCGGAATCCTCTCTCAACATTCCCCTGTGCTTTATAATTCGTCAGTAGTTCATCGGCAGACATCTCAGTATCATTCGTTGCCAGGACAAAACGCCCAAGCTTTTGTCGTTCCTGCTCAATGACAGTTTCATTGTATTCGATATCTGCGGCAATCTTATGCATCTGAACCAGCTGTTCACCAGCCTTTGGCCGCCCTCGTTTCTTCTCTGCTTTTCGTTGAATCGTGAGAATTTCAAGTTCACTGAACTGATATTTCGGATGTTTTTTCAGCCAGTTTTCAGCTGCATTCTTTGCATCGGGTTCGCAGGCGAACTCCTTTGCTAAGACTTTTCGGAGAGATGTCTTCGCCTTTTCCAGATTTTTCCCGAGGTTTTTTTCAAAGGTCTTCTCCTGCTGTTCATGCATTGGTGCTGAATGATACAGGACCCATTTCTGTCTGATATTGGCATAGTCACTGAAATATTCGTTATATGAATACCTCACATCAGCGCACAGGGTGAATTGACAATCTGATTTTATCAGTTCTTTAGCGTCTTTGACGGTAACCGGTACACGGCTGATCCAGAATGTGTGCTGACCTATGCTCCGGAGATTCTTTTCGGTATAAAATGCAGCATCAGCTACATGGTAGACTTTTTCGCCGGATTTCAGGTTGTTCTGGAGGTTTTCAATAATGATTCGTAGAGTCTCTTTATCTGATTCATTCCCGGAAAACGTCTGGAGGAATAATGGTACTCCATGCTGATTTGATGCCATCCCCAGGACAAACCGTTTGAGATCCCAGCGGCCATCCTTTGGATAGCCGTATGTGATCTGGATTTCTTCAGTGCCAAAGTCCAGTTCATATTCCCCGGTGACACTGAAGTTTGTGGTATCTACGTGAATACAATGTGAGCCAAATTCTGTCGGAATGAGGCAGTTTGCCACAATTTCATTGAAGAGCTCTGTGGGTCCATATTCTGCGATAGCATCAAGTGTCCTGCCAAGGACGTCATCATTGATCTGGTCTGTGGTTATTCCTTCGCCAATAAGACGTTCTACCGCAATATCATCGAAAAATTCAGGAAAGAGATACAGACGGCGTTCGATGAATCCCAGTCCATTGAGGGCCATTAACTTAACAACCTGAGAATGACTGAGATTGTGATGGCGGGTTTTTGGTATGGCGGTATCGATTACATCAGCTATTCCAAGAGAATCATAGGCACCAGAGACAATGCCGAGATGACCGACGGAAAGGATTGATTCGTCATCAAATCCGTCAATGAAGGACATATTGTAGATATTTGCTTAAGCGTACATAGATCTTTTGGTGGGTTATTGTTTCAGGGGCGGATTTTTAATGCGGATGGTCGGATTTATGGTATATGATATACAATTTCAATATACAAATTATTTCTTTGATGCTGTTCATAGTAATTGTTATTGAATTGTTGATAGATTTTAGTGGTTTATAAAACAGAAGAGGTGTTTTTAAATGAATAAAAAATTAGATATTTTTTTGAAAGCAACATTTGACCTTACTGATGAGGAATATAGTGAGATCTTAACGAAAGATGATATTGCTAACTGGGATTCATTAAAACATATGGTACTAGTGACTAGCTTAGAAAGGGAGTTTAACATAATACTCGACGTTCAGGAGATTGTCAACATGCAATCCTTCCCCGATATAATTCAAATATTAAAAGAAAAGGAGATTGATCTTGACGAATGAAACTGTCATCATAACGGGTGGAGCAAGTGGACTTGGGCTAAATGTAGCAGAAGCATTATTGGAAGAAGGGGCCGAAATTGTAATTTTTGACTTAAATGACAAGCTATTTTCAGAACTAAGTGAAAAGTTTGACTGCTATAAGGTTGATGTTACAGATGAGTCTTCTGTTCAGAGTGCTGTCAACGATGTTATTGGAAAATATGGCAAAATAGACGTTTTGGTGAATAGTGCCGGAATAATTCACAGTGCACCTCTTATAAATATTATGAATCCAAATGGGATGCGACATTCCTTTACAGAATTTAAGGAAGTTTTAGATGTTGATTTGTGCTCTGTTTTTTTAGTCAGTTCAATTATATCTGAAAAGATGATTCTGAAAAGAACAAGGGGAGTTATTATTAACATCAGCTCAATTTGTGCCAGAGGAAATGCTGGACAAACTGCGTATGCTGCTGCAAAGGCAGGAGTTGAAGCAATGACAAAGGTTTGGGCAAAAGAACTTGGAACATTTGGTATAAGAACAAATGCAATAGCTCCTGGTTTCATTGACACTCCTTCAACAGCCAAATCTTTAAACCAAAAGAATATTGAAAATATTGTGAAAAATACACCTCTTAATACTCTGGGGAGACCTGAAAACATTTCAATGGCAGTAGCGTATATTATTAAAAACGACTTTGTAAATGGGGCAGTGGTTGAAGTTAATGGGGGGTTGATTCTTTAAAATGAAATTCGTATTTGTTGGAAATAGGCGATTTGTACTTGAAGAAATGCTAAAAAAAAATGTTAATATTTCAAAAGTATTGGTTATTGCAAACACTCATCTTGAAAAAGATATAAAGGAGATGGATGTTTTTTTCAGTATCATTCATTCCAAGGATGAATTGCTTAAGGAGCTTACTAGGATTGATTTTGATATTTTAATCGCAAATGGTTGTCCTTACATTCTACCAATAAGTAAAATGCCTCCAAAAAAATATGTAAATATTCATCCTTCATATTTACCTGATTTAAAAGGAGCAGATCCTACAATAGGTAGTATTATGTTTGAGCGTGATAGCGGAGCAACATGTCATATTATGAATGATGGGATTGATAGCGGAGATATTATAGATCAGGTTAAAATACCTTATACAGATGATTTAGATGTTTCGCTGTTATATCAACTGAGTTTTATTGCAGAGAAGAAAGTATTTTCTTTGGCATATGAAAAAGGATTTATCCCACAAAAAAAACAAGTGAAAAAAGAGGGTTTAATTTACTACTCTAGAAAATTAGAAGATAAACAGTTATCTTTTAAGAAATCTATTGAAGAAATGAATCGTCAGATCAGAGCATTTCAAAATAAATCTCAGGGGTGTGAATTTAACTTCAAAGGGATAATTTACAAAGTGCATCAAATGGAAATTTTAAATAATCCATTTTTAATTGAATATGCTTACTATTTTAGTGAATTTCAAGTTATTTTAAATTATGAGGATTGTATTGTGTTCAAAAAGGGAGATAATCTAATTCTGCTAAGAAGCTTTACAGATAATTTATCTGCTATAAGTGTCGGAAAATTTATATCACAATAAAAAGTGGGCAATCATGAATTATCATTATAATCTAAAAAATTTTTTTAAGGATATTGCAGACCGTTATCCAGATAATATTGCATTAATATATCCTGACATGGAGTACACCTATCGTGATTTAGATACTTGCTCAAATTCTATAGCATACTTTATGCAGGCGAAAGGGCTGACACAAGGTGATGTAATTGCCATTATTTCTACAAAAATGTTTGAAGATTATGCATTAATGATTGCCTGCCTGAAACTGGGAATTGCTTATACAAATATTGACATTGATAATCCAAAAGAGCGGACATTTCATATTCTAAATACTTGTAACCCTAAATTGGTATTCACTGGAATTGATAATAAAGCAATTAAGGATGTTTGTGAAGAACAGGATATTGAGTATGTTATTTACCAAAATATCAAATTGACTGCAAATCATTTCAGAGATGAAGATATTGATGGCGATACGATATCATACATTATGTTTACTTCTGGATCAACCGGAATCCCTAAAGGCGCGGCAATAACTCATCAAAATATAATTCATTTTATTGGATGGACAACTTCATTTTATGATATTACGACTGAGGATAATTTTGCGAATATCAGTCCCCTATACTTTGATAATTCTGTTTTTGACTTCTACACAGCATTATTTTGTGGTGCAAGTCTAACTCCGATAACAAAATCTTTACTAAACAGGCCTATTGAATTAGTTAACTATATTGACGAAAAAAAATGCACGATTTGGTTTTCTGTTCCCTCTATGTTGATTTATATGCTCACTATGAAGGTTCTAAATGAAAATAACCTCAAAAATATCCGCATTTTTACTTTTGGTGGAGAAGGATTTCCTAAGAGTGAGCTCAAAAAATTGTATGAGTTATACAAGGAGCATGCAAAATTCATAAATGTATATGGACCAACAGAGTGCACTTGCATATGCTCAAGTTATGAAATTACAGAAAAGGATTTTGATAATTTAGATAGTCTTCCTCCTCTTGGACAAATCAACCAAAATATTTCATATGTCATTTTAAAAAATGATAATATATCAGATGAAGGTGAATTATGTCTTCTAGGTCCCAATGTTAGCAAAGGATATTATAACGATCAAGAGAGGACAAGGAATGCGTTTTCATTATATACAGGTAAGGATCATTATAATAAAAAAATTTATCGAACTGGTGATTTGGTTAAGGAGGAAGATGGACTTCTTTTATTCAGAGGTCGTGTTGATAATCAAATTAAGCACATGGGTTACAGAATTGAACTGGAAGAAATTGAGGTCGTAATAAATAGTCTTTCGGAGATCAAACAGGCAGTAGCTACATACATACGGGTATGCGACACTTATGGCAAAATTGTTGCTTTCCTGGTGCCGGAAGACAAGGATATCGATATTATAGAGATTAAAAAACAAGTTTATGAAAAATTACCCATTTATATGAGACCAAATGAATTTGTATGTCTTGATGTTTTTCCTAAAAATGCAAATGGTAAAGTGGATAGAAGACAACTGCATGGTATGTATATGTCGGGAAAAAACAACTTGTAAAACCAGAATTGCTATAAAAAATTTACAATTATTTTTTCAACATATTGATTTTATTCTCAATATTAGAAGCAATGTTAAAAGTTAGAGATGAATAAAGTTCACAGATTGAAATATGAAGCAGGAAGTTTCATTGATATTGTAATAAATTCTTTAAGAGTGAAGATGATGGGTAAATTTAAACACATAAATGCATCAAATTATATATTCATCATACTCTCAATAATGTTCCAGTCAATTGGAGCTATATTTGGTAAATATGCGGCATTAACCATATCTGTGACATTTGCATTCCCATTTAGTCTTCTGACAAATATATTTTACCTCCTCTCTTTGATCTGCATGTTCCTACAGGCAATAGTCTGGCAACAGGCACTGAAACATTACCCGCTTTCATTAGCCTATCCCTTTATAAGCCTTGTAAATTTTGTTGTCCTCACCGCCTCGGCAGTGCTCTTTGGTGAAGGCATTACGGTTGGAAATATTGCAGGCCTTATGTTAATTTCTATTGGGATTGCAGTGTTATCACGGGAATTCAAAAACGGGCAGCCTTCTGATGATCAATCTGACCGGAATAGTGATGTCCAATGATACCAACCGGAGGACTGATTTTCGCTATGTGTGCAGTGGTTCTGACCGGAATCTCGCAGACGATTTTAAAGTGGGCAGCAGGACGTGATGGGAAAATTGGAGGATTTATTGGTGATTATCTGAAAGTGCCGATTGTGTGTGCATATGCAATTTTTCTTCTTGTTACAGTATGCACTGTATTGGCGCTCCGGGAGATGGATCTCAAAGTATTTTATGCACTTTCTGGCCTGAATTTTGTTGTAGTGGTGATATTTTCAGCGGTGTTTTTGAAGGAGGAAGTGAACAAAAGAGTAATTGGATCAGTTTTATTGATTATTTTAGGGGTTGTTGTTTTTAATTTGGATATTATATGGATTTGACCATTTGAGACAAATGTAATTTTATTTTATCTATATTGAATATAGATTCTTATTATTTTTTCATTCCAAGATAGTAAAAATTACTAGCAATATTTTTTGCCATTGGATGATCGATCAAAAAGACATCTAAAAATTTAATTGGCCATAATAACAATGTGAAAAAAATAAACAATAATTTATATAATGGTATAATACGAAATGAAAACAATAAAGCTAACCATTCTGTCAAAATCCAAACAAAACCTGATGTTGGACCCCCGCCAACTCCACTTTCTATCATGGTAAAATTGTTATGTAAATTTGAAACTCCTGAAGATGTCCACCTTTTATAATCATATGGGCTTGCATGGTAGCCTTGGATAAAAGGAACTACAGTATATATAATTCCTCCATTTTTCAATACTCTGTACATTTCATTAACAACACATTCTGGATTTGGAACATGTTCTAAAATTACAACATTAATAATTGCATCTACAGAATTATTTTTAAACGGTAAGTTAGAACCATCTGCTATTACATCTACATTATTGTATGGTGTGATATCAACATTTAATATATTTTTATCAAGCCTAAATGGACCAGAACCGATGTTTAGTGTAATAGAATTTTCTATATCTACATATTTCTTAATTATTTTATACGAAATATTACTTTTACCATATACTGGTGATATAACATCAATGACTATTTGATATAATTTAGGATAATTTTTCACTTTTAATTTAATTCTATCTAGCCAATCTGTTGTTCCCGTCATCTCTCAATCATCTCTCATATATATTTCAAATGCTTCATTTTCCCATGTATTAGTATAATTTAATTTATTTATATAAATGTATTTTAGATATGATAATTTTTCCTGATCTGTAATACTCAATGTTGTCAGGTCACTGTCAGGCCAGTATCTAATTCTCGTATTTACTTTAGGTACGATAAATAACTCGGGGTATCTGTGTTCGTTTTCTAATTTGGTCTGTTCAAATTTGATCTTTTCAATCGGGTTTAAAAATATCCAGGGATTTCCTAAAGCAGGCTTTGTTTCAGTCAGATAGTAAAACATAGGAATGCTATTTACCATTAACAATTCATCACCTTTCTGTGAGTTGCCTTCAATTGCTATTAGTAATTCATCAACAACTTCTACTCGCTCATTTGTTGAATAGATTCCAAATAATGAAGGATGTGAAAATCCTTCATTTAGATTCAATCGGTTTGGATCATCACGATATACATTGACTGATTGGAAAAATATGGAAATAATCAATAATGCAATTAGTATGGCTGGAATCATCGACAAAATTGAAGAGATTCGAGGATTATTTATTGATGTTCTAATCTGATATGCACATAGTAATGAGAGTGGTAATATCAACCAGAATGCGTACATTGATTTTAGAACGCCACATCCAGAACCAACTGGATTGATTATCATAATAATTGTTCCTGCAATGAGCAGTAATGAAATATTCCTGTTTTCACCCTTATCAACCCAAAAGAATAGAGCTGTTAGGAGTAATACCAATCCAATAGTGACTTTTAGAATATTTATTGAAAAAAAATCTGCCGAAATTCCCGAAATAAATACGAATAAAATGCCTGATAATGGAATTGATATCAATAGAATATTTGAAAAGAAATTTCCAATTTTTTTCTTTATCTGTGATAATATCCACAGTCCAAATACTACAATACCAGTTCCAATGAGTATGTTTCTGTAATCAATAATGTATGAATAGATTAAACCCGCCATTGAGTGGCTCTTATTAAAATTTGTAATATTGCCACTTGCAGACTGCCCAAATGTTGACATAATATTGGCAATTGAACTTTCAAATATGCCCAAGTAGATGTAAACACATGTGAATACAATGATTGAAGAAAAAAGACCGATTGTTGCAATAACTGCTATTTTTTTATATTTGTTTAAATTTTCTTTTTTCAGAACAAAATAAAAGATAAAAGCAACTGGAATAAGGAATATTAAAACAAGTGTAATTCTGCTTAATATAATCGGGATAAGCATAAATCCCAACAGAAACCCGAATAAATCATACTGTTTTGATTGAGGATTTAATAATAATAGTTTATTTAAAATCCATAATTCAATCAATATAAGCAACGCTGGGAAAGTAAAATAATTAATATAGCAACCTGAACGCATTGTCAAGAACAGAGTTGAGATCAGTACAACATAAAATACCATTTTTTTATTAAAATAATTTACTAGAATAGAATATACAATACAGGCACAAATTGCGTAAAGCAACGCTCCACCAATATTAGCCCATAAAACAGATGGATATCCAATAAGTGACAACCACAAACCTCCCGCAATGTCACTTAGTAAAAACAAAGGATTGAAATCTATTGTATCAATGGGGTAATTCAATAGGGAATATTGATTTGTAAGGTGATATCCAAAATCGGTAACATCTAATCCCTGAAAATTCAATATTATGTAATAGATGAAAAGAATCCCAAATAACAGGTAAATATTTAGTATTTTTTCAATATTCTTAGCATTAAGATTCATATTTTCCTCAGATGAATATATTATATTAAAGTCATTCTTTTTGAATAATTCTGTTTATAACAAGCCAATTAATCTCTATTTTCCACGAATTGAAGCCATTTTTGATTATCCAGGTACCACTGAATCGTTTGTTCGAGTCCAATTTCAAATGAAATTTCAGGTTTCCATTTCAGTTCGGTTTTAATTTTCGTAGAATCTATAGCATATCTCCTGTCATGCCCTTTCCTGTCTTCAACATACGTAATGAGGTCTTCTGATATTTTTTTCTCCGGAAGTTTTTCCTGTAAAATTGAAATAATTGTTTTAATGATCTCAATATTTGTTTTTTCATTATTGCCTCCAATATTATATGTCTCTCCAACAACCCCATTTCTCATCACAGCATCGATGGCAGAACAATGATCATCCACAAACAACCAGTCGCGTATGTTGAGGCCATCGCCATATACTGGGATTTTTCTTCCTTTTAGGCAATTCAATATAATTAATGGAATCAATTTTTCTGGGAATTGGTATGGTCCGTAATTATTTGAACACCTTGTAATTTGGATGGGAAGTCCAAACGTTGAGGAATATGCATTTGTTAATAAATCTGCAGATGCTTTACTTGCAGAATAGGGGCTTCTGGGATTTAATGGTGTATCTTCTGTAAAATATCCTGTTTCACCAAGAGAACCATATACTTCATCCGTTGAAATCTGGATATATTTTATGACATCATGATCCAAAGATATTTTCAAAAGATTCTGAACACCACAAATATTCGTTTTAATAAAAGTTTCTGGGTCTAAAATACTTTTATCAACGTGTGATTCAGCAGCAAAATTTACAATATAATCCGGGTTGTAAGTTTCAAAAACTGAATTGAGCTGATTTTTATCACAAATATCTCCTCTAATGAAGGTATAATCCGAATTTGATTCGATATCCTTTAAATTTGAAAGGTTACCGGCATATGTTAGTGAATCATAATTTATTATGTGTGTGTCCGGATATTTTTCAAGAATGTAATGAATAAAATTACTTCCAATAAATCCTGCCCCGCCTGTAACCAAAACTGATTTCCTGATCATAACAACCTCGATAATAGGAATATTATTAATTAAAAATATGAAATAGTAACGTTTTAGAATTTATCCACGCACTTGAAAAATTAATTGTGATATATGTTTCTAGAGTGAAATTTGTTGCATCTTTGTTATAAGGAATTGGAAATCCTAAAACCTGTAGTCAATTTTGATATTACAATTATTCCGAAGGGCTTCACCAAGGTACATCTCATGTCAAAGTTTGGATTGCCCTGGGTCGCCGCCTGCACCCCTACTTTCCCCAACATGCCCACTTCCAACCTCAGTAATCTCTCTCCCCTGTGGCGTCCTCTTCACAAACCCAATCTGAATCAAATACGGCTCATACACCTCTTCAATCGTCCTCACCTCTTCCCCAATCGCAATCGCAATGGTCTTCACCCCGACCGGGCCGCCGCCAAAGTCATGCGCAACAACCGAGAGAATCCGCCGATCAACATCATCAAGGCCCAGCGGATCAATCCCGAGCATCGAAAGCGCAGACTCTGCAGTCTCTTTGTCAATACTCCCATCACCCCGGACGAGTGCATAATCCCGCACCCGCCGCAAAAGACGGTTCGCAATCCGGGGCGTGCCCCGACTTCTCCGGGCGATCTCCTCCGCCCCGTCCTCGGTGATTTCCGTCTGCATAATCGCAGCACTCCTCAGCACAATCTTCACGAGATCTGCTGTCTCGTAGAGATTGAGCCGGAAGATGAACCCAAACCGGTCCCGCAGGGGAGATCCCAACAGCCCGACCTTCGTCGTCGCACCAACAAGGGTGAACTCCTCCAGGGGAAGCTGCACCGAGCGTGCCCCCGGCCCCTCGCCGATCATCACGTCAATACAGGAGTCCTCCATCGCCGGGTAGAGGATCTCTTCGACGACCGGGTTGAGCCGGTGAATTTCATCGATAAAGAGAATGTCCCCCTGCGAGAGCGCGGTCAACTGGGCGGCAAGGTCGCCGGGCTTATCCAGGACCGGCCCCGTGGTGCTCTGGATGGACACCCCCATCTCCCGGGCGACGATATGTGCCAGTGTCGTCTTCCCAAGGCCGGGCGGGCCGGAGAAGAGGATGTGGTCAAGGGTCTCCCCCCGGGTCTTTGCTGCGGCAATCGCGATTGCGAGTGTCTCCTTGATCTGCGGCTGGCCGACAAAATCATCAAAGTGTGCGGGCCGAATTGAGGTATCGTCCGGCTCACCGGAGAGGAGGGAGGGTGTGGGCAGCCGCTCCTTCGTGGTATTTTCTTCATGCTCTTCGTTCTCGTACACGTGTATCACCGCTCCTTCAGGCGTGCGAGGGCCGCACGGATCAGGCTCTGCACGGTCGTGTGCTCCAGTCCGGGCAGCACGGCGTCGACTGCCTCCTGCGCCTCCCGCGGAGAGAAACCGAGCGAGATGAGGGCGCTCACGGCGTCACCTGCTTCTGTCTGCCGTGTGCCCACGGTCATGGTTTCGGTGTGCTTCTTCATCTTGTCCTTGAGTTCGAGGATCAGCCGTTTGGCACTCTTCGGCCCGATGCCCGATATTGTGGTGAGGACCTTCTCATCGTCGTTGACGACTGCGATGGCAAAGTCCGCAAACGCAATCTGGGAGAGGATGTTCAGCGCAATCTGCGGGCCGATGCCGGAGACGCCGATCAAAGTCCGAAAGAGTTCCCGTTCACCAGGGTGGAGGAACCCGTAGAGCTGGATGTCATCGTCCCGGACGGCCATGTGGGTGTGCACTTTGACCTGGCCATCGGTCTCTTTTAGTGTCTGCAGGGCAGGCTCTGTCACCTGCACGCGGTAGCCAATACCGCCGACCTCGATTACCACCCACCGGTCCCCGGTGGATGCCAGCATTCCTGAAAGATGGGCTATCATATTATCGCATTGTATGTATGTGGCAGAGGGCGACTGCGAGACCGTCTGCGGCGTCGTCCGGGCGGGGGATTTCCTGCAGCCGGAGGAGCCGGCGCATCATCTCCTGCACCTGGTGTTTGTCCGCCCGGCCCGACCCCGTGACCGCCTGCTTGATCTGGTTGGGCGTGTACTCGGCAATCGGGATCTCGCGTTCCTCTGCTGCGAGGAGGAGGACACCGCGTGCCTCACTCACCTGCATCGCTGAGGTGGTGTTTCGGGAGAAGAAGAGTTTCTCCACCGCGACATGGGCGGGGTGATACTCATCGAGGACCTGTGAGATGCCCTCGTAGCACTCCCGCAGGCGTCGGGGCTGGGCTGTGCCGCTCGCCGTCTCGATGCACCCGTAGGTGATCGGTGTCAGGCGGCGGTCGGTTTTGTCCAGCACCCCGTAGCCAACCCGTGCCACCCCCGGATCAATCCCCACAACGATCATGTACTTATCTTCTCCCGTATCAAAAAAATCCTGCCCTTCGCTGCTCTTTTCTGATGAATGT
>Ga0272441_10002449_pt1 | contig 37324 bp, 31 predicted proteins | sample SSMProp6N_FD_193582 | JGI IMG/M metagenome (GOLD analysis project Ga0272441, IMG submission 193582) | Marine sediment archaeal communities from Little Sippewissett salt marsh, Falmouth, MA, United States - SSM-Prop-6N | ecosystem: Environmental > Aquatic > Marine > Wetlands > Sediment ...
ACATTTTTATTTATTTAGCGTGAGCCCTAAAGTGATTCAGAACCCTTGCATGAAATCGAGTATCGATGGGAATTGTACCTCGATTACATGTGGTCCCAACACACCATCGCCGAGTTAAGTTGTATGAGTTGGAACCCATGGGTTCGAACCCCTTTGTGGTGAAGATTTCGAGTTCTAAGAAGGTGGTGTAAGAAATGTTCAGCATCGAGGTTGTGAACGTTGTTCACAACCGAAAGGCCCACTATACATTTTTATTTATTTAGCGAGGGCCCTAAAGTGATTCAGAACCCTTGCATGTAATCGAGTATCGATGGGAATTGTACCTCGATTACATGTGGTCCCAACACACCATCGCCGAGTTAAGTTGTATGAGTTGGAACCCATGGGTTCGAATCCCTTTGTGGTGAAGATTTCGAGTTCTAAGAAGGTGGTGTAAGAAATGTTCAGCATCGAGGTTGTGAACGTTGTTCACAACCGAAAGGCCCACCCGCGGACTGATATGTGATAGGACGAAAGTATAAATATGCAAATACGTCATATATGTCATTACATGTCTAACATGAGATACAGTAGGCATGCCCGGTTAAGAATGGTGGAAAGGGGAATCTCTGAAAAGGAAGTGACTGAGACATTGAATATGGGGTCAAAAAGAAGACAAAATGGAAAAGTTGTGGCATCTCACAGGCAAATAGAGGTAGTTGCAAAGAAGATTCGAGACGAATGGTACGTGATAACGGTAATGCAAAGATGGTGATAATATGGTAAAATGTCCAGTTTGTGAGGATGGCATACTTGAGAGAGGAATGGTCGAAGAGGAAATGTTCGGAATATCCCTGGGGAAATTTGAAGGAGAGATCTGCAACAAGTGCGGTGAGTCCTTTCTCGATGAGGAAGCCATGAAAAAAATCGAAAACAAGGCCAAAGAAATGGGCATTTGGGGATTGGCTAAGCATATTAAAGTCGGAAAAACAGGGAACTCTCTTAGCGTGCGGATTCCTTCAAAGATTGCAAAGTTCCTCAAGATTGAAGCTGGCAGGGATGTTGTTCTCTATCCTGAAGGTGACGATAAGATCATTGTTGAGGTCACGTGACTGGTTTTTAGAATAAAGGTACTCTCAGCGAAATGGACTGGGAAATTTTTTCCAGGTATTCAACCCCGATTTTCTGGGCCTGGCCAGAATCGACCAGTGTATTGATCCGGGGACAAATAACCGGTGTTTTTGGCAAATTATACTCGGAAAACGGACAGCTGGCAATTGATTACCATGATCGATGGGTGACTAACAAGTATATTATCCGATCGGGATTGCGGGTTGCATGGAAAGCGAGCAGTATTCCAAGTTTTCCTACAGGTCCATTTGGCAGCTGGCCTGGCCGATAATCGTGTCAAACCTGCTCATGACCCTGACCATGACAGTGGACCTGATCATGGTTGGGAGGCTGGGATCTGGTTCCATCGCCGCTGTGGGCCTGTCCAACCAGCTCACCTTCTTTGCAACATCGCTCATGATCGCCACCAGCGTTGGCACGGTTGCCATCATATCCCGGCACGAGGGGGCCGGTGAAAGGGACCGGGCCAACGATATATTGAGCCAGTCCATCTACATCGGGGCTATCCTGGCCATTCCCCTAATGGTAATAGGATTGACCCTGGGCCGGCCAATCCTGGCCCTGATAGGGTCCGAGCCCGAAGTGGCCGCACTGGGTGGTGGTTACATCCGGGTGGTTGCACTGGCCGCGCCCTTCATGTTCATCAACACACTGTGCATAGCGGCTTTCAGGGCCCTGGGGGATACCCGCACACCCCTGATCATCGGGGCCATGATCAATGCCCTAAATATCTTCTTCAACTACGTTTTCATATTCGGAAGATTGGGGATGCCCCGGTTGGGTGTGGAGGGGGCGGCCCTGGGGACCGCCATGGCACTGATGGCTGGAACGCTGGTGTTCATTGCCGTGCTGGCCGGCGGAAAGCTGGGATTTTCCCTTCCCCATCCCCTTCCGGCCCTGGACATGGCGGATATCAAACGGATAATGAGGGTCAGTGTCCCCGCCGGTGTTGAACAGTTGGTCATCCAGATAGGGTTCATGGTTTTCACGGTGATAATCCTTCGATTCGGGACCGAGGTTTACGCCGCACATCAGGTGGGGATGAGGATACAGTCCCTGGCCTTCCTGCCTGGCATGGGTTTTTCCATAGCCGCAGCAACGTTGGTCGGTCAATCCCTGGGCGCGAACCGGTCGGACCTGGCCGGGGACTTCGGCAGGGGTTGCATGAAGCTGTCCATGGTCACCATGATCATCATGACGGTGTTCGTGTTCACCTTGGCCCGGCCCATCGCCTGGATATTCACCGATGAGCATGTGGTGATCGATAATGCCACGGTATGGATACGCATTCTCACCCTGGGAATCCCGGCATTTGCCGTGTTCTTCACCCTGGCGGGAGCCCTCAGGGGCGCCGGGGATTCAAGGTTTCCTCTCTACGCCAGTGTCCTGGGGCTGTACGCTATTCGTCTTCCGATGGCATTGGTGCTGGGCTTTTTCACTCCCCTGGGGGTCTACGGGGTGTGGCTTTCCCTGTCACTGGAATACTATTTCAGGGCGGCCTTTATAGAATGGCGGTTCCGCAAGGGCGCTTGGAAGGATATTGACGTCTGATCCGGATGGGCTCACGCTGCGGGTAGCACCGGTCAGTTGAATACGGCTACTTTACCACGTCCATGACTATCCTGCCGTCCCGGATCTCGATTATACGATCGGCCATCTGGGCTATCCGGCGGTCGTGGGTTACAATGATGAAGGTGGTCTTTAGCCTCTGGTTGATGTCCCGAAACAGGGCGTAGATGTTCTGGGTGGTGTCGGAGTCCAGGTTTCCCGTTGGCTCGTCCGCCAGGATGATACTGGGCCGGTTCATCAACGCCCGCACTATGGCGGTCCTCTGCTGCTGCCCGCCGGACATCTGGGTGGATGGGTTGTTCTTGACCGCAGTGAGCCCCACCAGTTCGAAAAGCTCGTCCGCCCTCTTCCCGATCTCCTGGGTGGGCTTCCCCGAACCGATAAGATACGGCATCATCACGTTCTCGTATGCGGTGAACTCCGGTAGAAGGAAATGGAACTGGAACACGAACCCGATGGACCTGTTGCGAAGGTCTGCAAGCTGGTTGTTGTTCATGCCCTTGGTGGCCTTCCCGTCGATCACCACATCTCCTTTGGTGGGCCGGTCCAGGGTACCCATGATGTTGAGCAGGGTGGACTTGCCGCTTCCCGACTGTCCTATTATGGAATTGAATGATCCCTTCTTGATCGACAGGTCTATGCCGAAGAGTACCTGGGTGTCCACACCTCCGGTGTATATCTTGTCCACCCCCTTGAGGGACAGGACGTCTCTGGATGTCTTTTTGGGATCACTCATCGCGTATCACCTCGATGGGAGAGAGTTTGGATGTCTTTCTCGCCGGCCCCAGCCCCGCCAGGGTGGCGGATATCACCGCAACCAGCCAGGATGCGATCACGAAACTCCAGCTGACGCTGAGCTGGATGGAACCCCTGGGAACCGATAGCAAAATGCCCAGGCCCATGACCAGGCCCAGACTCCCGGCCATCACCCCCAGCAGGAAACCCTGCATTATGAATATCCTTCCCGCCGCACCGTCCCGTATCCCCATGGCCTTGAGTATCCCGATCTGCCTTCTCTTCTGAATGGCCGTGATGGACAGAAGGGATGCTATGGCGATGATCATGGATATGAGAATGAAGCTCTGTATCATGTATGACGTGGACCCCTGGGCCGTGAGGGCATCCAGGAGCTGCCCGTTCTGGGTCTTCCAGTCCACCACCTCCACCCCGTCTCCCAGGTCACCCTCATCGATGTCTTCCTGGAGCGCTGATGCCACGGTGTCCGCCGCGAACACGTCCGTCACCTGCATCTCGATGGAGGTGACCACGTTACCTGTGTCGAATATCTCCCGGGAAGTGTCCAGGGTGGTGATCAGCCAGAGCCCGTTTATGGAGGATACCTCCAGGTCGAATATCCCCACCACCTCCACCCCGGTGTCCCGGGCGTCGGGGGTGCGGACGGTGAAGCTGTCACCGGGGATGATGCCTGTCTCCTCGGAGAGGTCGATCCCTATCATCACATCACCCTCCTTGCCGGGCAGTCTTCCCTCCACCACCCTATCCGATATCTCGTAGATATCCTCCGCCCGGTCCATGTCCCATCCCCGGACCAGTACAGGTTCGGCAATGATGTCCTTGATGAGAAAACCGTTGAAATCCACCGTGGGCGAGATGGCCCGGATATCGTCATTTTCCTCCGCCACCTCCAAATAGACCTCCCAACCATCGATGGTACCGTCCTCTTCCGTTGAGGAAATGGTTACCTGGGACGAGTTGCCTATGGTCTCGTTAACCAGGGTATCCTGCAGGCTTGTGAGCAGCGACCCCACAAACACCTGGACCGACAGCGCCACCGCCACACCCACAACGATCAGGGCGGTCTGGCTCTTGTTAGACCGGAGAAAGCGCAGGGCGATCTTCAACGACAGCATGCTCGATCACTTCCCTCCGAGCTTGGCGATGTCACCAACACTTTTGAGGACCCCGTCGGCACCAATATCCTTCCAGGCGTCCGGGTTGCTAGTAAATGCCCGGCCGCCCACCAGGACCTTGAAATCGAGCCCGTCCCTTTTCTTCAGCACCTTGAGCTCCGAGATGGTGTTGCGGGCCGCCACCAGGTTGTAGAAACTGGATATGCTCATGGCCACGAAACGGGGCCTGGTGTAACGGATCGCAGCCACGATGTCCTCCCGGGGGGTGTTGGCCCCCACGAATGTGGAGTCGAACCCGTTGAGTATGAAAATGTCCGAAACCATTCGAGCCCCTATCTCGTGATATTCCTCCGATGGGCACAGCACCACCACGCTGCCCTTTTTTGGGCCCTCAGGATACCGTTTCCTGCTTTCCCTGACCACCTGGGTGTAACAGTTCTCGACCACCGTTCTTACAATGGAACTTCTCACGTGTTCCTTCCACACGCATATGTCCCGATCCTTATCCTTGCACTCAAATCCGTTCAGGGATGGGGTCAGGACCCGTGTGTACAGGTCGAACACCGTAATGGAACCCTCGTCCATCCAGCGCCGGACCAGCTCGACACATCCCTCCCGGTCCTCCCTGTCCAGTGGTTTTAGGAACTCTGCCAGGTTGTCCGTCATCTTCGTCACCACATTTTCCCGGAGATACGTGAAGGACCGCAGGGCGTACCATGCAAATACCCGATCACGCAGAATGTGCGGGAAGACGAATCACCTTTATTTTTATGTTGCTATGATATTTCAAACGGTGACAAACGGATATTATCCACAGTTTTTATAGGCGCGTGGGCTTATTGCGGGTCCCGGTGAAATTGTAATTTCAAGGGGGAAAACTATGAAGATCACATGGCTTGGACACGCTGCATTTCTAATAGAGGGCAAGGATACCATACTGGTGGACCCGTTTCTGTCGGGCAACCCACACGCCGCGGTGAAACCGGAGGATATCAAGTGCGATATCATAGCAGTCACCCACGGCCACAGCGATCACCTGGGCGATGCGGTGAAGATATCCAAGCGCTGCAAGGTGCCCGTGGTGGCCATCGCGGAGCTGTCCAACTTCCTCTCCCAGAAGGGGGTGGAGTCGTTGGGCATGAACTTCGGAGGCACCATCAAGGTGAAGAACACCACAATCACCATGGTTCCCGCCTGGCATTCCGCCGGGATCGGCGAGGCCAAGTTCGGCCACAGCGGCGGCACCGCCGCCGGGCTGATCATAAACTCGGGAAAGAAGGTGTATCACATGGGCGACACCTGTTTATTCTTGGACCTCAAGCTCATCGGTGAACTGTACACCCCGGACGTTATGATGGTACCCGTTGGCGGGCTCTACACCATGAACATCAAGACCGCCGCCATGGCGGTGGAATGGGTCAAACCGGAGATAGCCATCCCCATGCACTACAACACCTGGCCAATCATCGAGGCGGACCCCAACGAGTTTGCCTCGGAGGTGGCCTCCCGGTGCAGCAGCAAGGTCGAGGTGATGAACGTGGGGTGGAGCCTGGAGCTGTAGTCAACTGCAGGGTTGAAAGATCATTTCCGTTCCCAGGAAACCTTCACAATACCGCCCGCAGCCTCAACGGATCCCTGGTCAACTACGATGCCGTTGCGGAATATCCTGACCTCCAAGAAATCGCCTTCCATCAGCTCCACATCCAAATCGATGCTGTCTCCCTGGATGTCCCACTGGAAGTTGCCCTCCCCGGACACATTCCGGGTGCCGGAGCTGTCTGTCAGGGTACCCTCCCAGGAACCGTCGGATATCAATCGGACCTCGGTGCTCTCGCTGTCTCGGGTCCCGAAGAAGAATGCAATGGAGAAGAATATGATGATGATGACCACCAGCACCCCGATGCAGATTTTGGGGCTGACGCCCATCACCCTTCCGCTGTGAACCTCCAGGTACTCGTCATTCTCGTCGGTTTTGGTGCCGGGTATCTTCATCGTGGAGATCATTGAAAGGGGAACATTTAAACAATTCCCCCATCAGCCATCGTCTCTGGACATCTCGGCGTGAATGGCGTCGAATATCTCCCTAGCGGTCTTTTTGCCGATCCCCCGGACCTGGCGCAGCTCTTCTTCGGATGCCATGAACACGTCGTGTACGGTTTTGAAGTGTTCCACGAGCCGTTTTGCCAGCCTGGCCGATATCCCGGGAAGACCCTCCACAATGTACTGTTGCCGCTCGTTTAGGGACATGGCGGTCTTGTCGCCTCTCAGGGCCGCCACCCTTCCTTCCGACTGCTCCCGTTTGGCCACCGAGGCCATGAACCGGGCGGTATCGTGAGCATCCCGGGTTGTTATTATGGTGATATTGAAGTCGATGGACAGGGAGGCCATGGCCCCCACCACGGCGTCCTGGGGCATCCCGCTCAGGTTGAGAACGTCATCCCCTTCCAGTATCATGATGGGTCTATCGTAGGACCGGGCCAGGTTGCGGGACTGGGCAAACAGACGGCCGTCCTTGAGTGACATGATGAAGTCCAATGTCTCCTTTCGCTCGATACCTACCCGGTCCGAAAGCACGTAGTCCCCGGCGGGCAGGTTCTCGGAACGGATGGCAACGCCCCTTTCCGAGAGCAGCCTGACCACCTGGGAGTTGAACTCCCGGTAGTCCACGAGAACGGTTATCTCGTCATCTCCCGAGAACTGGAACAGGCTGCTCTGGGACACCCCTTCCCCGTCCTCGTGGGCCTCTTTCGGGTATGTGGGGGCATTCACCCTTCGTTCGGGCTCTTTTTTGATCTCCCTCTCCCCGGCGGTGACGGCTCCCGAACCTTCCACCACCGATTCTTCCTCCCAGCCCGACCAGTGGTCACTTCTACCCGACGGAGCCGTTTTGACGGTGCGATCGCTTTCTTGCGGCGGTGCCCCCGGCACGGTCTGGAAAGCCTGCTCTACGAGGGAGTCCCGTTCTCTTTTACGTCTGGATACCGCCGGGGTCGGCACCTCCTTTTCGAGGGGGGTATCTTCTTTTTCATGCATCTCCCCGGCATCGACCGGGTTTTTTTTGTCGGTATCCGCCCCGGGCGTATCTGCAGGCCCATCCTCCCGATCCGGGGGAGGTATATCGCCTACCCTGAGGTTCCTTTCCAGTTCCTTGCGGAGCTTGGCCAGTTCCCTGTGCATTTTTTTCTCCTTGTTCATGGAAGAGAAGTAATACCCCTCGTCGATGGTCCCGGTGGTGATGAGCACCACCACCCTGCCGGAGCTCTTTCTCCCGGTGCGGCCTCTCCTCTGGATGGTGCGTATCTCCGATGGTATGGGTTCGAAGAATACCACCAGGTCGGTCTGGGGTATGTCCAGACCCTCCTCCGCGACCGATGTGGCCACCAGGGTGTTGAACTCCCCGTCCCTGAACCGCTGAATCAGGTCTACCTGGTCCTTCTGGCTCAGACCCCGATCCTCCCCACGGCTGGCCTGGCCGATGAACCGGACCGGTTTGACACCGTCCACCTGGCTCAGCCGGTTGGCCACCAGCTCCGAAGTGTCCCTGTAATGGGTGAACACGATTATCCGTGACTCGGAGTGGGATTTGACCTGTCGGGAAACGATGTCGGCCACCTTGTCCAGCTTGGGATGTTCACGATCTACCCCCCTGCTCAGGGCCATGGCCCGGCGGACCCTGGCATCCCCCATCAGTGACCGGGACGCCTTGGACCCTCCCTTGGAACGTGCCTCCTTGTCAAGCCTTTCCAGGTAGTTGAGCAGTGCGGCGGCGCCCTGGGTCTGGGCCAGTTCCAGGGCGTGGTTGATCTTTATGGCCTCCGCCTGGACCGACTGGGCCCGGTAAAGTGAGCGTGGCGCGGAGCTGCCTCTTCTGAGCCGGGCCTGGATGATCCCCTGGGCCTTGAGCAGGTCCCGGGTGCTGATCATCTTTCTCGTGGGCACCACCCCGAACCCTTTGAGCACCTTCACCCTGTCCTCGAACACCGATTTGAGCAGTGCGGTTATGCCGCCCAGTGTCTTGGGCATGGTCACCCTGACCCAGTCCACCTTGACCTTCTGAACGTAGGAGATAACGTCCGGGTCGTACTCGGTTCGTATCTCCACGCCGTCAATGCCCAGGTTGCCGGTGACCTCCAGTATCTTGGCGGATGACGATCCCGGGGAAGCGGTGATACCCAGCACCAGCTGGTTACGGCCCTCCACTGCGTATCTTCGGCCTATGAAAACATAGGCGTAGTTGCCCACCGCCCGGTGGGCTTCGTCGAACACGCAAAGGGCCACGTCCCTGAGGTGGATGCGTCTTGATAGCAGGTCGTTGTGCACCACCTGCGGGGTGGATATGATCACCTGGTTCTCGTTCCAGATCTTCTCACGTTTTTTGGGGGGGACCTCGCCGGTGAACAGTCCCACCCCGTCGCATAGCAGGTGTTTTTCGAAGTATCTCCGATGCTGTTCCACCAGAGGTTTTGTGGGGGCCAGTACCAGCACCTTGCCGCCCCTCTCCGAAAGGCGGTGGGCGGCCACCAGCAGCGCTATGGTGGTCTTTCCCAGCCCAGTGGGCATGACGACCAGGGTGGACCCCTGGGAGCAGGACCTGGATATGTTGACCTGGTAGGCCCTTTTCTCAACGCACCCGGGCTGGATCAAAGGGTGCTCTATGTACACGTTACCACATCTCCCCCATGGAGTATTTACCTTTCTCGGGGGGGTGGGTGAAAGTGGCTTCGCAGCTGTAACAACTGAAGCAATGTAGAAGAAAAGCCGTTGTTACCCTCCCATTTAAATGAGTGCCGTAAAACAGATCATGCGTGGTCCTTACCTGAACACACCATAAAGGGATGGGTGAAGGTGGACCATCCTGATATCTGGCAAAGCTCGGGGCTCTACTGACCGTTTGGGTTTCTTCGCGATATCCCCCGCATCCCGTATACGAACCATCCCTCGCAGTTCCTACGGTTGTTTAGGGGTATGCCCCGCAGATCGTATTTCATGGTCATGTTTGAAGTGCATTTAACATTTTTAATATTTTTCAGATCATCAAACATATGACATTTTGAACAGATGGGGAAACCGTATCCCCCATCTATCTTCCCATTGCTGAAAATTCCCTTAACTTTCTTTGAAGTATTTCCTTTTTGATCAATTTGGTTCGGTATTCTGCAACAAGGGTTGGAGAAAGAGAACGACTTAGTGCATATTCAACAACTGTATCATCCTTCCCCCTGCAGAGGATAATACCGACACTGGGCCGTTCCGAAGGTTTCTTCTCATCACGGTCCAACGCCTCCAGGTAGAAGTTCATCTTACCAACGTACTCCGGTGTGAAGTCACCGATCTTGAGCTCGAATGCAACAAGACAGCGGAGCTCCCTGTGGTAGAAAAGCAGATCGATGAAGAAATCCGACTTGCCGACCTGGATGCGGTATTCCTCACCGATGAAGGCCAGGTCTTTCCCGAACTCCAGCAGGAACAGTTTCATGTTGTTTACAATACCCCTTTTCACATCCTTCTCATCATACGGTTCAGGCAGGTCAAGGAAGTCGAAGATGTAGGGATCTTTTACGATCTGTCGACCCTTCGGATGAATTTCTGCCAACACTGTTGACAGTTTTTTGTTACCCGACAGATATCTCTCGAAAATACAACTGTTTATCTGCCTCTCCAGATCCCGTGATGAATACTTTTCCTTAGCGGCTAGCTTGAGATAGAACTCCTTTTCTTCATGTGAGCTTGTCTTGCTCAATATCATCAGATTACATGTCCAGGACAATTCTCTCAGCAGTGATGAGAGTTTTTCATCACTTCGATAGGTTTCGTAGAATTGTTTCATTCGCCATAGGTTCTGAACTGAAAAGCCTCGAATACCCGGCTCATTTTCCAAGATGTATTCGGACAGGTACTTCACGACGCCTTTTCCCCAGTCGTCGTTTTCGACCTTGATGCTGATATATTCACCAATTTTCCAATAGAGGTCAATAAGTTCAGTATTGACCGATCTCATTGCTTTGTGCCGGGACTGTCTGATCATTCCCAGGACCTCTTTGAATTGAATTATTTCCATATCTTCCCCCATAATGCTGCCACCATCACGCATTGATGACCATACGATCGATACAGATAGATAAATACCTGAAACGGGGGTGGGTGAAAGTGGCTCCGCAACGGTAACAACTGACACAGGACGGAACAGAAACGTTGTTACATTCCCATTTCAGTGAGACCGGCACCAGTAGTCATCCCCCGATCCTATCCGAACACCCTGAAAGGGGTGGGTGAAAGTGGCTTCGCAGCTGTAACAACTAATGCAAGATTGAACAGAGCCGTTGTTACCCTCCCTTTTAAGTGAGAACTGCACCAGAGGTCATTCTCATCTCCTATTAGAGCACCCAAAAAAGGGTGGGTGAAAGTGGATCACCTGAGTTTTTGGTCCTCTGTCAGCTTTTTACGGAGGATCCTTTCCAGCTTCCTCTCCTTGCCCAGGGGGAAGCTCAGCGGTTCCTGGAACGGCAGGCGCCTGGCCTGTTTGAGACTCACCACCTTCAGCCTCCGGTTGATCCGATATGATGCGAATTTCTCCCAGGGGTGGAAGAACCCGCTGGTGGTCAGTCCCCTGTCGGTGATGACCACGGGTCTGGGGATCACCAAAAATGCCACCAGGGCCGCCAGGATGATCATGTCCAGAACGATCACCGCCGGTGGGGCCCTTCCCCAGTCGAACATGAGCAGAAGAAGCAGGGCCAGGAAGAAAACCATCAGGCCGGTCCGGTTTCGCTGGAGTTCCTGGGTTGCGGACGTTTTGTAACTCAGAAGGATCTTTCCCTTCCTCTTGCTGCGGAGTATCACCAGCAGATCCACCGTCACCAGGATCAGCAGGGCCAGCTTGAATGCCGTTATGTATTCCTGGGGTATCCACATGTTACCGCTGTCCAGGACCATGCCTTTGTAAACCGCCCCGGTATAGTTAAGGGTTTTTAGGGAGGGCCCCTACCCTCCACCACACCGTTGGTAATGGGTCATCTCTAGGACGACCCCAATTCAGAAGATCCAAGGGATCTTCATAACTCGAAGCGCTCTGATCCTTATTGTATCCTGTTTCTCACCCAGATCATGAACTTGTTTGCCTTGTCAAGGATCTGTCTGGCCTCACTTTCTTTTGTGGGTCCTCCGACGTATCCGGCCTTTGCCCTTATCTCAATAGCCCTCTTAAGGAGCTTTTTTGGGAAGGTATCTTCTCAAGTTTGGCCGCTTCTTCATGGAGGTCCACGGCTTCATCATGATGGGACGAACCCCTGATACTCATGACATGTATCGTGTAAGCATCATTGGCGTTTATCATTGCCTGCACCGCCGTGAAGGCACATGCACTGAATCGTTCATCCTCGTAATCTCTTTGAGCAGACGTTAGGAACTCTTCGGCCTTCTTCGAATAACTGATCGATTTTGATCTTGCTATATTTTTAGCCATCTCTTCTCACCGTATAGGATCTTCCCCTCATGTATCACGTTGAGAATGAACGGATCGAACTTCTTTACCTTGGATCTAACCTCTCTTTCTGTAAGGTATATCAAGACGATGTTCACGCTCTTCTCCTCGTGGTACCTTAAGGTGAGTTCCAATGCTGCATCTTTATTAAAACCGCTTTTGGTAATGAGCAATATGTCGATATCTCCTGGTCTGAAGGTGTCCATACGGGCTACGGATCCGAAGAGTATTGCATTCTTCAAATGGGTCTTGTTCAGTTTCCTGATATAATCCTTGGCAATGTCAGAAAAAACAGTCTTCTCCTGTTCAATTAACACCCTTATCTTGTCAAACATGACATGGGTCGTCTTAAGTGAATAGAGCCAGGTCCTACCGGCTTTACGACTCCTTATAAAGCCAGAATCCACCAGCTGTCCCATCGCCGGGTAAATGGTCCCGTAGGACATCTTGGTTGCCAAAACCATGTCTTCCATTGCGTCCTCGCGCTGGGGATTTTGCAGCATTGCTCTGATGATCCTTATCTTTGAGCGGGACCCGAATATTTCCTCGAGCATTGCAGCGTACTAGGAAATTGTTGTATTTATATCGATATTTCGATGTATGTTTCGACCTTTCGATGTGACTTTTTTTTAAAATCTTTCTGACTTTGGAGTCGGTTTTTCGATCTTTCTTTTTTGGGGGTTCTGTGCCTTCCAAACAGTTGGAACCACCAACAAACTATTTCCACCACCACCTTTTTATCTCATGTGGATGAACAGGTGAGCGTTTTGGAAGAAGAATACCAACTTACCAAATCCAACTTCTTGGATGGGCTTCAGTGCCCGTTGCTTTTGTACCAACGGGTCAACGACCCCAACTCCATCCCTCCCCCAAACATCTCCGCCCGGTTGACCATGATGCAGGGGCAGGAGGTGGGAAAGGCCGCACGTTCCCGGTTCCCCGGCGGGGTGCTTGTGGATAGAACCCCCTGGACAACTATCGTTTCTCGGACCCGGGAGGTTCTGGAAACGGGCGTTTTGGCGATCTTTGAAGGAGGTTTTCTCTTTGACGGGGTCATGGTCCAGCCGGATATCCTGGAGCAGGATCCTTCCGGGTATCATCTGATCGAGGTGAAACAGTCCTCCAGGGTAAAAGAAGAGCACATTCCGGACCTGGCGATCCAGAAACACGTCCTGATCAACTGCGGGTTTGATCCCCTCAAGACCTCTCTTATGCATCTGAATTCGGATTTCAGGCACCCGGACTCGGGTGAGCTTTTCAAAATAGAGGACGTGTCAAAACCCGTTGACGAGTTCCTGGAAAGGGTGCCCGGTCTGATGGAGGAATTCGTGTCTGTTCTCAAACAGCCCGGTTGCCCAGGCGTTCGGATCGGCCCCCACTGCCGCAGTCCCCACGACTGCCCCCTGCAGCCTGACTGCTGGTCGGATATCCCACCGCTGTCTGTATTAAACATCCCGGGGCTCCGGTGGAACAAGCGGTTCGATCTCTACGATGAGGGGATCGTTCATGTCGGGGACCTGCCCCGGCAGTACAAGTTGAATGAAGCACAGCTCCGGTTCGTTCAATCCTGCAATGAGGGAAAGCCGATCATATTCAAAGATGAGATAGCGGAAGAATTAGCAGGGCTTGAAAAGCCATTGTTCTTCATGGACTTCGAGACCATGAACTGGGCGATCCCCCGGTATTGTGGTACCAGACCCTTCCAGCAGATCCCGTTCCAGTGGTCGGTGCATGTTCTTGATGATGGGAGGCTAACTCACATGGAATATCTGCAAAATGATGCAGAGGATCGGCGGTTGGAATTCCTGGATACTCTGCTTGAAGCTGTTGGTACCTCCGGGTCCATCGTGGTCTACAACAAACGTTTCGAGAACGGAATACTCAAGGACCTTGCCGCAACGTTCCCCCGATACCGTGAACGGATCGACGGGGTTGTTGAGCGGGTGTGGGACCAGCTGGACATGTTCAAGAGGTTCTATTCGGATAGCCGCTTTCTGGGGAGCAACAGCATCAAGAACGTGCTGCCGGTTCTGGTGCCTGATCTACGCTACGATTCTCTTACCGGGGTCCATGAAGGGACCGAGGCCCAGGCCGCGTTCGTAGAGATGGTGAGGACCATCGATGATGATCGGAAGGCTCAGCTGCGTTCGCAACTGCTGGACTACTGCAAACTGGACACCCTGGCCATGGTGGAGATACATCGGGTGCTGGCTGACATATCCAAAGGATGAGTGAATGATGTTTCTGTATCCTAAATAATAGGTGGATCCGGTCTGTATCCCTCGGTTTTGGTAGACTGACTCACCAACCATTCCAAAGAGGTACCAATAACAATATGAATCAGAAAACAATATAAGTGCAGAATCGTGAGGACCGTTCATTAATGAATAAAACTGTTGGTGCAATTATTGCATTCCTTATGATCATATCGGCCACCGGTGGGATATATTTCAGCTATGTCTATGTGGATGCCCACAGAGGTGTTGACAGTAACATTGGACATACAACCATTATGCCAAGGCTACATACTTCATATTTCATTTTAGTCACTGGATACTCCGGTGAGGAGTATGAACTGATTGTTCCATTTCTGACACTTAAGGGCATGGAATTTGAACAATACTCAAAAGTTTTGGGGAGCGGTATAAACATATCTGTTGATTCGGTCGAGTACGAGTTTGTACCCGTTGAGAGTAGGGGGCAACCCGCCTATGGTTTGAGGATCATCGCATCAAGGCCCTTCATGATATCTTACACTATCAATGATACTCATCCTGGAGAGTTCACGATGTCTTCTGGTGGTGAAAACTACCATTTTTATTACAATTCCAGTGTAGATAGTGACATTAACGTAATGATCCGGGGAACACGTGACCACTATTCCTTTTGGTGGGATCAGATCTCCTTGGATAGTGTAGGTTGGCAGGAGCATCGGATTCAATTTCAGGATATTGAAAAATCGTTCGGATGATTTTTTTTCTATCTGGTGGGTGGAGGAGGGGCCTGGGGTTTTCTTTCATAGGGCGCTTCTTTTGTTACCCTTCCATCATGATGGGTCATTTGTTGATCTTTACCGTAGAGAAATCTCTGATATTGATAGTACATTGAACTTGTTTGTTGCAGATCTTTTATTTTCTTCTCCCTTTTTTTGACATTGAATCTGTATATTAATATGATCACAATGGCAAAAATGGCAAGTACAACCAAGCATTGCACAATGGGCTCCGCCTTTGCCTCAGGAGTCTCTTTGTAGGAATACCTGTAAGACACCCTAACGCTCCCATCATCGCCAGAAGGCTCTGCCTTTCCAATATCTGTATTGTCAATGACCAGGTGATACCACCGATAATCTCCCTCTCTCTGGATCTCGATCTTATCGCTTGCCTCCGAAATGTTGAGATTCCATGCCATATCTAAACAGGTAAAGGGTATACCGCTCATGTAATTGATATATTCTTCATGCCCCATCAGGAACACATCAACGGTTTGGCCCTCAAGCACACTTATCTCAAAGTCGAGGATGATCTCCCTGTCCACTTGTATTTCCAAGTCGAGGTGATCATTTGCATTTATTATGGAGGTGTCAGATGAGCCCTCACCGTTGATGTTACATGGTACCATGAGAATTGAGATCATCAGATTGAAAAGGATTACCAGGAAGGTTAGATATTTACCACGGTGTACCCTGATCATCAAACGGGAGATGTGCTGTGAATCCATAAAAGCTTCGGGATTGGAAGACCAAACGTTGATCTGATAACGGAAAATCCTTTTATCTCAATACATATTAGGATACAGGATTGCCAATAGAGGTATTGTGATGGTAAGAGGTTTCCAGGTTTGGATCGGACTCGGTATCTTGGGTCTTCTATTCACACTTTTATCGGTTGTCGTCGGGATCGATTATTATATTGGCCATGGCCCGGATGATTACACCGAAGAAGAGATGATAGAAACCGGGGAGACCTTCCTCTTCATTTGTACTCCGTCAACCATGATCCCATCGATCTTGTTTCTTGCATATGGCCTCTCCGAGAGAAGAAAATTTCAAAAACTCCAGGATGTGGCCGACATTTTAAAGGCATACAGAAGGATCAAGATTTCCGAACTGGCACAAAAGATAAACAAGACGGAAATGGAATCCGAGAAAATGATCCTAGAGTGCATTGAAAAAGAACTGGTTCAAGGTTACATGGACAGGATGGCCGGGGCGTTCTTCACCAATGATTTTCTCCACCAGGTCAGGGATGCAAAGCATGGTTGGAAATGTCCGGCCTGCGGTGCATATAATGACAAGGTGGTTCTCCCTGGTGAGATAGCCAAGTGCGCCTATTGCCGCAGGGTGCAGGCACCTGAGAACCACCAGAACGTTGTACCATCTCCACCTCAACATCAAATGACGACGCTACAACCGAACCAGTGTCGATGGTGCGGAACGCCTCTGGTTTTTGTATCCCAGTATAATCGCTGGTTTTGTGGTACCTGCAATAGGTATGTTTAGGACTTGATATCCTTTCCGCAGTTTTTACAAAACTTCGAGTCAGCATCGTTTGGTGTCGAACAGTCCGAACAGATGTTTCCGTCACCAACTATCTTCTCTCCACATTTGGGACAAAAACGGGCATCTGCGTCCATTGCCGACATGCATTTGGGACAACTTTTCTTAATAGGATTCGAGCCAGACTCATTTGAGGTTTGAATGGCCCGGGTCATGCTCTGGGCCATACCTATACCTGCCCCCAAACCGGCCCCCATGCCCGCCATGGAACCGTTCCCACCACCGTCACTTGCTGCGCCCTGGCCAACTCCTCCGATGGCCTTCCCGGTCTCGTATTGAATGTAATCAACCCCCAACGCACCCATGGCACTCCGTTTGTCGATGGCCTCCTGCACCTCGTCGGGAAGGGATATGTGAAGACCGACGATCTTCATAACCTTCATTCCATAGCGACCTGTTGCACTGGTAACCCTAGAAATGAGAAGTTGCTCGAACTCTTCGAGGTATGCCGGCATATCAATGACACTCATGTTCTTGTCTCGTTTGAGCTCTCCCAGAATATCGTTGAAGCTCATGATCAGCTGGCTACGAAGCCAATTAACAACCTCTATGGTTGCATTGTATCCTTTTACACCGATGAACTCGGAAAGAAAGATGGTCGGATCGTTGACCTTGTAGGAAAAGTCACCAAAAACCCGGATCCGGACAAGACCGAACTCAGAGTCCCTGAAGGCCAGAGGCTCGATCGTCCCAAACTGTCCTCTCTGCTCGCTCCGATGGATGTAGAATACTTCACCCAGCTGTTTCACTCCGGTGATCGCGGAACCCAGCTTGGCAAGTATTGGAATGTTTTGTGTTGTGACCACATATCTACCAGGCCGGTCAAATACAGCCAGTACCTTCCCATCCCTCAAGAATATGGCCCATTCATCCTCACGGACAACAATGTTATCGTTATATCTGATGTTTTGCGGGATGCGGTAGAGAATGTTTTTGGCCTTCACGTTGTCTGCCCAGTGGAAAGTCTTCCTGGCCTTTGCACCCTTGATCGACATTTGAAATCCTCCTCATATAAGACCGGCGATCGTTTCAATGCGCTGATCGAAGGTCTCATTGAACTGTCCGATAGCTACCTCCAATTTCCTTGTCAGGTCGACAAAGTCACCATCACCCTCAATTGCCCCTCGTATCTTCTCGGAAAGGGTCCTGATAGTCTCAATATGATCCAGTAGCTTGACATCCCACTCGTATAGAGAGTTCAGCTCTTTGATGTTGATACGGAAGTCCGCTGATATTCCCGAGTATCCCTGCTCGGCGTGACGGACTTTGTTCTCTATGGTTGTCATCTGATCAATAAGGTCTGCCATATCCTTTAGCTCCGCAAGCATCATCTTTTTGCTCATAATATCTCGGCAACCCTCGATTTTGAGACGGACATTCCCGAAACAGTCTGCCAACTGCTTACGGAGAAGACTGTCCGCAATGCGCAGATCTTCTCTTTTCCGATACCCTCTGAACCCAGGAATTGCCAGTTCGATCTTTTTTATAAGACCCCTGTCCTCTTCCACTTTATACCTGAGATCACCTGCATTGGCCCTCTTTGACATGTTTATTCCTACCTTTCATTATTGATACCGAAAGTAACAGCACCGATCCCAGCTACGATAATGGTAACACCCACAGCAGCGCTCGTGTTGATTATATCATCAATCACTAAAAAAGCAATAGCGGCCATCGCAATCACAATACAACCGATCACCACACCGTGAGACTTCTTCCACCCGGGACCTTCAGTCTTGCTGGCCGAGATTGCCGAGGCCATCGCAATGGTTGTGCCAAGAACAATAAACCAGGCGAGCAGGGCTGATGAAAGTGACATCATGCCCTCACTCCAGAGAATTATGAATATCCCCAGGGATACCAGAATGGACCCATAGGCTCCATAATATGCATTATCATCACGTTTTGTTTTCATACAACGCACCTACTTTCAATAAATGCATAATCAATATGTAAATTTTGGCATTAAATATACATACCTGTTGAATGTGGGTATTTTTGGGCTTTTGTTAGGTTTACACCCCAAGTTGACCATCCATTACAGTTCTGAAATTTACCATGTCTGCATTTCAGACGTGGTGCCCTTCATTCAGACGCGTTTGTCTGACTGTTTATCTGTTCACCTGTTCAACCTTCGCTCTCATAGATGGACAGTCCCTTGACGTTGGTGAACTCCCGGATACCGAAACGGGAGAGTTCTCTTCCGATCCCGCTGTCCTTTATCCCGCCGAAGGGCATCCTCGGGTCGGACTTTGTGAAGTTGTTGACGAACACCGCTCCGGATTCTATCCGTCTTGCTATCCGTTCGCCCCTTTTCAGGTCTCTGCTCCATACGCATCCCCCCAGCCCGAACTCCAGGGAGTTTGCCACCTCCACCGCCTCGTCCTCGGTTCTGATCACCATGATGGGAGCCACGGGACCGAACACCTCCTCACGGGCCACCTTCATGTCGGCTGTGACGCCGGAGAGCACGGTTGGTTTGAAAAAGAAGCCCCGCTCTCCCCAGCGTTCGCCACCGGTCTCAACCTTCGCCCCCCTGTCCACCGCGTCCTTTACCACTTCCTCCATGTCCTCCAGGGCGGCTCTGTTTACCAGGGGGCCCACCTGGGTTGCGTCATCTCTGGGGTCCCCCACCACCAGCTCTTCCATGGCTTTTGTGAACCTTCTCGTGAAATCCTCCACAACCTCCTCCATCACCATGAAACGTTTCGCAGCTATACAGCTCTGGCCCGTGTTGATCATCCTGCCCGTGACCGCCCCCTTGACGGCGCTTTCAATGTCGGCGTCGTCCAGGACAATGAAAGGGTCCGAACCCCCCAGTTCCAGAACAGTGGGTTTGAGGTTCCTGCCCGCCAATTCCGCCACGGCCCTTCCGGCCTCCACGCTTCCTGTTAAGGACACCCCTCGTATGATGTGGGTACCGATGAGCTCTGCAACCGTTGCATGGTCGGTGATCACTGTCCGGAACGCGTTCGGTGGAAAACCCGCTCTACTGAACACGTCCTCGATGGCCAGGGCGGACCCCGTGACGTTGCTGGCGTGCTTGAGTACCGCCGTGTTGCCGGCCAGTAGGGTGGGGATGCCGAAACGCAGGGCCTGCCAGAACGGGAAGTTCCAGGGCATGATCGCCAGGATCGTTCCCAGGGGCTGGTAGACGACGCTGTGGGCCTTCCCGTCCGCATCCACCGGCTCGTCTTCAAGCCATGCAGTCGCGTTCTCGGCGTACACCTCCGCGGTCCACGCGCATTTCTCGATCTCTGCTCGAGATTCGGTGATGGGCTTGCCCATCTCCCTGCTCATGAGAGAGGCCCACTCCTCCTGGTTCTCCCGGAGGACCCCCGCAAGAGCTCGGGTGGGGACTGTGCGTTCCTCAATTGTGAGACGCCGCCAGCTCTGGTACTCGTCATCGACCTCCCGGACAATGGAGAACACCTCCTCCCTGCTCATCAACTCGTAGCTCTGGATGGTCTCTTCAGTTGCCGGGTCTACTGTAATGATTGTGATGTGTATCCCCCTGGATAATGGATATTTCACGTCGCCATGACGATCGAGAGGAAAACCCCAGCTGGTGTAATAAGTTCTTCTCCTGGATTTAAAAGATGAATGGGGCGGCCCCCGCCGGGCGGACACTAAGATAAGCTCCGATTGCAATGAGGTGGTCAATGGGGACAGGATCACAATTCAAGATAGTGTGGTTCAGAGGTCAAGGATAGGAGGAAAGTGATAAACGAATACCTAAAAGTAACAGTAAAGGTGAAACAGAATCAACTCTATTCATCTGAGCCTTTCCTTTACCGTTCATTGATGAACTTCAATTGCCATTGACCACTAAATCTTTTAATAACCAACACCCATTGGGATTTAACATCAAATGAGGAAATCGTCATAGAGGTGATTGATAATGCCAGCTGCGATCTTGGGAGACAGGGCTTGTGGAAAAACTACGTTTCTAGCTCTACTATACTCGAGCCAGATTAAATATTCGAACGATCCCGAGAACGCTGATAGGTTCAAGTTCTTCGCAAGTCCGTCCACCGTCAATTTCATGGGCGATATGTACAACCATCTCAAGGGCGGCGGTTGGCCCGATGCCACGGCAAAGGGGCAGAGGACAAAGGTGGATTTCCTCTTCGGTTTCAGGAGGTTCGGGGCGGCAATGATCCCTTCATGGGTCGAGAATCGTGGATGGGCTAACCCCTACAACACCATCAAGTTCAGTGTCTATGATGTTGCCGGGGAGGACGTTAACGATCTCGTGCGCACGCCTGACGGCGTGATGGACGACGATATACCCGAAGAGATCCATGAACTTTTGGAGTCCCGGGTACTGGTCATTCTGGTGGACACGAGCCGCATAACTGCAAAGCCACGTTCAAAACCCTTCATGGCCATGATGGATTACGACACCAAGACGGCAACCCTGATCTCTCTCATAGCCGAGTACAACTCCAAGAAGACCGATCCGGCCCAGAGGACCATCTATCCGGTATTCGTGTTCACCAAGTTCGACGTTCTCATGCAGAAGAAGAAGTTGCTTGAAAGCATGAAACTCACCGAGACCTACCCGGAGATGAAAGAACAGGAGAAGAGGCTGCATTACGCAGAGACCCTGCTGCGCAATTTCTACGGTCAGACCCTGGCTCTTCTACGGGGCGGGAAGCTCAAGAACGTCAGCTTCGATGATTCCGCCTACTATTTCTCTGAAGTGGGTGTGGAGTTCAACGACGACGGCATCCCCATACCATCACTTCATGTAATGAAGGACGGCGCCGGTCACGAGATCACATATTCACATCCAGAATATGTAGGCTTCATAGACCATTTCAGGAAGATCGCCAACAAGATGCCCGACGACATCAAGGACGCCCAGGAATTCAACAAGTGAGAAAATCCCAGGCGGTACGGATGGCCGTTGCGGTTATCGGGGATGAGGGCTCCGGAAAATCCATATTCATCACACTGATGTATGCAACCCAGATCAGGTACACCGCCGGTTCCGATGGTGATTTTCGTTTCTTTGCCAGCCCGAAGGATTTACAGGTCATCTCCAAGGAATACAACCGGATGAGAATGGGGTCCTGGCCCTCGGATGAACTGCTAGGTAAGGATATTCGTTACAGCTGCGGATTTCGGATGAAGCAATCGACCCTGAAGCGGTTATTCGGTTCAAGGCAGAAGCACGTGGAAATCGAGTTCCGGGTCCTTGCCACATCGTCGTCCGAGTTTGAACCTATGAAGACCGGGGAGATCGACGATATCGCAAATATCCCGGCCCGGGCCCAGGAAATGATCCAAGAACCTATCTGGCTCTTTCTTGTGGAAGCGTCAAGGAATGATCTCAAACCCTGGGGTCGTTTGGTGAGCAACATGATCGGCCATGCCCCATCAAAACCGCAAATCATCGTCATGTTCACCATGACGGACAAGGCCAATACAAGGGGTGGAATACCAAAACGGCTTCCACTTGATAGAAAGGTCCGCAACGAGCTTGGAAGGTCACTGATCAACAAGAGGGCCGGTGAGGTTTCCCGGTTATGGGATCGTGAGAGGGTATACGGCCCAGAGATATTCTTCAGCGAGGTTCAAACCACGGATCAGAAGGGTAAGCCGGTTCCCAAACTGGATCGTAATGAATCAGGATCCTTCGAGATGGCCTATTCATACGACCAGTACCAGGCACTTCTTGGACATCTTGGCGATATCGCCCGGGTCTTGGACCAAAACGTTTGAATCCCACGGAGGGAATATCCGGACAAGAGGGAGGCAATACCATCAAACTCGAACATTATGTATACGGTTCGCATCAGGGGTATCGGCTGAAGGCCTGGTCAAAGGGCGCGGATGCCGAGAACAACATAGAACCCTTCAAGGGAATGATGCTGCCCATTAAACAGTCTGACGTAAAACACATGACCGAGATCAGGGCCATACTGCCCTGCGGCTGGGACATAATCCTGCTGTCCCGGATAATATTGGGTGGTGTTGATGACCACGCCAGGGGAACCATAGCCAACCACGTTGCGATCATTCCGCGTAAGGCGCTTGAGGAAGGATCGTTAACATACCAGATCGTGGACGACGCCATGAAGGAGTTCGAGGAGAAGAACCCCGACCCATTGGACGTGATACCTCCCCTGGATATCCCGGATGGCAAGCACAAGACCGACTACTCGGAGCTGAAGAACCTTCTTCCCCGCAAGGTTGTGGATAACCTGATGAGTCATTACGAGAAGGACAAGGACTGCAAGGTCTTCATCAAGTACCTCAGGAGCAACCAGGAGCAGCGCATCAAGGCCGCGTACCTCATATCCATGCTCATGGATGTGAAGATGAAGGTCAACCCCATGTTCATATTCACCGATGTTCCCCACAGCGGTGCCAAGAAGATATTCAACCTGGTCATGGCCAGGGTCATGATAGATATCAAACCCGGCGGCGACTGGGTACTGATCACCGCCTCCCAAAACGCCCACGGGACCGGAGATGTAAAGAAGAAAAGGAAGTTGAAGAAAACCCTGGACGACATCTATGGATGAACGCTGTATACCCAGTTTCCGTTATCGACCCTGGCACGAATGCTCATGCTTTTTTGGGGTGTTTCTATCGTCCACAGCCTTTCCCCGTCCGCCCCCTCGGTGGTAGATGCGCAGGAGAGGATCATGTCCAGGTAACGGTATTCCGTCTCGAGCACGGGATCGTATCTCACTTCGCCATTGACAATGAGATCGCACAAGGATGCCAGTCCCCTGACGACAAAATCGTCCCCCTGGATGACGGGGTCCAGGACCACCATGTCCATTTCACCCATTCTCTCGCGGTCTGTGATCAATGACACGATATCGGGAAATGTTACCAGCAGTTCCACCAGTTGCCTGTAACCGTATTCGGGGAACGCTCTCTGATCCAGGTCCACTGGTGGAAGCTCGATCTTGGTCTTGGTCCGGATGATGTATTTGAAAAACATTTCCCACTGATCTTTCGTTCCGGCCCTTGCCAGCGTATGGACATCTTCTTGCGGGCCGACCGATGCTGTATTGGCAACTTTCGATGAATCGGTGACGGAAGGCCTCCAGCCCTCCGGTCTATCTTTTTTGGGCGTTTTCCTTCTGGATATCAATTCCTTTCTGCAGGCACGGGCCCTGTCCCAACTGCCCGATCTCTCGTAAAGCTTGATCGCACGTTTAATGTTCCCAAGCCGTTTTTCGAACACCTCCGCTGCCTGTGCCCACTCACCGGCAGCGATGTAAAGCCTCGCGGCGGTTTCCCAATCACCTTTCCGCTCTCCCATGACAGCTGCGGTTCGGGATACGTTCCCCTCTCTTGCATGGATCATCAGGACCCTGTCCCACTTCCCCAGCCTCTCCCCCAACAGTTCTCCCACCTTATCCCACATCTCCAGTTCCCTATAGAGCCTGACCGCTTTTTCATAGTTCATGGCGGACTCCAGTCCCCTGGCCCTTTCCAGCAGGTTCTTTCGGTGGTTCTCATCTTCTGTCGAAGTGTGCCTTTCAACGGCCTCCCCGAGCTCCCGGGTGTTGTCGTTCCTTAAAAGTTCGTCCTTGTAAGGCACCAATTCCTGATAGGGCCCATGCTCGCCCAGGACCCCAAGAAGCGATGCGGCCTCCCACTGTTCCGGGTTGTACTTTGTTGTCAAAATGGCCATGGCCGCTTCTATCCCCCCGGCGTTCATGACGGCGTCGGCCCCGCCGGATGCCGCGATCTTTTCGAGTGTTCCCATGGCCGACCGTCTAATATCATCACGTTCGTGCCTGAGAAAAGAAACCAATTCGGGAACAATGCCAAGGAGGATCACGGCTTCCGCACCTCCCTTTGCGGCCAGCTTCCCGATCGATCCCATGGTCAAGTTAAGGGATGTGCTGTTTTTTCTCCGAAGCATTGCATGGACACGTCTTGCACCATTTCCTCTTACAAGTGAGAAAGGACCGTTGCTTTTCACGACCCGGGCCAGGGCAGTGGCTGCGGACGATCTAACCTCACTGTCCTCGTGGTTTAGGTGGGATATCAACCGGGGTACCGCATTGGTCTTGATGACGATTCCAGAACTGTCCACTTTTGCCGTTTTCCCGATAGCCCCCGCGGCTGCGGAAATCACCTTTGGAGAGTCCGATCCGAGTAGAAGGGACAGGCGCTCGTAACCCTCCGCCTTCACCACCGAATCGGCGCCTCCGTTACTTGATATGGAACCAATGGCCCATGCTGCATTCAGGACAACCTTTTCATTCTTATCGGAAAGGAGGTTGAGCATGCGCATCAGTGCACCGGAGCCACAAACGTGCCTTGTACCTCCGGTCTTGGACATTCTACCAAGGGCGACGCATGCCGCACTCCTGACCTTCGGGTCAGAGTCCTTGAGGGATCGTGACAGGGCCACCACACCACCTGATGCCCTTATGCGTTCGTAACCTCCCTGCTCTGCCAGTTTTCCTAGCCAGGACGCAGATTCCTTCCGTATCCGGGGATTATCATCTTTCAGTCCCCTAAGTCGGCTCTTGACCTGCCACCGTTTGTGGTCTGTTAAGAATTCCTTGACTTTCATGATCCGTCTCGCTACCTTTCATCCCCGAAAATGGGTGTATGTCCACTCCCCTTCCTCTATGGTGGCCGTCACTTTCACCATACCCCTGGGTGTCTCCACATCCCATACACGGGTCTTTCCGTCCTTGTCCATGGGCGCCGCACAATCCAAGATCATGTTGAGGTACTTGAAATCGGTCTCGCTGATCGGATCGTAGGTCATGGCCTTGTTACGGACAAGATTGCATAGGGCCAGAAGTCCCCTGTACGTGTAATCCTCCCCCCGGATGTTATCATTGAGCGAGACATCGATGAACTCACCCAGGTCCCTCTCGCTGGTAATCAGTCGGACCGTGTCCCTTGAGCTAAGCAGCAGCTTTGCCAGCTGTCCGTATCCGTAATCGGGAAGGTTGGACTTCGCAGGGTCGATCCCCGGGAGATCTATACGCGCGTTTAAGCGGACCACGGCGCTAAACAGGTATTCCCACTCGTCCATGGTACCGTTCTCGACGATCTCCTCGACGCTTCTTCCCCGATACCCTTCGTCACCTGCCGGTGCCGCCGGGGGGGGTACGGGAGCCGGTGCGGGCAAAGGTGCAGGCGGCGGAGCAAGTGGCGCTGGGCCCGGTGGGAGATTGGAGTCCAGTGGTGCTGGTCCAGGGGGAGGCCCGGGGCTGGGAGGCGGTGCAGTGGTGGCGGGTGCGGGGGGCGGTGATCGTGAAGCGGGTTGAGAGCTCGGAGCGGGTTGCTCCGCCGGCCTTCCTGCCGGTTGAGAGGTCGGACGCTGTTGAGGGTCCTCGGCGGGTGCTTGGGACGGTGAAACCGGGACGGTGGTCTCGGACCTGGATGGTGGGTTCTGAGACTGAGGGATCGTGAGCGATCCATCTGATGCGGTAGCAGGGGCCTTCATTGGAATGATGCCCTGAGCGTTGTGGGACTTCTGTTCGGGCCCCTCGGCCGCTTCCCTTTCTTTTCGTTTCTTGTAGAGCTTGATCCAGTGGGACGTGTCCTTCATCATCTGGGCTCGTTTGAGCCTCTCGTTGAAGAAATCGATCATGCCGTCTATGTCATCTGCCCTGTCGGGGTCCTTTAAAAGTGATTCCAGCTCTTTGTATTCACTTAAGTGGCCCGCCTTCTTCATTGGCCTTTTCAGGGGTGTTACCTTCTCTCGTAGCTTTTCGAGCCTCTCGAGGTCTGATCGGTAGAGCCTGTATACCTCGTTGATCTGTCTGGAGTCCGACAGGTTTACAGCCTCCTCCAGCCGTGACACCTGCCAGCCCTCACTTTTTAGGGACCTGGCCTTTTTCGCGACCCGGTCACGGACATCCTTCAGATGGGCCATCTTGGCGTGTTCCTTTCTCTTCCTGACGTTTCGTCTGTGGACTCTTCCCAGCACCGATCGGGGGCTCGGGTCCTTCATCTGGACATCACCGTCATCACCCTGTGCATCCAGGTATTCCTTTACGGATATGACGGTGATCCGGATCTCCCTGAACTCCTTGGCGATATCGGTATTCTTGTCATTGAGATGGCTAAGTATATGCTGTAGGGCGGAGCTGACGTCCACCATACGTTTTCCCGCCAGCGTCTCCCGCCTGGTGTCGGTGGTCGCTTTGGAGTATCGGAGGTCGCTTTGGAACATCTCAAGCTCGTCTTTGAGCACCTGGCACTCCCGGACACCCCCGAGATCGTCGAGTCGGTAGAGCTCATCCTGAATGTGTGCCAGGACATCCCTGGAGCTCTGTATCTCACCGAATATCTTGCTGCGGCCCATGTTTTCCTCTCGGTTCAGGTTCCCGAGGACCTGCATGCGTAATATGTGTTCTGTTCTTAAAATGAAGCGGAAAGAACGGCAGGATCAAATTTCAATAACTGTTCCAATCTTTTTAATATGTGTCCGGTGTAATGATGGTACAGATCAGTAGATGGATGTGAAAAGATGAACGTGAAAAGAAGAGCGACCGTTATCGTTTGTGTCACCTTGCTCCTGATAGTCCTTTTCCCCACCGTGGCCCTTGCCCAGGCCGGGGGTTTTGGCTCGACCCTTGAGATAGAAGAACTCAGGGTGGACGGTGTGATAAACAACGGATATGCCATAACCACCATATCCGAGACCTTTACCAACACTGCGGATTTTGCACAGAACGCTGATTTCATGGTGACAATCCCGGAGGGGGCCTTCATATCAAACTTCACAATAACCATGGGAGACAAGGAATTCTACGGGGAGGTGGCTCCCAAGGAGGAAGCCCAGGAGGAATACGACGAGGCGGTGGAGAAGGGTCAGAGTGCCGGTCTTGTATCATCTTCCGGGGAGAACACCTTCGGCTATCAGATATCCGTTGCGGCGGGCAAGACCCTCACCATGTCACTTCGCTACGAGGAGTTCCTGGTAAAGAGGAGCTGGCGGTACAATTACATGGTCCACCTCAGCAAGTGCAGTTTCGGTTCAAACATCAAGTCATATTCATTTTCGGTGGATATCCGGTCCCACGGTGAGATATCCGACATAGAACAGTTCGGCATATCCGGGACGGTCAATGACGAGGACACCTACCGGGCCAGTGTCTCCCATACCAGCACGGATGTGACCACGTTCGGAGACGTGAACATACGGTACAGGACATCCACCCTGCCCAAGTCTGGGAACATGCTGTTCTACAACGGCTACTTCCTTCACTCGTTCTGTCCAGCTCTCTCGGACGTGGGCGGTTCACCCCTGGACAAGAAGATAGTGTTCGTCCTGGACAAGTCCGGCTCCATGAACACGGGGAACAAGATGTTCAGCATGCAGTCAGCCTTCACCGAGATAATCAACCAGCTTCGTCCCACGGACATGTTCAACATGGTCGCTTTTTCCAATGACGTGGATGAGTTCAAGACCTCTTTCATAATAGCCAACGATTCAAACAAGGCGGATGCTGTGACCTACACCAACGCGCTCTATCCGGAGGGCAGCACCGACATAGACGGGGCGCTTTCTGCGGGCCTGGGTAACTTTATGGGGACCGACAGCTACGCACCTATCATGGTGTTCCTGACCGATGGTGTCCCGACCGCGGGGGAGACAAACGAGCAGAGCATCCGCAAAAACATCATATCCCAAAACACCGCGGGTGTTTCCATATTTTCATTGGGATTCGGGGACGATGTGGAGTTCGCCTTCCTGGACGCGCTGTCGCTGGAGAACTCCGGGGATGCTTACATGATCGAGGAGGGCACTTCAGCCGCCGAGCAGCTCACGGATTTCTTCGATACCATAGCCACCCCGGTTCTGTGGGACATAGCCTTCGAGTACAACGGTATCGATGTGTACCCGCTTCACGTGGAACAGCTTTTTGAGGGTTCCGAGATAGCAGTCGTCGGGAGGGTGAAGGATGACTCCACCTCGGTATCAACAACAGTTGTGGGAATGTCGGCCCAGGGCAGCGAAACATTCTCGGAGAACTTCGCCGTGAAGGCGGATGACCCGGATAACGCGTTCGTGGAACGGTTCTGGGCATATTACCACATAGACAAGCTCCTGGACGACATCGTGGTCAAGGGAGAGGACCCCGCACTCGTCGAGGAGATCACCGAACTCTCTGTCGAGCACAGCTTCGTCACCCCCTACACCTCCCTGGTCATAACCATCGAGGAGGACCCGGACTCGACCGAAGGTGAGGCGGAAGCGGAGGCGGAAGCCGAAGCCGAAGGTGAGGGTGACGATACTACCGATGATGACGATCCTTACACTCCTGGCGATGATGATGATGATGATGATGAGTCCGATGGGGGTGGTTGGATACCCGAGTACCCAGTTTTCCTCGTGGCTCCCATGATACTGCTGGCCCTGGTGATCCTAGTTCGCAGAAGGATAGAGAATGATGAGGCTTAGACTGCTGCTGGCCGCTTTTCTGGCAGCGGAGGGTGTAAGACAGATCGTGGTTGAATCCCACCTGGAGGAGCGGCAGCTGTACGGCGCCTTCCTGCTGGTTTTTGCAGCACTCATGGTACTGTGGGGCCGGGTCCGCCCGTTCGTTCGGGACCATCGCCACGATGAAAGGGGATCGATCTACCACATGGTGGGCCTCACCATAGTGCTTCTGTCGGTCGGGCTGACCCTGTCGGGAGTGGAGAGCGCATTCAACAGCTACGACCTGGTTCTCATCTCCGCGGGGGTGTTCGTTATGCTGGTCCCTCACATCCCTCGTGACTTTCACTGGGAAAGCGATTTCATTCTCTATTTTTTCCTATTCTTCACAGCTTTCGTTGTCCTGGTCCACAAGGTCTCGATGTGGGCATACTGGCCGGGCGGGGGCGCCCGGGCATACCTCAACGCAGGTTTCACCGTGGCACCTCTCACCGGATGGCTGCAGATGATAGGACTGGACGTCATCCGCGTGGGGCAGTCGCTGTACTTCGATGGCCCCGGGGGTCTCACCACGGTCCACGTGGGTCCACCCTGCTCCGGGTACTTTTCGATGTTTACGTTCCTGGCGGTCATCCTGGCCTACCTGGCCGCGTCCGGTATTGGCTGGAGGAACGGAGCGAAATGGGCTGTTGTCGGGCTGGCCATCGCATACCTTGCCAACATGTTCCGGCTCACCGTTTTAGTTGTTATTGGAATGAACTACGGATACGATACGATGTTCATGGTCCACACATATCTGGGAACCGTCCTCTTTGTTGGATGGAACCTCATTCTCTGGATACCCCTGCTCTACAGGTTCAGAGGGCGTTCCCTCAACGGTGGGCAGCGGGGTGGTTCGGGCAGTACCAGACCGGTGACGTCCTGAACATGGTATTTCAGTACATGACCAACCGCAGCCCCAGGAACGCGAGCCTCGTGTCCGGCGTGTCACCGTTGCGAACTGCCGAGCGGCAGTGCTGGGACAGGTCGATGGACGACCCGCCCCTGAACACCCTGAAGGGTGCGGACCCGTCACCCCAGGCCGTCCCGTCAGTGGGAGCCCCGTTGTATGAATCGTGGTAATCGTCCTGGCACCATTCGTTGACGTTCCCGTACATGTCGAAAAGACCCCACAGGTTGGGGAGTTTCTGTCCGACGGGATGGGTGGCCCTCTCGGAGTTTGAGCTGTACCAGCAGTAGTCGCCCAGGCCGTCGGACCCGTCTCCGAAATGGTAATCGGATGAGCTGCCCGCCCTGGCGCAGTATTCCCATTCCGCCTCGCTGGGAAGCCTAAAGTTATGCTGGCTGTCGAGGTTGTTGATAGCGGTTATGAAACCCTGCAGATCCTGCCATGACACCTGTTCCACCGGAAGGTCATCCCCCTCCGCACTGGACGGGTTCTCTCCCATCACAGCCTTCCACTGTTTCTGGGTAATCTCGAAGCGGCCCATGTGAAAGGAGTTGGTGATGGTGACGGAATGTTTGGGTCCCTCATCGGTGCCGGTGCCGTCCGTTCCCATGGAAAAGGTGCCTGATGAGATATTGACAAACTGGAAATCCGCTCCGTTAATGGTCACCGTTTCCATTAAGATGTTGAAAACGATTATCGATTTAGCCAGGCTCCAGTCGCTTGTTCCCACATCGTTGTGGGCCCTTGCCCGGTAGTGATACGTCCCGTCCTGCTTGCCGGATATCTGGGCATCCAGGTCTGGGCCTGAGTATACCTCCCTGGGGGAGGTGAAGGCAGCATCCTCGGCCTCCTCCAGGGTGTAGCTGTCGGCGTTTGCCTTGGCGCTCCAGCTGACCGTGTAATCACCGTCGTTGTCAGTGGGGTCCAGAGTGATGGTTGGCGCCGTAGGCGCCACGGGAATGTCCACGGTCACGGAGAAGGTGTCGCCTCTTGCTCCCTGTCCGTTGTGGTTCACGGCACGGATGCGGAAGTAGTACACACCGCTGTCAAGTCCGCTGACACCGTAGGATAGGGCGGTGCCGTTGTATATCTCAAGGGGTGATGAGAAGCTCGGGTTGTCGTCCTGTTCCAGGACGTAGTGATCGGCGTTGGGTATCCAAGACCAGTTTACCAGGAAATTACCATCGTCGTCGGTATCCTCAACATCGATCACGGGAGGCTCGGGCAGGGCGTTTGCGTCCACCACATAAACATCTATGGACCCCACCACCGACCACCCGCTGCTTCCCTTGGCATTTGATGACTGGACCCTGTAGTGGTAGGTGCCGTCGGACCGACCGCTGAGGGTCACGGTGTTGTCCGGACCGGAGTAGACCACGGTCGGGCTGTCGAAATTTGAATTATCGTCCTCCTCCAGTACGTACTCGTCCGCACCGGGTATTCCTGTCCATTCCACCTGGAAACTGCCGTCGTTGTCCACGGAAGCCACGGTCAGGGTTGGGGTGGAAGGGGGCTCGGTGGGGTCATCGTCTTCCTTGCCGATCAGGTATATTCCCAGCGAGGCAACCACCAACAGGACCACCACCGCCATGGCGATCACCACGATCGTCGTCCTTGGTGTCCCCTTCGGGGGTTTGGCGGGCGGAGGGGTCTTGATCTCCGCTCCGGTTGGCCCGGGAGCCTCCCCCCGGACCACGGTCTGCTGGGTCTTGTGATAGGTGTTATGGCTGGTCCTGGATGACACGCCGACCTGGGATCGCTGCACTACGCTGTCGCGTATGTCCACCTTAGAACCGGTGACCACATCTCCGTGGTAGTGCTTTATGACCACCTTGTCGTCTATGTACTGTTTGATATTGGTGCGATCGTCTATCTCGTCAAGAATCTTGTAGTAACAGCCCACCAGGGAGGCCTGGTTCTGTGCGTAGGTCTTGATGAGCAGCTTGGACTTCCTCTCCCCGCCGATCACCTCGGCCTTCACGGCGTAACCTTCCCCCGCAGGTGACTGGCAGTAGAACTTCCCCACGTTCCTCCGGGAACCCCTTTTCGGAGGGATGGGGTACATGTTCATGTCCTTCATGACATCTGTAACCATTTCGAAAAGCTCGTCCTTGCCCATGGCCACGTCCCTGGTCTTCTCCTGGACAGATACCATTTCCCCGATCTTCCTGTCGAAATCCGGTTCGGTTATCTGGATCGGTCTCAGCATGGGGCATACTATGGCCGTGTCGATGGGGGGCGCCTCGGTCTGGAAGTTGCGCATCTTCTTGGTATCATAGTAGTCCACGTTGGCCCGGATGGCCACGTTGCCGCACTCTCCCTTGGGCCGGAGCTTGAAGGTAACGGTACGAGAGTCCCCGATCTCCAGCAGGTCTATCTTGTCCCTGTCCTTGTCCAGGATGAACAGATCTGAGGTTATGTAGGGTTTCACCTCTACCTTTGCCAGTGGGTATGGGTTGGGGTTGGTGATCTTGACCTTGTATACAATATGAGCCTTCTCGTAGTTGATCGCTCTGGTAATGTCGATCGTCATCCTCTGCACCTCTTCTGCCTGTATTGAGATTTATACGATAGTTCATTTAAGTGGTTTTCTATCCATTCAAGCATCCGTGAGCCGAAAAATGGGATTGGTTCATCAGGAGCATCAAACGATCGGTAATGATCTGGCCATTACAAAAGGTGTTCCGCTATATATTTATACACAGTATCCCCTCTTTGCGATATCGAGAAAAAGGTGATGAAATGGCAATATGGAGATGGCGTGAAAAGAATCCAAATATCATTGCACAGAAGATACCCGAAGCGGACATCAAAGGGTTCTTTAAAAGAGATATCGTGATCGAGCCGGGTGAAGCTCTCGTCCATCTCCGAGAAGGACAGGTGGCAGACATCGCCACCGAGCAGACCGTCAAGGGCCTTGGTGGTGGACTGAAGAACTGGTTCAACCGCACCTTTGACAGGGAGTCCCCCGGCGAACTGCTTTTCGTTCAGACATCTGAATTGGAGCTTGACATCGTCCTCGGGGACGATCCGTCCCTCTCCACGGAGGATAGACAACCGCTCAAAGGAGTTACGACAATCCGGTTCCGTTTCAATCCCGAGAACACCCCCAAGGTGCTGCCGCTTCTTGAAAACAAATCAGTGCTCACAAGGAAAAGACTGGGTGAGAGGGTGAAAAAGGAGCTGGTCCCTGTGGTGCTCCAGCCCCGGATCGCCAAGATAAAGGCAAACGATTTCCACGGCAACCTCAACCTGCAGCGGGACCTTGAAACAGCATCGATAATGGAGATGAGGAAGACGTTATCGCTCTGGGGCCTGGACCTGGTCAAGATGTTCACCACCTGGGACAAGAGCGCTTACGACAAGCTAAAAGAGCACCAGGCGAAGATGGCTCTATATGTAGAACGGGCAGACACCGACAGGGATGCGCAGCACACACTGAAGCTTCACGAGTTGGATCGGGGTTGGGAAGTATATCGCAAGAACTGGGAGAACAAGTGGGATATCGTTCACGGTAACGCCATCAATCAGGAAAAGATCAAGGATGTTCACTGGGACGGCAGGCTGGGCCGGGAGGACCGGCAGTTCACACAGCAGCTTGACCATCACAGATCCGCAGAGGAACAGCGCATCGAACTCGACAGAAAGAAGTTGTCCATGGAAGACGAGGCAGATGCCCGGGAGCTCAAGATGGCCATGGAGGCCAAGAAACAGCTCAACGAGATGAAGATGGCCCGCACCCAGCAGGAAATTGATTTTAAAAACAAACAGATGGAGACCCAATCCAATTCTACCGAGAGGATCATGTCCCAGGCGATATCATCCGGAGCGGCGGACCCTGACACCGTCAAGGAGATGATGAGACAGCAGACCATGCAGAAGGCACTGGACCGGGAATCTGAAAAGGTCGAGAGCGTGTCCAAGGCTGAAGCTGAAAGGTACAACATGGAGTCGTTCAAGGAAGCCGAGGACCGTGAACGGGAACACCAAAAGGCCATGACCGATCTCTCAGCAAAGATGATGGACGCTTCAAAACAGGACCTGCCAAATACACTGGTCACCGGGGCGTCATCAACTCCCGTGGTGACCCATGTGGAAAGCAAGGGCGGATCATCCACGTGCCCCCACTGCGGCGGAAGCGTCGAGACGGGATGGGTTGCGTGCCCCAAGTGTGGAAAGAATATCTGAAACGGCTCCGGGCAGGTGTTCCCCTTCCCCAAAGGGACAGCCATGACAAGGAGTCTATTCTATTGCCACATACATTGTGAAGTTTAAATATGAATGATACCTTTCACAATGATGGTGAGAAGTCGATGCATTTCAAACGTTTTTCGATGACAGGAATGTTGATCCTCGTTTGCCTTGTCCTCCTGGCAAACGGCATATCTGCAGAACAAGTCGAATCGAGGCAATCGTCACCTCCGACTGTCGTATCGACATCACCGGAAGACGGTGACACCGTTCCTGTGAACGTCTAGATAAATGTTTATTTCGATCAGAATGTGAACTATATAGACCAGCAAAATGGTAGTTATTACATCCATCTTACAAGAACGGACGATTGGAGCCCGGTGGGGTATGTAAGTTACTATGATTACAATAATTTCACTCTTCAGATCGATCCTTACGATGATCTTGAGCCCGATTCCACCTACTCGTTATTCTTCGAATCCGGTTCTGTTTGGAACGATGAGGGATGGTACCTTGGTAATTTCTCAATCGAGTTCTATACCGAGGCCGATGAAACCGAAGATACTGGCGATGACGGTCCTCCCCGGGTCGTGAGTTATTCACCACGTGGAAATGACTCGTTCCCGATAAACACGGATATCACCATCGAGTTCAACAAGGACATTGAATTTGACAAGGAAGGTATTCACATATGGGCATATGTGGTCACTGCAGATTCAAACGTAACAGAAATCCCGTTCAAGGTGTCCTATGATGATGACGGCTACATGCTTACGCTGGCCCCCTCAAAAGACCTTGTTCCCGAAACCACGCACCAGGTCTACATAGATTGGGGAACGGTCCGTGCCAAGGAGGGCAACATGAATGCCTCATCAATGGGCGAGTTCTCTTTCTCTTTCATGACATCGGGTTCAGTAAAGAAGCTCACCGGTGCCATCACCGTGGCTTGGGATGAGAGCACAAACCCGGATTTCGAGCGTTACGAGATCTATGTCTCAGCCGAATCGGGTTTCTCACCCGGTTCAGGCAACCTAAAAAAATCCATCACCGACAAATCCGTCACCGAATACAAGGTCGAGGGTCTTGAACCCGGAGTGATATACTATGCTATCGTGAGAGAGGTCTACGCAGATGGCGATTTCAAGGACTCCGCACCGCTGGCCATCAAGGCCGTGGATATGGAAGATGATGATGACAATATGTTCTACATCGCGCTCATAATAGGTGCGATCGCCCTGGTTCTGGTGATCGTTGTGGTGATCATGGCCAAGAGGTCGAAAGCCGGGACCACGGTGTTCGACCATAGCACCCATGACAACCGGACGTACAATGTGAAGGACCAGAGGGTGACGAACGTCTCATACGATCAGAGGCAGACGAATACCCATATCCGCGACAGCGTGGTCCAGCGGTCCAACATCGGGTCACAGAACCCTCCTCCACCGCCGCCGCCTCCACCACCACCGCCGAAGTGAGCGTTCCGGTTTGAGTAGGAACAACGTCTCCTTCTTCTAAGACAATCGCTTTTCCAATTAAGATAATAATCGAAATTAGGAGGTCATTCCATCCCCATATTCGATCTCTGGACAACACTGTCTGAAATACTCACCTTCGAGCCCGACACAACGTCACCGTGGTAATGCTGAATTACTGTTTTGTTATCGATATGTTTCTTGATATCGGTGTGTGATTCTATTTCATCCAGAATTTTAAAATAACAACCAACGAGGGACTCCTGGTTTTTTGCGAATGTTTTGATCAATATCTTCGATGTTTCTTGATCGCCTATGACTTCGATCTTGACAGCGTATGGATCCCCGGATTGACTCTCGCCATAAAAGGAACCCACATTTCGATGAGGGCTTGACTTCGATGGAAGTGAGAACATATTCATATCTTTTAACACATCACTGGTAATATCAAAGAGTTCGTCCTTTCCAAAGCAGATGTCACTGGTACGTTCCTGAATGGAAACCAGAGAACCGACTGTTTCTTCCCATTCCTCCTCGGTTTTTTTTACCCTCACCAGCATGGGGCATACGATCGATGTGATTATCTGATCGACGTTCATGTCCACATTCTTCTGTTCCTTTGTATCATAATAACTTACATTGCAGTTGATTGTCACGTTTCCACATTCACCTTTCGGTCTCAGCAAGAATGTCACGGTTCTCGAATCCGCAACCTCCAACAGATCGATCCTGTCGCTTTCCTTATTCAATATAAAAAGGTCGCTTGTGATATATGGTTTCAGAATAATACGCGCAATTGGAAATGGAAGTGTATTTGTAACCTTTACTTTGTATAATACCATTGCTTTTTCATAATTGATTGCTCTTACAAGATCTATTTGCTTTGCGCCCTTCCTCTTGGGTCTTTTCAAATCCGTTTTTATATCTTTCTTATCTTTTTTCCATCCACAGGTTAGGCAGCTGCCGTTTTCTTCCAATACCGAATAGCATACTGTACATTTCCTCTCTTCTCTTTCTTCAGATAACAGTATAACTTGCTCATTTTTCCATCCACAGTATGGGCAGTTCTTACCATCGTCGATCTCACAAAAGCATATCGGACAATAAAGCTTAGATTCGTGTTTTGGTCCATTCTCGGCTCCTTTTTGGGTTTCTCCACAAATGGGGCAGTATTCTTCGATCGCTTTGACATGAGAGTTACAGCCCGGACAGATAACATCATCCTGTCCATTCTTTGAGGTACTGGGCTCAGGTGGTTTGGTAATATGGGGAGTGACCTGTTGAACTTGTGGAGGTAGTGTTGATTTGTGATAAGATACCTGCGATCGTTTGTTCAGTTCGTTCAATCTTAGGTATCGATAATGATTGATCTGAGCTTTTACAGGTTCCACGTAATTAGGGTTGAGGTAGAACTTATTTCCATAAATTATGATGTGACTCTCCTCGATAAGGTTCATCGTCTTTTTTGAAGTCACATCCGGTATGGACTCCAAATTGAAGGCAATATCAAAGTTATAGCTTGAAGAAAAAACCCCGGTTCTTTGAAAAAACAGTATCCGCAGGTTCGTCAAGATGATGATCCCGGGTTTTTCTTGGTACTTTGCATTATACCAGGAGACCGGATTTTCACCTTGATAAAAAGAAGCATACATGACCCTGCGGGCCACACATAAGGATGAAAATAGGTTGGCCAGTCGACGAACCATATTAAGTTTCACCCGTCAATAAAGGTGAGA
>Ga0272441_10002450_pt1 | contig 37323 bp, 56 predicted proteins | sample SSMProp6N_FD_193582 | JGI IMG/M metagenome (GOLD analysis project Ga0272441, IMG submission 193582) | Marine sediment archaeal communities from Little Sippewissett salt marsh, Falmouth, MA, United States - SSM-Prop-6N | ecosystem: Environmental > Aquatic > Marine > Wetlands > Sediment ...
AATTGATTGGGAATCTGCTGGAGACATACGTTTCAGCACATCTGATGTAAATTCAGATGGAGACGTAGATGCATTCGATTTAACTCGTGTCAAGACCTATGAGTGGGGGTGGTCTGGCACCGTATAAGGAAGAGAGAGAATGAAAATCCGTACTAAAGTAGAAATTATGCTGGTATTCTTTACTATATAATGGAACTGGTTGGGAATATCTAAGCTGGTCATAGATAGACAAATAACTTATTAAAGCATAAATAGATTTCATATTGGGAAAGAGGAGAAGTTAATATGCAAAAAAAGATACTTGCCATCTTATGCCTGATTATGTTTTTATCCATACAGGCACCAAGAACCGAAGCAATTGGTGTTACATGCACACCTGGAATATTTGATGTAAGGCTGAACAAGCTTGGCAGAGCCAGTACATTTTCAATCACAGTAGGTAATCTTGATTTGGAAAATGAGAGGCACATAAAGGTTTATCTGGTAACACCGTTTGATTTCAAGCCAAGATATCATGAAATGCCAAACCCTGAAAGCATGATAACTTTTAATACATCAAGGATTCTTGTTGGACCAAATGGCGCAGAAAAATTAAGCATTACAATAAATATCCCTGATCAGCAAGAAAACTATGGCAAAAGGTGGGAAGTATGGATTGCAGTAGAGGCAGAACAGTTACCTGGCGAAATCCTAAAGACAAAAGTCTTCTCAAGGATGCTTGTACAGACACCAGATGCTTTGCAGGTCAATATAGGTGTTTCAGCACCATCAATGTTAATATTTCTTATAGGCGGTATGTGTATTGCCGGTGTATTCATATGGTATCGTATATATTCGATGAGAAAGGACATGACAAAAAAAATAAACAACATTTCTCCAAAACACAAAGTCAAAAACAGCAACAATGATGATATTAAAATTGTACGCCGGGGGGATAGGGGTTCTTAAATCATGTTTTGCAACAACTATAATTTTAATTGGCCTTATTTCTGGCAATGTTGTATTAGCTGAAGATTTTAATATAGGCCTGGAATTAGATGAAACCCCTCCAGAATTGATCAATTATACAGCAGATACAGGGGAAACCGGAGATTCTTTTATTTTTTCATTCAACATAACAGACATGGACAATGGATCTGGGGAAGGAAGCGGCATATTCTCAGCATCAATATATTATTGGTTCGATGGCGGAACTCCGTCAACCATAAGCCTAGCAAACACATATGGAGATTATTGGAACCAGACAATAACATTGAATGGAACTGCACATAATATGACCTATTACTTGGAAGTATATGACAATGCATTGAACTCCAATACAACTACAAATAGTACAGTTACTTTATCAGATGACGATCCACCAGAATTTGCAGATGTAAGAGCTACGCCATATGTAGCAATACCAAATAGTATAATAAATATTACAGCAACAATAACAGACAACTGGGAAGTAGATACAGCAACATTGTATATAATGACATTGGGAACAACACATACTATGAGCCATTCCGGCTCAAACTATTATTTCTCCCAAGCATATTCTCTTTCAGGAACATATCAATATTATATAACAGCTAATGATACTGCAGGAAATTCAAATACATCTGAAACAGGAACCTTCGAGATATCCAGTTCAGAAGCCACCACTGGATTTGGCAATTTTTTTCAATTATACACTCCGGCAGACATATATACAAGAAGCAATGGAGTTCTATTGCTTAAAGTATTAAATAAAACTACGGGGGTAGCATTGTCCGGCCAGGCTGACAACATATCTTGTTATATAAAGTACCCAGACGGGACATTTTTTATGAACGGGCCCCATCCATATGAGGACATACCTGGAATATATTTGGTTAACTTTACAACAGAAATGACCACAGGTATATATCATTGCTGGGCAACTATAAATTATTCTGATGGAAATCAATATTTAGATGCAGGCCTCATGCATGTAAAATGGGATGTTTATGACAATGTATCAAGATTGTATGAGAGAATAAGCGGCATAATCTTTTTGGGGCATTGGGAACGTTACAATATGACAGAACAGATGGCTTACCATCTGGGTCTGCATACAGTACTGTTGAGAAATCTATCACGACAGACGGAAGAGAGTAGCTTTATGGATCGGCTGCAGGAAACTGCATTAGGGGAAGCTATCAGTATATTGTTTTGGTCTATTATCCTGGCAGTAATAGCAATATTGGGTACATTATTTGCAACAAGGAGGAGAAAAATAACACATCCTGGGAAGATACCTGTCAAAATAGCAGAAAGCATTCAAAGCTATACTATGGATGAAGCTAATAAATAGTGGCAGAAAGCATATGTCCGTCAACATATGCTTTCCCCCTTACTCAATAGATAATTGTCTTTTTTTATTTAATAACTTTTTGCGAAAAATATATATAGGTATACAAATAGGTTAACCAAATGGTAACTCATTTGTTAACTATTAAAACAACAAAACAATTATATATCTGAAATGTGATTACAATATTGATAGCTTGAGAGGAAAGAGAAAGATATTCGCTTATGTTCTAGTTATTTCACTAATCTGCACCATGATGACATTTTCAACAACGAATAGAAACTTTTTTATCAGGACTGTATCTGCAGCAAATCCAGATACTATTAACATATCAATAAGAATTAAGTCTGTAGGCCTTATGATAAATAAATCTGCATGGCACATAGGCTGGGTTGAAACAAGTAGTACATCAACAACAGATGGTGGAGCAAACTGGTCTTGTGTGGAGAATACAGGGAACTATCCAGGTGATTTCCACATACTCTGTGAAAACTCCACAAGTTGGACATTAGCAGATTCAGCAGGTGTTGATACATTTGCATTTTCAATTAGTACTTGGGGAACAAACGGATCTCACAATGGAACATGGCATTCTTTGGATGATTGGCAGGACAACGATACCTTTGCAACCAATGTAGATGGGGGGGCAAATGTATCATTGGGTCTAAGATTCTTTGCACCAACATATACAGAAGTAGCGACAGAGGAACAATTCGACCTGACTTTGAGTATGGTTTTGGTCTAATTTGATTTTTTCAAAACTTTTTTAAATACAATTCACAATTACATTATTTACGATTTTGATGCTGATGAGAGGAGATGATTGTAGATTATATGGGATGAATTCGGACATTTTATGTGAATTCGGACAAACATTCGGACATAATGAAAAGGAAACGGTGTCTGAATGAAATGGAAAATCTATAATTATCTAATCGATTCAAAAACACAAGCATGGATAGCCAACAAACTTTTTAAAGGATTAGATTTGCCTGACAGCACACCTGTTAAAGAAAGAAAAAGAATTAAAAAAAATTTACGGAACAAAGTAAGTTACTACACTCGCATTTTAGAAAAGGAGAAGTTAATTGAACCACTATCGGCAAAGGCAAAACCACGAATATACAAGGCAACTTCACTCTCTCCTATTATGTCCGAAAAAACAAAAAAAGATTCTCCTAGTATGTCCGAAAAGAGCAACTGGGAGTTCAAACCGCAGATAGATTGTCATCACATCAGCTATGAATATTTTGTAGTGTCCAAACCCAAACGGCAGATATTTTGGGACAAGGTAAAAAAACTGCCAAATGGATGCATAGATCACTGGCTACATTGGCCACAGGACATAGGCAACATAACAATAAGATATAGAAAAGGAAAACAGAAAGACAAAGTAACAATATGGTTGCCAAGCCAGAAGATAGATCCAACAAACTGGAAAGACACAGAAGCTGTAATCAAAGATTATCTGAATAAGGCATCAGCGTGGCTGCAAAAGCTATTATTGTGTAAGCTTGGGTTGCCGGAAGTATATAGAAAGCCCCACTTTGCATACCCTGTAAGGGAACCAGAAATAAGGCAATTTCTCAAAAGCAATACCTTTTCCCTAAATGACAAAGACGATACGCACATGGACAGCAGTCCCCCATCATTGGAACCGTGTTTTGAAAGCAACAATATACAAAAGACAGCGTATTACTCCATGCTGCCTGATAAGGTAATGGAAATTGAAGATGCAATACAGGGATTGGAACCGCAGAAGATAGAGAGAATTGAAAAGAGATTGGATAAATTGGAAAAGACGGTTGACAGGCTGACAGATATTGTAGAAAGGCTTGCTGAAGATGTAATAACTATTGCTGAAACAGAAGTAACAAAAAAGCCTAAAGAAAAAGAAAGCTTGGATGATGAGGATAAGGTGATGTTTGGATGAAACCAAATCTTAAAGAACTGCAGGATAAAACAGTAAACACTACAATGAGCATACTTAGATGGATATTTCTCATAATTCTCATATACGTTGTTTTAACCATGCTGTGGGGATTTTGGGACCAGGGCGATAAGTTCATCAAGGACATCGTCACTTTTAGCATAGGCGGCTTCTTTGCCTTTTTTCTCGGCTATTTTGGGTGGAGACTGGGTCAAGAACTTGAGGAATGGCTCAAAAGGCGATTATAATATACTTTATAAATAGATAAATGTTACAATATTGTAAGAGAGACACCATAGTGGTTAATAATGAACAGAGTTGATAGGGTAGTTTTATTTATAATCTTCTTTGTAGTTGTAGCTAATGTGGTGTTTCCCCCTATCAATCTCAAAGGTAGACTTGAACCAATGGGTCCAGAAGACAACAATGGGGGTGAGAACTGGCGGAGATTGGCTGATGGTGAGAACTGGTGGAACAATGATTGGGGCTATAGGAAATTGATTACCATTGACCATACAAAAGTGGATGCAACACTAACGAATTTCCCCATCTTGGTATACAATTCTTCCGACTCGGATTTATCTTCTCATGCTCAGGCTGATGGCGATGACATTGCATTTGTGTTGTATTCAGATAATAGTACACAACTGAACCATGAGATTGAATTATATTCATCTGGCACATTGAATACCTGGGTGAACATCACATCATTATCTAGCACTGAAGATACTAAGGTATGGATGTACTACGGAAATGACATTTGTAGCAGTCAGGAAAATATGACTGATGTATGGGATAGCAAATATCTTGCTGTCCATCATATGAACGAGACAGGTGGACAACATCAGGATTCAACATCAAACAATAATGATTCTACGACAGTATCAGTAACAACGCAGGGCAGTGCCACAGGTGCAGTTGCGGGGTGTGATGCTTTTGATGGAAGTGATGATTACATACAGTTTCCAAATCAGGCATTTGCATCTGGTAAAAGCGAAATAATGGTTGAGATGTTCATAAACCCTGATGAATGGACTGATGCCAATACAATATATGATGAGTGGCATTCTACAGCAAATTGGCAATTTTCTATTCGTGAGGATAAGTTTTACACCAGAGATGAGTCAGGTGGAACAGGTGAAAGTAGAGACAACGATCTATCTTGGGTCAGTTCCCCATCTACAGGCAACTGGCACCATATTGTATTTTGGTACAGCGTCTCTGATGGAAACAAAAAGTTATATTTGGATGGGCAGGAAGACGCATCTGATTCTACAAACATCGGACAATTGACAATTGACCGCAATGCAGACAGCCCCCGTATTGGTTATGCTTGTGATGGAGACAATTATGACGGTTATGTGGACGAGTTCAGGGTTTCGTCAACTGCTCGCAACAGTTCCTGGATTAATGCAACTTACAATACTATAATGGACGATAATTTTATCAGTTTTGGAGGTGAGGAATCATTATATTGGGTCAATTCAGTGCCGACATTCAGCAACCCCAACCCTGCAAACGAGAGTATTGGAATTAGCACTCAACCAACAGTGAACGTGACCTTATCTGATGCTGATGGGAATGAATCTACATGCGATTTTTATACTTCGACAGATGGAGAAAGTTGGATACACCAACAAACCAATTCTTCTGTATTAAATAAAAGCATTTCTTATGTCTATTCTGGTGCTACAGGCAGTGGAGTCACCTATTATTGGAAGGTCACTGCCAACGATACAAATGACAATGTAAGTGCTGTCTATCATTTTACAACTGAGTCTGAGGGGAACTGGTGGAACAGCAATTGGGAATATCGAAAGCTTATACAGATCGACTCTGATTTTATTGATAGTTCATTATCGAATTTCCCTATTTTGGTGACTAGGTCGTCTGACACTGATTTAAATAATCATGCCTTATCAAATGGAGATGATGTTTGCTTTATTGATTATAGCGATAATGCCACCCAATTAAAACATGAAATAGAATATTATGACAGTGGCACACTTCATGCGTGGGTAAATATAACTTCAGTAAATTCAACTTCAGATACCAGATTCTGGATGTATTACGGAAATGATGAGGCAAGTAATCAGGAGTCTGTTGAAGATGTATGGCATGGTGATATTCATCTTGCAGTACATTTTAATGAGACATCAACAGGAACAATACTGGATTCCACCTCTTTGAATAATAATGGTACTACTGCCAATACACCTGATCTAAATGTGAATGGCAAGATTGGAAGTGGGGCATACTTTGATGGAGAGGGTATGGGGGACGTTGCAGACTATATTGATTTTGGAAGTGACAGTTCTATTACTCATACAAATCGTGATGAGTTTGCAATAGAGGCATGGGTAAATTATGATGTAATGGAAGTTGACAGCATCTGGGTCTGCGATTGGAATGGTGATGACAGTTGGCGTATAGTTCATGGAACATATGACCTTGAATATGAAAATGATGATGTTAAGTTCATTCATCGAGTAAATGGTGATGATACAAGGTACTATGGTGCAAATCACTCTGCATTAGCTGATACATGGTATCACTATGTTTTGTGTTATGATGCAAATAACAACTTCAAAGGAGTATATGTTAATGGAATTCTGGAAAATAGCACATCAGATACTGTTGATACCATGCACAACGATGCTGGTAATTTCAGATTAGGAAGTCCGCCAGATGTAATTGGAGATACTGAATTTGCATTCAACGGATGGCTTGATGAGGTAAGATATTATAACACCAATCAATCAGCTTGCTGGATAAAAGCATCTTATCACACTCAAAACTCGTCTACTGGATTCCTTACTTTTGGTGAAGAGGCAGAGCATGAAGGATTAGACAGCCCTGTAAATAGCAATCCATGTCCCCCAAATGATGCCACCAGTGTAGACATTGATATTGCTCAACTTAATATTACGGTCAGCGACCCAAATGGAAACCAGATGAATATAACTTGGCGTACTAATGCATCTGGCAGTTGGAAGGATGCAGATACAAATTCATCTGTAAGCAATGGAACATATTATTGTTTGAACACCACATGGGTAGATGAATACAATACAAAATATTGGTGGAATGTATCTACTGAGGACGGTCATGGGGGATGGGACAATGACACATTCTATTTCACAACAGAAGAAGAAGAGTTTGATATGCCTGCGGTTATAACAAATGAGACAACTGATATAACAAATACAAGTGCCACGATTCATGGATACCTGTCTGATGATGGTGGAGAGAATTGCACTACATGGGTGGAGTGGGACAATGCAAATCTTTCGCATAATGAATGTCAGGGTTGGATAGCAACTGGTGATGTTTGTGTTGATGGTAGAAGCATCCTTGAAAAGAATAGGCATAAAGGAGATGAACCCAGCCAAAAAGTTTACTATTTTGAGGGAACCAACTATTCTTATTGGAATGTTGGTTCTTCCGGTCAATGTCGTATGGGCATGAATGAGAAAGGTCTTTGCATCTGTAATTATGATGTCAGTGGTACTATTTCAGAAGAAAAGGGAGAGTATGCTACAGACAAGAGTATGGATGAAGATGAGAGCATGCATCATGTTCTTGGGAATTATTCAACTGTATCTGAATCTGCTGTTGCGTTAGCTACACATTCCAATTATGATTGTCAATATGGTTTGATTAGTAGTGAACCAGGAGTTGGTGCAATTGTTGCTATTGACGTAAGCAACAGTCGAGCTAACATTACATGGATTAACAATACATGGGCTCCAGCAGATAATGCATATTATTGTATGGGAGAACGAGATGACCCTGCACAAGCGATAGGGGAATACATGATGAGTCGAATAGACGCAGGTTATGGATTAGACTCGAATGACCCATATAATATTTCTGTCCGAGACTTAATTTATCTTGATAAAACAGTTAATACTTCGGAAGGAGAGGCTTGGGAGTCTGAACCTGTTTTTGGATTGCATACTGGAACCTATGGAAAATATGAAGGTGGAATTCAGAATAGTGGAGCACACTCGGCAGCAGTATTTCTATCAGGAAATGACAGTTTCGATGGTGCATTGAATCTTGGTTGGGTAGAATTAGGATTGCCTCATGTTGGCGTATTCTTGCCATTAGGCGCGTCTTATGTAGATGCTGAAGACGATATTCTTAGTAATCTTACAGTTGATACAGGAATAGACACCCTGACCGATACAAGGGAAGATTATGCTGAAGCAACAAGCACCACGATGGATAGGGGAAGAATGCATGAAGTATGGAACTACACAAGATCCATTGAAAACATGACAATTGACGAATACGAACATCTGATGGATACGATAATGACCTGTGCAAACAATACAGAAGCACAGGAACGTATGAGAGATTACTGTAATTCTACTGCATTAAAGGCATTGCAGGCGTATGGATCCAATACATCATGGTTCAGCACGAATTCTACTGAACAATCTGACAATTCAACTGGAGATGAGTTTTACGAGGAACTTACAGGTCTAACGCCAGGAACAGTCTACTATTATCGTGCATGGGCAAATAACAGTGCTGGAAAGGATAGTGGAGACATATTAACATTCATGACCAAACCAGATAAACCATATGCTGTAAGTAATACAAGTTATGGAATAGATTACATAAATTTATCTTGGCATAAAGGAAGCGGAGGTCACTATACTATCATAGAATGGAATACTTCTGAAACTTGGAATCGTGGTGGAGGAAATGAGATTTATAATGGGACATCTAACTATTACAATCATACTTCTTTAGATTCTGGAACAACGTATTATTATCAGCTTTGGTCATATACATCAGCTGAAGGTGAACAGCAAAACAGTAGTGATTATGCAGATTATAATACGATTACTAAGGGAACATCGGGCACCACATGGTGGAATGTCTCTTGGATAAACAGAAAATTAATCACAATAAATGCATCATCAGTTGAAGGCGATCTTACTAATTTCCCCGCATTGATAAAATTCAGTTCGGACACAGACCTTGCATCAGATGCATTGGATACAGGCAATGATATTGCTTTTATACTGTATAGTGACAATACAACCCAGCTAAACCATGAGGTGGAGAAGTTCGACGGGGATACCGGTGAACTGATTTCTTGGGTAAATGTCACATCATTAAGCAGCTCTTCGGACACATTATTGTGGATGTACTATGGAAATCCTGGAGCAGGCGACCAACAGAACATAAATGACACCTGGGATTCAAACTATAAAGCAGTCCATCATTTCAAAGAAGGGGTCGATGGGGTGGCACAGGACAGCACCCAATATAACAGTGATGCAACGCCTGGGCACGGAGATGCTCCAGGTTCAACAGACCCAGACCAAACAGCAGACGGAAAGCTGGGCTATGGTGTGGACTTCGACGGCCTCTGCGGTTCAGGAACATACGGGGCATATATGGATATTGCGGACAGTCCAGAGCTGTCCATAACTGGAGACCTGACTGTTTTCTGTTGGATGAACTATCACGGACATACTGGATCATATGACTATTGGACTGGAACCTCATATAATGGGGGGGAATGGACATTCTATCTTGACAGTGCAGATGTAATGAAGCTGTCAAGAAGCGGTGCTGGTTGGACATCAAACCAAGACATAACATCAATGAAGAACTCCTGGATACAGGTTGCTGGTGTTGCACAAAGCGGAACAGGGATATGGTTTCATGTGGACAAGACAAAATCGAGTGTTGGTTCATACCAGGCAGGTACAAATACTGCCTATGCGAGAAGATTGGGCGGGCGCGCCAATAGCCCAGATGCTAGGAGTTGGGACGGCGTTATGGATGAGGTCAGAATATCAGATATTGCAAGGAGCTGGGAATGGCTCAATACATCATACAATGCAATATCGGGCCCAGGGGCATTTTGCTTTAGGGGGGAAGAGGAGATATTTGGTAATGCCCCACCGGAGCTGTCAGATCCAGAACCATCTGATGGTGGAACAAATATAGGCATATCAACATCACAACTGAACATAACTATTACAGATGCAGAAGAAAGACTTATCAACTATACCATAGAAACCTCGCCAAACATCGGATCTCTGGACAACTCAAGCACAGGAAACAATCCAGGTGGAGAGTCTTGCGGGACCAAAACTTGTGAGATATCAGGTCTCGAGTATGATGCAACATATAGATGGTATGTAAATGCAACAGATGGAGATAAATGGGAAAATGCAACTTATGAATTTAGTACAGAAGCTGAACCAAGAGGATGGATATTCTATAGAAAAATAACAGTGAACCATTCAATGGTGGATGAAAACCTCACAGATTTCCCCATATTGGTATACATGAATGCAGATTCAAATCTATCTGCCCAGGCACAATCTGATGGAGACGACATACAATTCTGGACGCTTGACAATACTACCAAGTACAATCATGAAATAGAATCATACAGTGAAGGCACTCTGTATGCATGGGTCAATCTGACGACTGTAAGAGAAGACATAGATACAGAGTTCTGGATGAAGTATGGCAACAACACATGCGGTTCTCAGCAGGACCAGCACGGCACCTGGAACAACCAGTATGTTCTTGTGTATCATATGAATGGCAGCGAACTTGCAGATACAACTGACTCCACAAACTATGGGCATGATGCAAAAACAGAATGGAACAATCCTGGATACGAATCGGCTGGCAAGATAGGCAATGCAGTTTCTTTTGGCGGATCAGAAGCAATTGAAGCATCTAATGATGATTCCCAATTGAATCTCACAAATATGACCTTGGAATGCTGGGTGAACACTGACCACAATAACGGCGGCTATTTCATGTCAAGATCCTTAAACAATGTAAGAGGGTGGGCATTTGGAACTGTGGGTACTGTTGACCTGTATTATATGTATGGGTCCCAGTCAAGCCATTCTGAAATTAACTTTATAACTGCAGACTTTGCCAATACTTGGCAACATGTAGCAGTGACTGTTGATGATACAACAGCAAAATATTATGAAGATGGAATTTTAGACCCAACTGGCGGCACAAGGACACTTAGCGGCAGCATTACAAGTAGAGATGGACATAAGATTTTAATAGGGGCAAGAACGCAGACAACAGATACAATAGGCTGGCCGTTAGATGGCATTGTAGACGAAGTCAGAATGTCCAAGGTGCCTAGAAGTCATGCATGGATCAATGCAACATTTGATACAGCAAACACCCCTGAAGATTTTATAGAGGTCGGCAGTCCAAAGACTGGGGAGGCAGAGCCCCCAACCCAAGAACCGCCAACACAGCAGAATGAAACGCCAGCACACACATCAACAGAAATAGACATTATGCAGGCAACTGTCAATGTGACAATATTGGATGCAGAAAGCGATCCCATGAACTGGACAATTGAAGGCCCGTATGTGGATGACAACTCATCAAACAACAGCCCAGACGGATCAATCGAAGCAAATCTTTCCACCCCCCTTCCATTTTCAACACTCATCTATTGGTACGTTAATGTAACTGATGGCACAAGCTGGACGAACGCATCATATAACTTTGGTACAAGGGCACAATATGTTCCAGATGGGACAACAGGCCTTACTGCAAACGCAGTCAGCCCCAACCAGATAAATCTCTCATGGACAAAAAGCGACAAGTGCGATTATACCCATATAAGATACAAGGAGATAGGATATCCTGTGAACAGGTCTGATGGGAGCTTGGCATGCAATATAACTGGGGCTGCTCAGAATGTAACCGGCCTGGAACCAAGCACTACATATTATTTCCGTGCATGGGAATACAATGTTACAGACAATGTGTGGTGCGTATCGACAGGCAACCAGTCTGAAACGACCATGGCTGACGTATCAGTCGCAATCACACCCGCAACATATTCTTTTGGATTTATGGATATGCTTGCAGAGTTGGAGACATCGGGCGGGTACTTCAATATCACTAATGAAGGTAATGTGGCAATCAATATTTACATTGAAGGCACGAATGCAACTAATGCAACCTATGGGGATGAATGGGAACTGAACACAACCGTGGGGGAAGATATGTATAGGTTGCAGTATTCAAAGGACGGCGGTTCGACCTGGTACAATATAACACTCGATGCAGGCACAAATCCAGAGGCTGAGATAGTAAGTGCACTGCCGCCACAAGGCGGCGGCCAACATTGGCAACTGATAGATATAAAGGTAATTACACCAACCATAACAAGCGCATTCTGGACAATGGGATTCACATTGGGATTAAGCGCAGTAGAGAGTTAAATAAATCGCAAAAGTTATAAAACAACATATCATTCACAAACGCACCGATTTTTGGAGGTTAAGGATATCATGCAAAAGACATTATTTGATTATGGGGAAGATGAGGATTCAGAGTATTATTAAATAAACAACCGGGGAGATATGGGCAATATCCCAGACGTTATAATTGTAGGCACAGTAGTGTCATTTTTTCTTTTAATGGCAATATTAGTTTTTTTTATTTTGCTTGGAGTATTTGTATATATATTGGGGGTGAGATAAATAGAATGCAGGATGTGTGATATACTAAAAAGGGAAAAAAAAGAATTTTTATATGAGGACAAACAATGCTTCATAGTCAAGACAAAAAATATGAAGGGCCACAAAAAAAGAGTGATGATTGTATCAAAAGAACACAGCAAGACACTTGACAGAACCATTGAAAAGAGATTGTTAGGTTTCTTTGTAGTGTGGTGTAAGAGCTATTTTGATGAGCCGACCTTTGCGCTGGTCGAACCAACATATGCAACCCATCCAGAGCACTGGCACAGGATTGCCTGCGACTGGAATGGAACTAAAAAAGAGATAAAACAGCTCCACTATACACCACACATAGCATATTCAACAAAGGAGGGTGAAAAATGAGTATATGTAAGTATTTGCCATGGTGGTTCATTGGACATAAATGGAGGATAGATTCTAGCCATACCAAAATGTGTACTATATGTGGAAAATCTATTTGTCTTATAGAAGGATTTCCATTGGTCAATGAACCATATGATGATTATTGGTCATATACCAATGCAGTTAATAAACATGAAAGGGAGATGAAAATAATGAGGGTAATTGAATAAAATGGCATATGAAAAATATGGTTGTTGCAGGAATGGAGAATGCTGCCTGATTAAGGGATGCCCGCGAAAAGGCATGTGCGGTCAGGATCCTGAGACCTGCTTTGGAAACCTAAAGAGGAGTGAAAGAAATGAACAGGCATTTTATAGTAGTAAGTCTCTGCATAAGGAATGAAAAAGGAATTGAAACAGGCAAGGTGGATGCAATCAGGATAGGTAGCGAAGATACTTTTGACCTTGCCCACAATTACAACGGAAACAAATTCCAATTCATTGGAAAATACCAGATGAAGATAGGCAGAAAACAGGTAAGCATCCTCACACACCACACATGCGGTGCGACATGGTGCTTTGAAGATATCATTCTTATGAAAGAGGATCTGGCATCTCTGCTCAACTACCTGAAGAAAGATGATAATTGGGGCTATTTGGAAGGCCCAACAGAACTATGTGATAAATGGGAGGATGATAGCTATCAGTTTAATAAGGAAGATTTTAAAGAAACTAAATAACATTTCTATTTTCTACATGGTGATGGCAATAGTGTTTATGGTGACACTGGTAACATCATATACAATCAACATATATGGAGTATATTATGAAAAAAACCGGGCTGAGGACAAAGTCATAATGTATGAAACAGCAATGAAGGAACTGATATGGTTTTTGAAAGATCCAACATATGATGAAGTGAAATTCTTTGTAACATATGACAAAACCAATAACTTCACGTACAAAGAGGATTTTAATTGCGTTCATTTTACATCGCATTTCATAGCAAATGCAACATCGGCAGGACTTAGGTGCGGGTTTGCATCAATAGACCTTGCATTCCCACAAGGCGGGCATGCAATCGCAGTTTTCAATACAACAGATGAGGGCCTAGTGTATGTAGAGCCGCAGGATGATACAAGACATTATCCGGAAGTTGGAAAAGAATATGGAGATACATTTATAGATGAAATTAGAATCTATTGGATAGATGGAAAAGAGGAGGTGATGATATCGTAAGGGTCTATAAGGATTGGCACTTGGAAAAAGAAAAATTCAAATACACAATAAAAACCCTGCCAAGGAAGATGAGGAGGCATAAGATAATTACAACAGTAATAATATTATACATTGCATACTCATCACTGGTCATTTCGCAGCACATGAGATTCCACAGGCCTGATTATGTATGCAGGCAGATGGCCAGGGATATTGAGGACACATTGGAAACTATCGGGATAAGCACAACGATAGTAACAGGCTCGAACAATGAATCTGGACATGTGTGGATAAAGATATTTGGAGTGGACATCGACAGTGTAAATCTTTTTCCTATGAACAACCGAGAAACATATCCGCAGGATCTTAGGGAATACAATGATTACGAGGATTTTGCAAGAGACTATTATGGTTGGAATGAGACAAAATTTAAAAAGGAAATGGGGTGGAATTAGAGATGAAAGTAGATACAACAATACACATAATCAAAGGCAATACATCTATGTTAAAGAAATATCCGAACCCAAGCAAATATAAATACATGATAAAGTCAACATGTCCTGAAGTAACTTTTATAGGTATGGAAGGTGAGTTCAAACAGCCAGATTTTGCAGAGATACAGATAGATATGGTGCCAAATAAAAGCATCATAGATCTCAAATCCCTGAAATTCTATTTACAGCAGTTCAGAGATAAGTTGACATCATATGAAAGATTGGTGAATATCATATTTGAAAATATCAATGAAGTATATGCGCCATATTTTCTCAGAGTTAAACTGAAGACAAATCCCAGAGGAGGCATATATTCTGAGCTGATAGTGGACAGTGAACAAAGATGGAATGAGTTGAAGGGGGAATGATATAATGGACAAATGTCCTAAATGCGGGCATCCATTAGATAAATTTTATTCGGGCGCAGGTGGAAAAACATTTATCGCCTGTACAAACCTGAGTGGATGCAATTATAAAAAGGAGATATGATGTCATCAAAGTACGAACGTGAATTAAGAACAATCCTGAGAAAATATGGTTATTTGGTAATAAGAAGTGCAGGCAGTTTCGTAATAGATCTTGTAGCAATACCAAAACTGTTCTGCAACATCGAAGACATAAAATTCATAGAGGAAAAGAGCACACATGGAAAATCACTATATATATCCAATACAGAAAAAAGCAAAAGACAGTTCGACGAAAACAAAAGGATATACAATGAATACAACATAGAGATAGTCTATGCAGTCAGGTTCATATCTGCAAAGGCTGGAAAGAATTGGAGAATATTTGAGATAGATTATGAAGAGGATGGTTATCCAATATTTAAAGAAGATAAGGGAATAAAACTGAAAGATTGGTTGGAATAGAGGCGATAAATTGATAGAACTAATAGCAATTTATACTTTGGGTTTGATATTTGCAATGTTTGTAGCTCCTCCTTTGATGTGTAAGATTTTAGAGAAATATAAATCTTTCTTCGAAAGATACGAATTACAACTTGCTTTGCTAGTAGCTTTGGGGATATTGGTACTTTTTTTTACGGGTATGGCACTACTTATGAAAATGGTGGTAGGATAAATGGTACAATATACTGCAAAGGCTGGAAAGAATTGGAGAATATTTGAGATAGATTATGAAGAGGACGGCTATCCGATATTTAAAGAAGATAAGGGAATAACACTGAAAGATTGGTTGGAATAGAGAGGTGAAAAAATGATAGAATATATGTTAAGCATGTTCATATTGTTGTTTGGAGCTGGAGACATCATATTTGGATTCTTTACAGCATACTTCGGTTCAGACAGAAGTAGAATGGTTGGGGCAACACTGATTATTGTAGGGTTGATTGTAATAGCAATCTTCCTATGGGGTGCAGGACTGGTCCCAGATGCCCCAGATATCATAGACTTTAGTGGGGTTATAGTAAACAGTCTATTGGCAATTCTTGGTGCTTTGCTTGGCTTTGCTTTAGCATTAGTGATATTTTTAGTTGCAATTATGGAAAGGAAAAACAATGAGTGAACTAGAATATAAGATGGAATGTCCGTTATGCGGACAGGATGCAATAGTGATGTTTGCAGGTAGCGGAACAAAAGGCACCTGCATGAAATGTGGGGGAGATCTCCCGCCAGAGAGATCATATAAAGATTATGAGGGGGCAGTGGTTTCATACAATGGATAAAAATTACAAGGGGCATGACATTTTGTCATACTGTCCTTTTTGTAATACAGTTACTCCACAGATAAAAGTAAATGCCAGGACAAGAAGGTGCCTGGACTGCAATAAAGAATACAAACCAGGCGGATACCCGCCCAGCAGAAACAATATTTATGCAGAGCCTTTGTTCAATGTAAAGGCTGAAGAGTTAGGGAAGAGAAAGATATGGAGAAAAAAAAGCTGATCATAACATTTTTAACGACGACATTGATAATATCATATGCCTGGCAAATAGGCATACACTCAGATGTTGCAGGATTGGCTATTTCCCTTGCAGTTGGAGGGGCAATAGCATTCCTGATAAACAGGTTTTATTACTGAATAAAGGAGGTGATTTTTTGAAGGCAAAAGTAACCTTTGAGCGCAAGCTAGAAAAACTTTTTGATGAGGCCTGCAAAGACCGACACAAAAGAAAACAACTGGTAAATCTGATAATGGATGCAGATATGCTGGAAGTGTCAGACGCATATCTGGAGATGTTTGTAGATAATGGAGTAGTGAGAAAGATACCATGAAATCCATGAGATGGGACAAGACAGCATTTATTGTTGTTTTAGTATGCAGTATAGGAGCAATCGTAGGTTTTGCATATATTATTACAAATACCTATGTTTCTCTGAAAATAGAAGAAATTGAACAGGAACAGATAGTCGATCTCAATAACATATCAATGCTGACCATAACTGGCACAATTAATTTTGTGATAAATGAAACGAATTCCAGCATCACAGAAATATTTGGCCCCTCTGTATATGTTTCCATATATGTTGGAGGGGACAGTTATATTCTTTCGTTTGAGAACCAGACAAAACATGATAAGAGGCTGATAGACAAATTATTGCCTGGATTGAACTGCACAATCACATTTGTAGATTTCTACAGCTTCTCTATGAACGAACCACATGCAGTTCCAAGAAACAACATTTTAGTTGATGTGGAGGAAATGATATGAATCTAAGCCCAGATATTAAGAAGCATCTTAGAGTCACCATTTTACTGGCGGTGGTGGCAACAATAATACTTGCAGCATCAGTTATATTGAAAACTCAAGAAGCCCCCCAAGGCCAACAACAAGAGATAATGAGGGCCACAGTTAAAGACATCTGGTTTCATGAATATATGGGACAAAGACAGATACACGAACATCAGGTACAACTTGGCACTTTAATATATGGATTACGCATCCAGATTGAAGGTGAAAACATCACACACAAATATTATATGTTTTTTGGTTACGATGAATACGATTATGAATGGTGTAATGGAACCCTTTGTAATGTGAGATACAAAGAATCAAAAGAACTACCAGTGGCAGGCAAAACATATGACTTTTTTTACAAGTGGCTCCCAAAATATTATGATCAATTTGGGGATCCTGCAGTAATATCTGTATCTAAATTTAAGGAGGTGGAAACATAAACTTGGTAAGAATTAAATCAATAATAGGAGGACAACAGGAAATGTTCAGGCACCTGAGAGACGAACAGAATCTTGTTGCATGTACAGAAGAAGATTGCATCTGCAACTATTTTGACCATGTTATAGATGCAATGGAAGATCTGGGAAATGAGTTGGAAAAAAGGAGGTGGAAATAATGGAATTTGTAACATTTGCATATGAGGAAGGATTCAACATAATAGATTGTGAAGACGAACAAGCAGCAGAGATGCTTACTGGACAAGAGAGCATATGTCTTGGTCCAGTTGAAGTGGTAGATGAAGACATCGTCAGGATAATCCGGCAGAAATTAGACATGGATGCAGAGATAAGCCCAAAGACCAAACAGATGATTGACAGTTTCTTGTTGGCACATCCAGAAATACCACAGGATGAGAGAGAACTCGTCATGGAAAGACTATGACAGAACGTATATTTCATTGTAAGAACTGTGGAAATGTGATGACATATGACAACCATGGGATGTTGTTCTGTGATATGTGTGATAGTAGAGAAGCAGTGGAAGTATAAGGGGAATTGATATGGGAATGCTTTGGATTGAGAAATATAGGCCTCGGACACTTGACGAGATAAAAGGGCAGAGTTCTTCAATTAAGAGATTGAAAGAAAAAATCAAGAAGAAAGACATCACGCACCTGATTTTCAAAGGGCCCCAAGGAACCGGCAAAACAACATCTGCCTTAGTTATTGCAAAGGTCATGTTTGGGGACAACTGGAAGATGAACTTCAAGGAGCTTAATGCTGGAGATGAAAGAAAGATACAAGATATGAGGGGAACAGTCAAGACCTATGTGAGATATGCACCCCTCGTAGGCGATCAGAAGATACTGTTCTTGGATGAGGCGGAAGCACTAACTGAAGACTCGCAAAAACTTCTCAACAGGCTGATGGAAAAATACGGGAACAAATGCAAATTCATTCTGACATGTAACAATGTGGAAAAATTGAATGAGACGATAAGGTCAAGATGTACGGAGTACCAATTTTCCCCTTTATCTGAAGAGGATATACTAGAAAGACTCAGGGAGATAGCTAACATTGAGACTCTAAACATCTCTGAAACTGCACTGTTGAACATCGCCAAAAAATCTAAAGGGGACCTAAGGCGTGCAATCAATTTTCTGCAAATGAATAACACAGAATACAATGAGCTCTTTCAAAACTTTTAACATGAAACGAAAAAAGCTAAATAGAAGACAGATAATAAACAGGATACAAGAGTCTTTCGAGGAAGAGGATGAGAAAGAACCATTTGCAAACAGAGGATATGTTGAGGAAACCATCCGTATTTTTGACCTTCTGAAAAACGGAGTAGGTGATTTCGACAATAATACGGATAGGGCAACATTTGACATAGTTATGGATATAATAAGATATTTTGGAGTTGATCCATATGATAGGGGGTAGAATATGGAGAAAGTTTTGAGAGTTGCAACATTAAACAACTTCAACTATACAGACAAGGAATTTGAACAGATGAGGTCTCTGGAAGACAATCATCCAGAATACAACATATTCATCAATAGCAACTCTTATCAAAAGATAAGGGGTAAGTTTCCGGCAGTGGTCACAATAAATCCAAGTCTTGCAAAATTCACAGAGCCAAAAGGGGATAGGGAAATAATAAAGGCAGTAAGAGTAAAATATGTGGCAGATGCAAAACCAAAAATAAAAAAGGCTTTTGATGAATGTGTTGCATGGGCCTACAAATACGATATACCTATCCTGATAACGTACATGCGCTTCAGAAGTCTGAGCACATTGAAAAACTTTGCAAGGACTGCCCAGAAATACAAATGGAGGCACAATTATTACAGACAGGTACTGAAAGAACAGTTCGACCTGGACCTCTTCCACTACTGCGATATAAGGGAAGAAGGATGCCCATCATGCCAGAACTGTGCAAAGCTTCCATTTGGTTTCAAGGGCGGTGAGATATACAGTATAAACCTGAGCAGTAGCGGGGAATGTCCATATAACTGCCCAGACTGCTATGCAAAGAACATGTCCAAATGGGGCAATCTTGCATATGACCGCATACTGAAGAACACAAAGATGAAAGGCCACAAATCATTCCATTCAGACCTTTCAAATATAACCACTCTTGAAGAGTTTATAATACATGCTCAAGGAGGGGAACAGAAAAGCCAAACATCATTGAAATTTGAATTTGGTACAAGGGGAATGGCATAATGAAAGCAAAGGTAATAATAGCAGATGAAGAGGGAAACATTTTTCCCTCTGAAGATGAAACCAAGATGTGTAAAAAATGCTTCAGTACAAATACCCTCAGAGACTTTTGTATAAACTGTGGTGAAAAACTGTGAAAGTTGTACGATACAAACCAGAAAGATACACAACGAGAAGGAGAATAAGGATCAATCATGAGAGGATAGAAGATATAAAAAGGAGGATGAAACAATGCCTGATAGGATAGACCTATCTAAGGGCGGTTGAAAGCGGAACAGAATCATAACAGGATGAAGGCCAAAGTGATATATGGTGAAGGGGAAGATATCAAAGGATGACCTAAAAGGAAAATATGTGTCTTATCTTGACTCAGATGGCAAATACCGCATTCACAAAGTGATAAAGATCAACGGAAACAATCTAACAGTTGTAGATGTAAACAAGGTAAGACACAGGATACATCCTGACACAAATAAGATATTCGGAAGGCAGTTTCCCAAAAAAGGATTGGAAGAAATAATCTGGAACAAACCAAAAAAGAAGAAATGAGGAGAGTAGGAGCATGAATGAAACTATTGGAATATATAAAAACAAAAGAACACCGCTCCAAACAGCAGAGGAGAGGTTGGGAGATTAGAGATGAAAAAGAAGAAGATGAAAATAAAGAGGATATATCCCTATTATGAACACCTTAAAGTGGAACTGGATGATGGATGTCACTATTTTATTGATCCATCTATTTTCCCAGGCATGATTGTCGAGGGCGTCATAAGAAAAAAGAGAACAAGAACTTGGATAGAGGCAGAATAATGGAAAAAGACACAAGGCAGAAGCTTGCTGTGTTTGCAATGGTGGCTCTCACATGTGCTTTTGCCTCAATAATCTATTTAGTGACATTGCATGACAACACATATGTGGACAAGGATGCAATTGATTTTGCACTGGAGAACTATGAATGGGACATAATGCAAAACTATTCATTGGAGCCAAACGAACATCCTTTATTGTATTATGAGGGTGGGTGGTTCAAGTTCAGGGCCGACCTAAACAGCACTAGGGGCCCGTGGGAGATACCAGTCTGGTGCTGGTATAATGAAGACACAGAAGAAACCTTCATACAGGTAAGGTGATTGGATGGATATAGATGAACTCTCAAGCAAGATATTGAGTTTTGTAATTCAGGAGTTAAAAAGCAGGGCAGTTCTTGATGATGATGCTATGGAAAACTGCTTTGGATGCAAAAGCTATGATGAAGTCCAAGCAGGCATCAAGCAAATGCTGGAGACTGACATCTTGGAGATGTTTGGCGGATGAACTGGCTGGATAAAATAATTGAAGAGCAAAAGATCAACACAGATATTATGAACAGCATCTGCTATAGCGGGGAACCAAGTTTGTCACCTGCTGAGTTGCAGGAAATGGCTGAACGTGAGGGGTGGGCATAATGGACTGTGATAAAGCAATAGAGAAGTTTTTAGAGGATTATGAAAACGGAGACCAAAAAACAAGGGATGGAATAGGCCAAGAGGTAAATGAGATGCTGGGGATGTGCCATCATCTCCTGAACAGATTTAAAGAGATTGATGAGGAGGAATAACATGCATGAAGAAATATTCAGAATAGCCAAATTCTATGGTGACAGCTGTCAGAACTGCAAGGAAGTATGCTGTGCCAACATGCTTCTGACAATACACAGGGCTGAAATAAAGAGAATGGCAAAGCATCTGGACATGGATCCAGAGGAATTCAAAAAGATGCATACCATGCTATTCAGCCAGTATGCAAAATCCAAGGGGGACAACTTCAAAACCTGTTCAAAATACGGCGAGCAGCAGTTTAATTTAAACCCAAGGATACTGCTGTTCAAAGAAGAGGGGGTGATGGAGAGCTGCATCACAGATGAACAGAAACAAAGGCTATTTGATCTGATACCAAATGATAAAAAGGAAAAGCTAAGGATCCTGATGTGTCCTTTCTATGACAAAGAGACACACAAATGCAAGGTTCACAATGCAAGGCCAGGCGCATGTTATGAATATCCATTTAATCCAGATGATGGAATGCTTGACCTCAGAAAGGTAAATGCATGCGAGCTGTCAACAAATTTTCTGAGACGATTAAACAACTTTGCAAAGGAAAAAGGGATGTTTTCCCCCATAATAGAAAACACCCTCATGTCTGGAGAATATTACAATCATTTCCCGATACCTATGGTTGTAGCACTGACCTACATTGTACATGAATGCAGACAGCACAACCTGCCAATCAACAAAGACATAGAGGAGGCATATGAAATGCTGAACAAAGACCCAATGGTAAAATCAATGATACCGATATAGAGGTGTGATTTTGAAAAAATGCATGCATTGTGGAAAAGCAATATCAGATGAAGATGAAATATGTTCAGCATGTTTAGTATCTAAATGGAGAGGCGAATTATGAAGCAACAGTATGAAGTTGTTTTCAGCCTGACAAAAAGAGTATTTGCTGAGAATGAAAAAGAGGCAGTACTGCTTGCTGAAGAAGACATAAGTGAAGAAGTCTGTTGTGAAAATGTTTTCAAGGTAATTGGTGATGCCTGATGAAAAGACTGTGGAAGACAACAATAAAAGTCGAGATCCTTTCTGAACGGCCTTTTGATTATGACACATTGGGTGAATTGCACTATATGATAACCGAGGGCGGTTATTCAGGCATACATGAAATCACCAAAACTGTAGAACTAAAAGGCAAAAGAGCAATAAATGAATGTGAGAAACAGGGCACAGATCCTGAGTTCTTTTTTGGAGGTGTAGAAGATAACTGAAAAGCAAAGAGGAATAATCAAAGGGTACAAGCCAAACCCATTGGCATATTATATCCTTTTGTTGAGGACAGGCAGATATGACATGCTGGAAGAAAAACTATGGGAAGACATGGAGATGTTTAAAGAATGAGTGAGATAAGCTACAGATACAGTATCAAAGATTTATATGATAAGATTGACTATCGGCCAGAAATACTCAAAGTTAAATTTACTGGAGAATACAGAGGCGTATCGCATATTAAGTATTACAATGGGAGAGTGCTTGTAATTGTTGCAAGACTGATATACGGTCGTGATGTACACATAAAAGCGGTTTTTTCTCATGAAAAAATAGCATTAAAGCTAAAGGAATCCATAGATAAGATAAAAGGTATGGCAAGTGAAACCAGCATTGAACTGGTAAGCAGAATTCCTTGGGGATATGCCTAAATGCCAAATCAGTACAACTATATGTGCAAGATACCAAACAATGAAGAAGGGGAGCTTTTTCTCGCCCTTCTAAAAAAATACTTAAATAAAGATTCCTATGGAATTGTAAGAAGAGGCCGAAACCCAAATAGACAGTTGGCAGAAGATGAAGGATTATATGAGAGATTTAAAAATCCTTTTCAAAGAAGCGTATCCATAAAATATGCAACAGAGTTCAACATATATTTGCTCGCAAAGATGGAACAGGAAACAACTGTAACAGGCATTACAACAGAGATTGCATACAGGCAGATGAGAGATGAGCTATATGAATTGAAGTGGAAACCTGAGGGGCTTGAAATAGATGAAGTGCCTGCTGGAAAAAAGCATCCTTTTGGGATGCCGAGATATATGAAGGTGAATAAATATGAATGAGAAAGGAGTAGGTGCAATTATAGGTGTAATATTGATGGTTGCTATTGTTATAGCAATAGCAGCATCAGTGTATGTACATATAAACTTACATATGTATCGTGCATGTGAACCAACAAAATATGAAGGCGTACTGGACGCAGTCGAACAAGCGGATATGAACACATACAATATATTAATTGAAAACCAAACAATAAAAGATGCATATGTGAAGATAGAGCCAAGCTATCTAAAAAGTTTCATAGGGGATGACATTGTTATTGTTACAGAGGAATGCATAAACGGTTATGGGGATATCAAAACAAATGTAGTGGGAGTATATCCAAAATGATTCTCAAATGCTGTGAATGCGGGGTGACAATTGACAAGACAAAATTGGTAAAGATAGGGAACTCCTATAAGTGTATATACTGCAGAGGGCAAACCTTCAAGGTATTGGAAAAATGAAAAGGTTCAAAGTAGTCAGCTGTCATTTTACAACAGAATGCAACCTCAATTGCCCATTCTGCTATAGGCCAAAAGAATCCAAACAACAGAAACCATTCAAGTTCTTTAAAGATATGGTCCCATATCTTGCAGAGTTGACAGATCAGGTTGCTCTAGGGGGTGGGGAGGCATTTCTATTTCCAAAACAAGTTTCCCAGTTTGCAAAAGAATGCACAAAAAACGACATAATCTGCAATGTAACAACCAATGGAACAATAGCCCTCAAAAAGAAATACCTGAAAGACCTCACATTGGTCAGTTTGTCATTTGACAAGTTCAAATGCAGCAACTGGTCGGAAGTCCAAAGGTATCAAAGGATGGTGGAACATTACAAAAAATATGTGAATGTAGGTGCAAACCTGCTTATAGATCCAACAATGTTCTACAAGAAGAAGACTTTTTTAGGAATTGTTGCAAGCCTTTTTGAGTTTGGTGTGGATCGGGTGTTTGCTCTTTATCCAAAAAATATGGATAGGGTAGATATACTGCAACACACAGATTCCTATAAGGCATTGTCAACGATGTTTGAACATTTCTACATAGACGATCTCACTTTAAAGATACTTTCAGAGGGCAAATACAACAATTGGAAAGCCCCATGCCATTATGGAAAGGATATAATATCAATTAATGAGGTGGGCGAGATCACAGGATGTTCATTTGACGGGCCTGAAAAAGCAATAATGAATTTGGAGAAGCCAGAAGACATTCTGGAAATAAAGGAAAAGAAGATGGACGAAAGATTCAGTTGCCCCTATTTAGGCAATAGAAATATTTTAGAAGAGATAATACATATCAAATAGGAGGAATAAAAAATGGGCGCAATAGCAATAGTGGCAGTAGCAGCATTACTGATAAGTGGTGGAGTAGGTTATTATGCAGTTGAAAATGGCTATGTTCCAGTGGACAATCTATTTGGAACAGGTTTTTCAACTCTGGATCAAATAACACCGCCTGGAAAATATAGGGAAATACCAACAGACAACCTTACAAACTGTAAAATAGTCGCAGAAATAATGGATGAGATACCGCACATAGATGAAATATCATATACGCTATATGAGACAGATGTCAACATTATCGATGTACTCTCAGAATACAAGATAAAAACGCAGAATGAAGGTTACAGCTTAGAATATGAAGGCAACATAACATACACTGTCCCGTTTTATTATCAAGGTTACCTGAAAGGAAAGACGGCAGTAGGTGTTGTTGCAAGCAGTTCCATTCCAGGATATGACACGGTAATATTGTATACGACCGGCGATGCAACACATTATGTAGACATTATTGAGTGGATGAATGTGAGAATCAATAATGAAACTACCACGATTTAGGCAGGTTATCGCCTGTCTTATCGCTCTGTGGGCCATTGGACTGGGATTGCGTTTTATAGTTGCATATTTCAGCAGGGAAATATATTATTACAACAGCGGGATAGTGACACAGGGCATTCCGGAATTGGATCTTATATTTGACTGGGGAATGCTTTTTTTCCTAGGAATAATAATCTATATATACACAATGACAGATGTCTACAGATATTTTAAGGGAGGGGGCAGAAAGAGACAACAAAGTTAAGAAAGCAACGAGAGCCTATACAGACATCCTTTCCGCCCAAATCTCTAAACATGTAACAACTATAAAACTATTTCTAAAAAAGAAACAAAAAAGGGCACAGAATTAGTAAACTATATATACCCATTTTGGAATTTAGGATGAGGAGAAATGGGAAAGAGGTAAGATATGAACAAAAGTATAATTCTTATAGTTGGTCTTATTGCTGTAGCTGTAGTTGTCTCAGGTGCAACTCTAATATATCTTGGGCAGATAAGATCAGATGTTGAAGTAATTGAACGCGGGGATGGAGATATTATCTTCGAACCCCAAAACATAAACATAACTTTTGAAGATTTCAATTCAGTGGAAAGAGAATTGCTTATTGGAAACTTTTTCTGGGTTGAAGAAACCATCAACATTTCCTTTATGGAACCAACAAATTTTTCTGAGGGCTATTCATCCATGCCTGAAAGTGTAATGTCTCTATCATCGGAACAGATAACTCTCCAATCAAACAATACAGGCTCCATTATGGTAACAATAAATTTAAGTGGTTACCAAGGGTATTATGGTATGAAATGGGAGAAATGGATATACACAGGCATAAACGAAACACATAAGGCAATAACTCAGGTGCATGTAATAACACCAGAGCAAGAAACGCCACCGCCAAATCCATTTACAGTGTACGGTTTTGTAAAATGTGATGGGGCTGGAATAAACGGAATTGAAGTGACCGTTACAAATAGCAGGACAGACGAATATCTAACAAATACAACATATTCAGGAAATGAGGATGGTTTGTTCCAGGTAAATCTTGCAAATATGCCAAGTCCGTGGGATGTAGGAGACATAATATTTGTAAATGCAACCTACAATGAAGAGACAAAGTCAGAGCTGTTTGCAATAGGCACAGGAAACAGCAAGATGGTGAATCTCACATTCACAAGTCCAGGCGATGACGATGACGATGATGGGGGAGATGACGATGACGACGATGATGTAGTTCCTCCACCCACATTTACAGTATATGGTTTTGTAAACTACAACAGCAACGCAAAAAGCAACGCAACTGTAAAAGCAACAAACAATAGGACAGGTATCGAAAAGACAACAACATCCAATGAGAGTGGTTTTTACACAATTTCATTCTCCAATTGGGGCATGGGCGACACCATCTATTTGGAAGCAGATCTGCTTATCTATCATGGTGAGTTACAATTTGTTATACCAATTGGTGTTGATGAATATCCAATAGACATTTCTTTAGGTTCTTCACCATCGGCCCCAGATGCACCAGATGTGGGAACATGTATGAATCCACTTTCAGTAAAAGGATATGTCAGATACCAGGGCCAAGGGGTCAATGATGTGGTGGTGACTATATGCAACAACCGGACAGGAATAAATATCTCTTACAATACAAAAAACACAGGGCTCAAAACATACTCAAGCCTAATAAGTGATGGATTTTATCAAGGAAACCTGGGAAATATGGCACCATGCTGGATGCCTGGCGACACAATATACATAACTGCAGAGTACTCAGAGTTTTTTGGGTATGCAGAATTTACAATAGTGTCTGGAGGCCCTTATACCAAGGATATCACTATAAAGTAACCCAGAAAGTAGATATTTAAGTAAACTTTTTATACACAGAAAACATACATGGCAAAAAGGGAAAGAGGTAGAACCCATGTATGTAGTAAGATATAAAAGTAGTAAAAACCCCTTGACGAGGAGACCTAAGAGGAGAACAACCATTATGGCTGGGATGATTGTGGTCATATTAATGGCCTCTCTTGCAGCAGCAACCTATCTGCAGTATTTTGGATGGGTTGAAACATCAGCAACAGTCGACCAATCAGTTCTGCTCGATGGTCAAGAATATACAACACCGGTAAACCACCAGTTTTCAGTCATAGCTGGATGCACAAAATGCTTTAATCACACATTGGAAAATACTGGTTGTCAAGAGGTAGAGGTTGGTGTTGATACAAACGCAACGCCAGACATGGACGGAATCTCAATATATTTCAAAGATGGGCTTGGAGATCCATTGGCATTTCCACAGACATTACAGCCCGAACAAATGCTCAATTTCACAATTTGCTATGAATTTGATCCATATCTGCAAGGGGAAGTCTATTCAATAAGCACATATTTTACAACACCATACTACTGAGAAAAAAAGGAGATAGGTATATATGAGATGGATGATGATATCCATCTCACTTATTTGTTTAATCTGCCCAGTTGCACTGGGAAGCATATCAGTGGAACCGCCACAATTCGATATCAAATTGGTCGCAGGAGATACAGTTACCAAAAATATAACAATAAGGTGGGATGGATTGGATGAAGCTTTAGTCAATATAGTGACATCTATAAAGCCAGATGATGAAGGCATAAATATTACATACAATGTGGAACAACCGTTTTTATTGGATGAAGAGGAAAAGAGCATAACCATGACAATAAAGACAGACATGGCATTGGCGCCAGACACATACACCATAAAAACAATATTCTATGCACTTGGGGAAGGCGAAGAGCCAGAATGCGAGACTAAGACAATTGTAAAGGAAGTGACAAAGACGATTGTTGATTCAGGCTGCCTCGACGACCTCAACAATCTTAGAACAAGATATGATGTATTATCAGGCAATTACGATGCTTTATTAGATGAATTGGAAGGTTTAAGGGAGAATATGCTTGGTCTCTGGAAAGACAACAACAGATATAAGGAAGATAATGATGATTTGAGAGAGCGTCTTTCAACATTCGAGGATGACTTTTATAAATATTTGACGGCAGGCCTTATGATAATCTTTGCACTGCTGTTCATTATTGCATTGATTCTTTTTATTACTAGGCGCAAAGTTGGAGGGGGGGCCAACAATATAGTGAGGAGAACATAATGGGGCTTATTGGCAGAGGGAAATTTCACAGATATCAGAACAAGGCACAATTGTTTATTTTTTCACCAGTGAGCAATGACAGCCAATTTCCCCTTTTTGATGGAGATGAAGTGGAGATAGAGATAATGCCCAAAAATAAGGAAATAAGGATAAGGAAAGCAAGTAAAGGGCAGAGGCGTTTATGATGGAGGGGATGTAGATATCTTGGAAACCGCTGCATAATCAAAAAAAGAACAATGTAAATGCAGGCAAGATATGCCAAACGCCGGGATGCGATAATACGGCAAGGGTGAAAGGGCTTTGTATAAACTGTTACGTAAGAAAACAAAAGGCACAAAAAAGGGAGAAAAAAACAGCATGAAACCAATAATTTTACTTACAGTTGCAATAGGAAGTGGGGCAGTTGCATGGTACATCAACCTACTATTAGGCATTCTGATAGCAATCTCGTTAATCTTATTCATTGAAAAATATCCAGATGTCATAAAAAGTAAGACAGCTATCAGCAACAACAAGTTGCTTTTCATCAAAACAGCTTTAATAATCATGTTATATTCTCTGATGTTGCTGTTTGTTGTATTCTCAAGCGGTATTGCTGTAGGCACACTTCTTGGGCCAGATGCAATCTATGAGATGCTGTTTGCAATGTTCATTTCTTTTACATTTATGTTATTATTGTTAGCAAAAATATATCCAAAGTTATTCAAAAAATATGAAGAATATAGGGTGAGTTCAGATGTCGAGGAAAAGATCTAAAAAAACAACAATAAGAAAAGACAATAAACCGAAGCAGGAAATAAAAGTCAGGCAGAAAAAAAATGGAAAAGTATTGACCGCAATCCTATTAATTGCAGTTTTCTCAATGGTTCTTTTCATGAACTCTTATTTCAACTATGATTCAGACAGCGCCTTCAACGAAGATGGAACCACTTTGGGCACCAGGTTCTATCTGTCAGGCCCTGATCCATATTATAATATGAGATTGTGTGAGGTGGCTTTAGAAAAAGGATATTATCCTTATGTTGATGGAGATCCTTTACTCAACTACCCTTCGCAAAACAGAGGAGGCGCTCGACCCCCATTATTCAATTCAGTTGCCTTTTCAACAGCAGCCATACTGGAAAACTTTATGCCGCAGATGGATGCTCTGGGCTGGCTTATGCTTTGGCTGCCTGCATTATATGGGGCGCTTTTAGTATTCCCCCTGTATTTTCTGGGGAAAGAACTCATCAATAAAAAAACAGGCATGCTGGCAGCATTCTTGGTAGCCATAATTCCGATACATGTCAGTTCCGGACACGGGTCATCCTTTTCCTTGTTTGACCACGATTCATTTCTATTGCTTTTATTTACTTTGACCTTTATGTTTGTAGTTTTTTCAATAAAATCAAAAGATAGAATTAAATCTGTTCTTTATGCAATGCTAGGCGGGTTGTGTGTTGGAGCAATACAAATGACATGGGTTGCAGCAGAATTCATATTCACATTGTTGATGGTCACCATGGTTGTGATATTTGTCTTTGATTTGTTCGGGGGGAAAAATGAAAAGAATGCCCTGTCCTTTTTCTCATTATTTATAACTGCTTTTTTGATACAACTGCCATATGCAATGCAAAACATCCTCTTCGAGTTTCCAGCATATGCTGTATTAATGTCATTGGCTTTAGTTGTCTTCCAGATTTTCATTAAAAAGATAAAAATGCCTTGGACTGTAACACTACCTTCAATTGTGACAGCTGTCATAATGGGCCTAGCAATAATTTATGCCGAAATGAGAGGGATAATTTCATTTCCGTCATTAATAGCATCTCCAATCCGGGCCATAGGCCGGATTATATTCGGTTCAGGAATTTATGGTAACAAGGTGGCCTTGACTATTGCAGAGGCAAATACCTATAATTTCAGCAGAACTGCCATGTCTTTTGGACCCGTTCTATTTCCAACAATTGCTACAGGAATCTTGTTGTTTATATGGATGATGCACAGAGAAAAATACAAACCACACCACATATTCTTTATGATATTGGTGGTAGTTGAAATATGGCTACTTTCGACAGCAGGCAGGTTCATAAATGATTTGGTTCCATTATTTGCCGTACTTGGGGCATTTGCAATAACATTTACTTTTGAAAAATTGAATTATAAAAAAGCAATAGCAACAATCAAACAGGTCAGAGGATTCAGCGGAATCAAAAAAGCGACATCAATATCAAAAATATTTGGAATAGTTTTTATCATAATGCTTTTAGTGCCAAATACATATATGACTTTGGATGCTGCAGTGCCAAATTTTCCTGCAGGATATAAACAAGATCTGTTTGGGGAAGATCATAGGCCAGCATTTGGCAACAGCCTATATAAAGAGCTTTACTGGTCAGATGCATTGCATTGGCTTTCACAGCAGGACAATGAGACTGAGCCAGAACAAAGACCGGCTTTTATATCTTGGTGGGATTACGGCTTCTTTGAAGTGGCCATAGGAAAGCATCCTACTGTGGCTGACAACTATCAGGAAGGGATTGAACCTGCTGCCAACTTTCATACATCTGAATCTGAAGAAGAAGCTGTGGCAGTATTATCCATACGGCTAATGTATGGTGCAAGAATTAAAACAAGCACTACAACCTCCATTCTAAATGAATCAGTTAAATCGTTGTTGAGAGAACATTTGCCATCATACAATAAAACAATTGCAAATGGTAACGAGACTCAAAACATGACCAAGAGGCCTGCAGAAGAGATTATAACAATAATGGAGGATTTTAGCAAAGCCCCATCATACGATACGCTAATACATCCAGAGTATGGGAATGATGTGTACAAAGTATCTGCAGAAAATGCTGCCTATCACGATATAACAAGGATTCTTTTGGAAGAACTGGATGATGAAGAACTTACATGGCTTTACCATGATATGCAAAATGAAACAGGATTCTCAATAAGATACTATGGGGTAGAAGGATATGATGCTAGAGATATTTTCTCTGTATTCACATTCCTTGCAGACAAAGGAGTGCACGGCCAAGTCACATCAGAAGATGATTATTTTAAAACAGTATATGTAGATAAAAATGGTTTTACACACACATCTGAAGAATTGAGGAATATGTCAACTGCCCAAATGCGAGAACTGGCTCCATTGAAACCAAGGACGACTAGGAAGGATGCTTATTTTGAAACAATGGTTCTAAGGACCTATTATGGCTGGAAAAATGAAGGGAATACATTCCCTGAAAATTCAATTCCGACATATGGGCTAAGGCATTTTGTTCCAGTATATATTTCACCATATCCATATTCTGGAGCAAGAGTGCCTGCAGTAGTAATAGCAAAATATTATGAAGGGGCAAAAATAAGCGGAAGGGTAACAGTCGGAAATGAGATACCGTATAATGGGGCAGAAATAATAGTATATGATGAATATGCATCAATTCCTCACGACAGCTCAAGAATTGGGTTTGACGGCTTGTATGATATTATAGCACCTGCGGGGGAGATAGAACTAAAAATATATGTTGCAAATGAACTTTTAACTGAAATAAGATTCAATACAACAGAGAATCCATCAATAACCGAAAACGAAGCTATGAGGATCAATGAGTTCAACCGGACAGTTGACATAAACATACCATATGCAAATATTTCAGGTTCGGTAAATGGAACCAATGAAACAGAATTAAACCTCACTCTTAATAATGTAGATTACAGTGGAATAACTCAGAACATTGAAACCAAGAACCTAACATATTCTTTCAACAGGCTCATTCCAAGTCATTATCAACTGATTGCAACAAACAATGCAGGAATAGAATTGTACAATCAAACAAGGTTCATCAGGCCTGGGGACAATATGTTTAATTTCACTGCAATCTATCCAGAGGTGAATGAATCAATTGCAGACAACAGTAGTGATAACCCTGTATAATGATTTAAGGGTTAAAAAAACAATAGATTCTCTGTTCAAACAGACCCACAGACCTGATCATATATTGATAGCGGATGGGGGTTCGCCCCCAGACTTTGAAAGAGAAATAAGAGATTATATAAAACATCATAAAAACATAAGGTTCAATATATTGAGGGGAAGATGTATAGATACGAGGAGAAAAGTAATAGATATGTTGGTATTTAATGAAACGTGGATACAAAACAATTATTCAACAGACATAATAGCATTCATAGATTCAGATGAAGTTGCAGAAGAAGATTGGCTTGGAAAAATAGTAGGACCAATAGCATCAGGCATTGCAGACTTTGCATCAGGCAAGACTGTTTCCGTAGAGCCAACATCAAATGCAGAAAGAATATTGGCTGAATTGCAGGACAACAGTATCTTGAAGCAGGATATTTCATATACGGCCATGGGAAATAGTGCATGGAGTGTCAAAATATTCAAAACCATTGGTAATTTTGACAATACAAGCAGTTCTGATGGCACAGACAGCGATACAATAGCAGGATCATATCACGTGTCCGATGACTTTGATATTAATCTCAGGGCTCTGAATGCAGGCTTTAAAGGAAAATATGTACACAACGCGATCATATACCATAATCAATCACATGTAAACAGTTTGCACAAACTCATCAAATATATGTATGGGCAATATGTGCGGACTGTCATAGCTTATTTCAAACATGGGAAAAACATAAAAAAGTTTACAAAAGCGTCTAAATCAATAAATCATCCATTTGAGCTGTTTCTATTATTAATAAAGCCTATTGCACTTCTAAGAGGTTGGATCGAGTGGAGGCGGTATGTATGAGGATATTGGTTACAGGTGCTGCCGGGTTTGTAGGAAGTCACCTGTCTAAAAGATTGGAAGATGAAGGACACAAACTTAAACTGGTAGATAATTTCTCAAGAGGAAAAATGAGTTATCTCAAACATCTGGAGGTTGAGACAAAGTGTTTTTATGGAGAGTTAAAAGATTATAAAACAGCATTGAATTTCACAAAAGGCGTTGATACAGTATTTCATACTGCTGCAGTAATTGGAGGCGAACAATTCTTACATGGTTCTCCAAGCCAAGAATTACATGCACTGTGGGAAAATACAATGTTGGACCAATCAGTGTTTAAAGCCTGTATGGAGAATGATGTCAGCAATATAATATTTACATCAAGCGTTTCTGTATATGATATCAACAATCAAAAAAGCAAAATGGCAAAATTAGCACCTGTTGTTTTTTATGAAAACGATTTCAAATCAATGCCCTTTCATCCAGATGGCGGATATGGGCTGGCAAAAGCATTGGCTGAAAAACAGCTTGAATATATGTCTAAAAACGGAATGAAAGTAGGCATAGCCCGCATATTTAAAGCATATGGCCCATGTGATGATTATTCAGATGAATCTGGGCAAGTAGTATGCTCCTTGATGCGAAAAGCAATAAAGCATCCAAAAGAACCATTTGTAGTCTGGGGAAACGGCAAAGCAAAAAGATGCTATCTCTACATCGATGATCTCATCGATGCATTGATCAGAATATTTGAATATGGTGAATCAATCACAGTCAATGTAGGCGAATTCAAAGAGACATCTGTTAAAAAACTAGCAGAAAAGATAATATCCCTGTCTGGAAAAGAGATAAAAATAGAATTCGACAAAAGTAAAAAAGGAACGCCATTATCAAGAGTGCCAGATATTGGATTGGCAGTAAGCAAAATGAATTGGAAACCCACTGTAAAGTTAGATGACGGCTTAAAAAAGACTTATGATTGGATGTTAAAGGATTTAAAATGCTAAAGAGCATAATAGATACATCGCATGATTTTGCCACTGGCTTTTTCTGCCAGATATATCCCAAAGCATTTGCTCGCCCATCAACAAAATATGTTAAAAACCAGGGAAAAAGGAATATGGTAGTTGTCGAAATAGGAACAGACAGAGGCTATAATGCGAGGACCATGCTAGAGAACTTAGACATAAAAAAAATGTATCTTGTAGACCCATATCTGTGGTCTGAAAAAGATGGTGTAGATTTATCGTTGGCAAAATGCGGCTCCAATGAAGCATATGCTATAGCACAAAAAAAATTGAAAAAATTCAAAAACAAAATAGAATTCATCTTGAAAACATCAGATGAAGCTGTTGACGATATCCCAGATGGGCTGGATTTTGTTTATATAGATGCAATACACACATATGAATGGGTGTCAAAAGAATTAAAATTATATTATCCAAAAGTTAAAAAAGGTGGCGTTATAGGTGGACATGATTGGTTCGGTTCTTTTCAAGGAGTTGCTAAAGCAGTATTGGAATTCGCAGAAAATAAAAAACTGAGTGTGAGGGGAGATGAGATAGATTGGTGGGTTTTAAAAAATTAGATTATAAAAAAGAGGGCTGGGACAAGAGGATGGAGAAAGTTAGCATAAAACACAAATTTTTTAAGGTCATACCAAAACCATTGGCGACCTACATCAAACATATTTTGTGGAAACAGGAATATAAAAAAAGCAATCTTATGAAATTGGATATACAAAAGTCGGGCGTAGAAAACGGCATTCCGTTTGTGGTCTTGAATAATCTTTTTTTCTTTGGGCACAGAAACACTGAAAAAGATACATTTTTCGGAAAATTGTCCCAAGGGGATTTTGACAAACGAGCAACAGGAATCGCTCTGCGTGCAAACCTATTTATTTTAGAATTTTCAGATTATATAAAACAATATGTACCCAAACCCGGGGATGTAATTGTTGATGCTGGAGCAAACATAGGTGTCACAGTCGTTTTGTTTGCAAAAGCTGTTGGCCCTACGGGAAAAGTAATCGCTATAGAGCCAGAAGAACAAAATATTCTCCTGATGAAAAAAAACATTGACAAACATAAGCTGGATAATGTAGTAATAGTCCCCAAAGGACTATATAAACAAAAGGAAAAGAAGAAATTGTATCTTGCTTTGGATTCGGGTGAACATGGCCTATATAAGAACAACAGGGTGCGTTCGCACGGATCAATAAAAATAGAAACAGATGCTTTAGATAACATCCTAGATGAATTGGGGATAGATAAAGTGGACTTCGTCAAGATGGACATTGAAGGGGCCGAAATCGATGCTATAAGGGGGATGGAAACTGTCTTATCAAAAGGCACAGATCTGGTAATTGCTGCATATCATCCAGATTATAACAACAACAACCTACCAACTTCTGTGAAGCTAGAGTCAATACTGAAAAATAAAAAATACAATGTTAAAGTTTCTGCCGAAAATGGGTTCTTATATGGGGTAAAGGGTAAATGAAATATGCAGCATGGTCAACTGACAAAAACAATCTCTTAGAGAGTTCTTCCGGAGGAATATTCTTTGAGATGGCAAAGAAAGTGTGTGAAGAGGGCGGTTACGTTGTAGGGGTATTAATGGACGGCATAAAAGCAAAATACGTTATCTCAAAAGAAATCGAAACAATAAAAAAAATGAGGGGCAGCAAATACATCCCTTCAAACCCTGCAAATGTAATAAGACAGATGAAAAACATCAAGGAACTGTTATTATTTGTCGGCCTACCATGTCATGTAGAAGCAGTAAAAAAAGAATGCAATACAAAAAATATAATATTGTGTGATTTAAAATGTCACGGCCTTCCAAAAAATGGAGAATTTGAAAAACACATCGAAAAAATAAAAGAAGGGCGAAATATAAAAACCATAAGATTTAGGGATAAAAAAGCAGGATGGGACGATGGAGTAAGTTGCATAAGTCTAATAATAAAGTTCTCAGATGGAGAGGTCTATGATGAACACGATGAGTATCTGAAAAACTATATGAAAAAGAGCATATTGAGAGAAGCATGTAAGAAGTGCAAGCGAAAACAGGTGGGCGATATTACTATAGGGGACTTTTGGGGAGTTCCCCCCAAAGTAAAAAACAAAATGGGAACATCTATTGTAATTATCAATACAAAAAAAGGAAAAGAATTTTTCGACTCCATCGAAACTATTGTTAAAAAAAAGCCGAGGGCATATCATTATTTTAATATGGAAAGCATTAAAAAATATCTATTTTGCAGCATAGAAAAAGCAGGGCTAATAGTGCCTATTAAAAAACTATTGAAACAATGAATGTAGGAATATTAACATTAATGGGATACAATTATGGAACATTCTTCCAAGCATTTGCATTAAAGAAGAGTTTGGAGTCTTTGGGGCACAATGTAAAAATAATAAATACGGCCAACCTTCCAGTTATATTTGGTTCGGTATCTGTGCCATATCCTCTTTTTTCGCTTAAAAACATTTTACTGCTTTCTTCAATCTGGAAAGAAATGGGGCTTTCCCCAATGAGAAAATTTGATGGTATAGTGATTGGCAGTGACATAGTATGGGATAAGGGAAGCAAACCCGAATATTTTGGATGTGGGCTTCCAACTGATAACATAGTAACGTATGCACCAAGTTGTGGGGAAGCAACATATAAAGATGTAAGTGAAAGGAAAAAAAAGGGTTTAAGAGGCATCAGAAAACTATCATGCCGGGATAAAAAAACAGCAGAAATGATACAACATATTGTTGGCAGGCCAGCAACAAAAGTC
>Ga0272441_10002452_pt1 | contig 37312 bp, 23 predicted proteins | sample SSMProp6N_FD_193582 | JGI IMG/M metagenome (GOLD analysis project Ga0272441, IMG submission 193582) | Marine sediment archaeal communities from Little Sippewissett salt marsh, Falmouth, MA, United States - SSM-Prop-6N | ecosystem: Environmental > Aquatic > Marine > Wetlands > Sediment ...
GCATTCGTCGGACCGTCGGCACTGGCCGACGTCTCGGCTCTATCCCCAGCCGCGCTGCCGGCGACGCGCGATGCCGCGTCCTAGGAGAATCCCCATCCCCAGCAGAACTTGGGGGAGACTCCAGGGCCTTGCGGGGGCACTCTGCCCCGCGGACAATTGTAGCGTTCGGCAATGTGTCGACGAAGGAGCGAAACATGCGACTGGACCGGAGAGAGTTTCTCAAGGCCGTGGGGGCGGGTGCGGTGGCGGTGGCGGTCAGGCCGGCGTGGGCGAGCGGCGGGGCGGGGTGGCCCCGGCCGAACGTGGTGTTGATCATCACCGATGACCAGGGCTACGGCGAGCTGGCATGTCACGGCAACAAGATCATCAAGACGCCCAACCTCGACGCCCTGCACGCCAAGAGCGTTCGGCTGACGGCGTTCTACGTCAGCCCCACGTGCGCCCCGACGCGCGCGAGCCTGATGACCGGGAGGCACGAGTTCCGCTCGGGGGTGACGCACACGATCCACGAGCGCGAGCGGCTGGCGCTCAGTGCGGTCACGCTGCCGGAGGTCCTCAAGAAGGCGGGGTACACGACGGGGATCTTCGGCAAGTGGCACCTCGGTGACCAGGAGCCCTACCAGCCGCAGAGCCGCGGGTTCGACGAGGTGTTCATCCACGGCGCGGGGGGCATCGGCCAGAGCTATCCGGGCAGTTGCGGCGACGCGCCGGGCAACAAGTACTTCGATCCGGCCATCCGCCACAACGGCACGTTCGTCAAGACGACCGGCTTCTGCACGGACGTCTTCTTCACCCAGGCGCTGCGGTGGATCAAGGCGAATCGCGACAAGCGGTTCTTCGCCTATATCACCACCAACGCCCCGCACAGCCCGCTGGTCTGCCCGCCCGCCTACCAGAAGCCCTACGAGGCCGCCGGGCTGGACAAGGGCGCGGCCGCCTTCTACGGGATGATCAGCAACATCGACGACAACGTGGGCATCCTGATGGACAAGCTCGCCAGGTGGGGCCTCGCGGAGAACACGCTGGTGATCTTCATGACCGACAACGGCAGCGCCCAGGCCGGTCGGCGCGGCGGGCGGCGCAGACGGGGCAAGGACAAGAGGCCCGCCACCCCCGAACCCGCGCCGAAGGTGCAGTTCCTCTATAACGCCGGGATGAAAGGCAAGAAGGGCTCGGCCAACGAGGGCGGCACGCGCGTGCCGTGCTTCCTGCACTGGAAGGGCCGACTGCCGGAAGGCGTGGACGTCGGCGCCCTGGCCGCCCACGTGGACCTCCTGCCGACGCTCGCCGAGCTCTGCGGCGGCAAGCCGCCCGCCGGCGTGACGCTCGACGGCCGAAGCCTCGTCCCCCTGCTGAAGGACCCCAAGGCCCCGTGGGCCGACCGGTTCCTGTTCACCCATCGCGGGCGGTGGGGCAAGGGCAAGGCGGCCGAGTCGAAGTACGCCGCCTGCGCCGTCCGCACGCAGCGCTTCCGCCTGGTGGGCAACAAGGAGCTGTACGACATCGCCGCCGACCCGGGCGAGACGACCAACGTCATCGACAAGCACCCCGACGCCGTCGCGGCGATGCGCAAGGCCTACGACCGATGGTGGTCCGAGGTCCTGCCCGCCATGGTCAACGAGGACGCCCCCGTGCCCAAGGAGAACCCGTTCAGGGCCCTCTACCGCAAGCAGGCCGCGTCCGACAAGGGCATCGCCCGCTGGCCGGTCCAACCGACCGCGAAGGAGCTGTAGAGGCGATCACGGATCGAGATACGCCTTGGGCCAATTGGGCGACGGCCGGCCCGGGGGCGGGAGACCATTGTCCATGAGATCCACCAGGGCGATGGGGCTGGGCATGTCGATCAGGACAATCCCTGTTTGCTTGAAGTCGCTGCGGCTGGCCTCCCGTATCCGGACGAGACGCCCGCGGAGAAAGGTCCGAGGTCTGTCTTCATCAACTCCTCTCGGTCTGCGTCCGTGTAGTGGCTGACCTGCCGGCAGCTCAATTCTCCTGGGCCGAAGTCGCCTGACCTCTGCCCCAGGAGGATGACGACCCAAGCGGTTGCCGTTCTTGCCTTCTTCATTCTGCCTCTCCCCAGGGCTTGGGCCGCCTCGCCGCTGGCCCTCATCCCCGCAACTGCCGGCGGCGAGACTACCTGTGACACGACCGCGCGGCGGATTGTATCATGGGCTGCGACGCGGGGGGAGGAGGACGGGCGGATGCGCAAGCTTGCCGTGTATGTGTTGAGCGGTGTGGCGGTGCTGGCGGTTGCCGCCACGGCCGAGGAGAGGGACGACGGCGTCTACGAGCCGTTCAGCCGGTTCTGCGCCGCGAGTTTCTCCGCCGCCGCCGAGCCGGAGGCCTGTCGCGCGTTCGGCAAGGAGCTGACGCTCCTGCCGGCCGGGGCGTGGATGCACGTGTCCGAGCGTTCGGCCGCGATCGCCTGCCAGACGAACCTGCCCGCCCGGGCGTTCGTGGAATACGGGCCGACGGCGGGATATGGGCGCGCGACCGAGCGAGACGAGCGGGCCACGTCGCTGCACCTGCACACGCTCCGGGGCCTCGAAGCGGGGCGGGCGGTTCATTGGCGATGGGTGGCCGTGGACGAGGCGGGGCATCGGCTGGCGGGGCCCGACGCCGTTCTCCGCACGCCGAAGCTCACCGACGCCGTCCGCGTGCCCGGCGACCTGCCCGGCCCGCCGTACGTGCTGGACAAGGCCGGCGCGACGTACGTCCTCACCGAGGACATCACCGCCGCGGGGACGGGCGTGTTCGTGGCGGCGTCCGGCATCACGCTGGACCTCGGCGGGCACACCGTCACGTATGACACGAAGCGCGACGAAGCGAGCCGGGGCGCCTGCGGCGTCCGCGGGCACAAGACGCGCGGGATCGGCCTGTCGCGCGTGCGGGTGGTCAACGGCACGATCCGCCGAGGGCGAGGCGGCAGCGCGACGCAGAAGGTCTGGGAGACGCTCTACGAGCCGCTGTTCTTCAGCAAGCCCCAGCGGCTGGAGATCGCGGGCGTGCGGGTGCACTACCACGGCTGCCAGGTCGTGGGCCTGCTGTGGATCAACGGCGGCAGGGACGCGAACGTACACCACAACGTCTTTCTGGACGAGGGCACGCGCCTGTTCAATCGGCACGTCGGCATGGACGCGATCGCTCCGCTGGCGCCGGGGGCGAAGGTCACCCGCAACCTCGTGCTGCGGACGCGGCACCGGGGTGTCCACGCGGTGGGCGGCGCGGACGTGACAGGCAACGAGGTCTACGTGGACAGCTACGCAACGAACTCCTACGGCATCATGTACTACGCCGGCCGGGCCGGGGCCGAGGGCGTGCGGATCGGACACAACCGCGTGTTCGGCGCGGGGTATCATCCGGTGGGCATCGGGTCGGGACAGGGCTACCGTGACGTGGTGATCCACGACAACTACATCCAAATGCAGGGGGTCGACGATCAGCAGCGGTGGAAGGGCGGCCAGGGCGGGGGGGACGCGCCCACGCAGCTCCACCCGGTCAACGGCGTTCGCCTCCAGGCCCCTCGCGGCCGGATCGAGCACCGCGACAACGTCATCGTCGTCAAGGGCCGCGGCGCGACGTGCTGGATGCGGGGGCTGTGGATCGTCGCCGGGCGGGAGAAGGCCGAGGGGTTGATATTCCGCGGCAACCGCGTGAAGGTGATCTCGCAGGACGGCAAGGCCGACGGGTACGGGGTCTCGGCCGGCGGCGCCGGCGAGGAGAGCCGCTCGACCACGGTTTGCCTGACCGGCAACACGGTCTTAAGCAACGTCCGTCACGTGCAGTTCGGCGACAACTACTCCCACGGGGGGCGGTACGACCTGGAGGACAACACGTTCGTGAAGCTCGGGCGCGACCCGCGCTACCGGACGATCCGCTTCGGCTGGCACGGCTGGCGGTACGGCAGTTGGGGCCACGTCTTCACCGACACGGTGTTCCAGGACGGGGCGGGGTTTGACAGCATCTCCTTCGACGGCGCGGCGGGGGGGCGCTACGACTTCGCCGTCCGATGGACGCTGAAGCTCCGCACCGCGCCCGGTGCGGCCGTCATCGTCCGCGACCGAGAGGGCAGGGAGGCCTTCTCCGGAACGGTGGGCAGGGAGGGCAGCGTCGCGATCCCGCTGACGCAGTACGTCCGCTCGCAGCGCGCCCGGGAGGACCGCACGCCGCACACGGTGACGGTTACGCGGGGCGGCGCGACCTCGGTGAGGAAAGTGGCGATCGACGGACCGAAGGAAATCGACGCCCGTACGTGGAAGTAGCCCCGCACCGTGATGCGCGCCGCGGCAATGCCCTTACCGGCCCCGTCGACCCGGCGGGAGGATTTGCATCTTCCTCGGGATTCGGGTTACCTACACGAGAAGGACCCGCTCCCAAGGGATGCAGGCAAGCAGGAAAGGCGAAGCCATGGCGAAGAAGAAGGCGGCAAGGCCCAGGGCGAAGAAGGCAGCGGCCGATCGGTTGGCGTGGTGGCGGGAGGCGCGGTTCGGCCTGTTCATCCATTGGGGGCTCTATGCCGTTCCGGCGGGCTACTACAAGGGCAAGGACTGCCCGGGCATTGGCGAGTGGATCATGTTTCGCTTCCAGATCCCCGTCGCCGAGTACGAGAAGTACGCCGAACAGCTCAACCCGGTGAAGTTCGATGCCGACCACTGGGTCCGCCTCGCCAAGCAGGCGGGCATGAAGTACATCGTGATCACCGCCAAGCATCACGACGGGTTCGCGATGTTCGATTCGCCCTCCAGCGAGTACGACATCGTCGACGCCACCCCGTACGGCAAGGACCCGATGGCCGCCCTGGCCAAGGCCTGCAAGAAGCACGGGCTGCGGCTGTGCTTCTACTACAGCCAGTACCAGGACTGGCACCACCCGCACGGCGGGCGGAACTCCTGGGACTTCGACGAGGACAAGAAGGACTTCGACCGCTACCTCTCCGACAAGTGCATTCCGCAACTCCGCGAGCTGCTGACCCAGTACGGGCCGATCGGGCTGATCTGGTTCGACACGCCGGGCAAGATGACCGTCGCCCAGTCCATGCGGTGCAAGCGGTACGTCCATCGCCTCCAGCCGGACTGCCTCGTCAGCGGGCGCGTGGGCAACGACGTGGGCGACTACGGCTCGATGGGCGACAACCAGATCCCCGCCGGGCGCGTCGCCGGCGACTGGGAGACCCCCGCGACGATGAACGATACGTGGGGATTCAAGAAGCAGGACCACAACTGGAAGTCCACGCGAACGCTGCTGCGCCTGCTGTGCGACCTGGCCTCCAAGGGCGTCAACTACCTGCTGAACGTCGGGCCGACCGCCGAGGGGCTCATCCCCAAGCCCAGCATCGACCGCCTCCAGGCGATCGGCAAGTGGATGAAGGTCAACGGGGAGGCAATCCACGGCTCGGCCGCCAGCCCCTATCCCTACGAGCTGGCCTGGGGGCGGATCACGCAGAAGCCGGGCAAGCTCTACCTGCTCGTGTACAAGTGGCGCAGGAAGCTGGCGGTGGCGGGCTTGCGCAACAAGGTCAAGAAGGCCTACCTGCTGGCCGATCGGCGGAAGGCCCTGGCCTTCACCGAATGCCACGACGCCGACACGGACCAGCACGCCCTGGAGATCAAGCTCCCCGCCCGCAAGCCGGACAAGGACGTCTCCGTGGTGGTCCTGGAGATCGCCGGGGCCGCCGACGTCGACGAGTCGCCCCTTCAGCGGCCCGACGGGTCGATCCACCTGCCCGCGCACCTGGCCGAACTGCACGCCCCGAAGGCCGGACGCCAGGTCCGCATCGGCCGCGGAGGAACCACGGAGAACTGGTACGGCAAGGCCAACTGGATCCACTGGGACTTCAAGGTCTCCCAACCCGGCGACTTCGAGCTGAAGGTCGTTACGTCCGTCCGCGGGCGCAAGTGGGAGGGTGGGCACAAGGTGAAGGTCACCCTCGGCCGCAAGAGCATCACCAAGACCCTCCGTGCCGACGAGAAGATCGTCAGCCCCCGCACGCTGCACGCCCCGGAGGCGGCCACGCGCTTCGGCAAGGTCACGCTGGACAAGCCCGGCACGTACACGCTGAAGCTCCGCGCCGAGCACATCCGGAAGACCGCCCGCGCGGGCCTCGGCATGGCCGCCGTCGAGCTCGTGCCGGTGAAGTAGCCCAAGAAACGGTGCGATGGGCGAAGCGCACACCCGACCCATGTGAACGCGTATCCTCCTATTTAGCCCCCGGCCCTTGTGGCCGGGGGCACACGCCCTGATCCACGGCACGCCCTGTCAGACAGGAAGGCCGTGCCCCCGGCCACAAGGGCCGGGGGCTAAATGGGTGCTGTGGGTCGGGGCGTTGGGGTGGATCAGGGTCTGCCCCCGGCCACAAGGGCCGGGGGCTGAATGGGTGCTGTGGGTCGGGGCGTTGGGGTGGATCAGGGTCTGCCCCCGGCCACAAGGGCCGGGGGCCAAATAGCACGGACCTGCGATCTTCGAAGCACCACGCTAGAATGAAGTGCGTCAGAGCAAGGAAAACACATGACCTCGCGGACACACGGACCCATGACGCGTTGGGCGGTATCGGCGATCCTCGTCGTCGGCGCGGCCCTCTGCGGCTGCGATGGAAAACGGGAGGCGACAGCAATGAACGACGACCCGGCCGGCGGCACGGTACCCAACCAGGCGCGAGCCTCCGAGGCCGCGAAGCCCGCGACGACCCAGACGGCCACGTTTGGGGCCGGGTGCTTCTGGGGCGTCGAGGCGACGTTCCGCAAGATCCCCGGCGTGGTGGACGCCGCCGTGGGCTACTCCGGCGGAACGAAGGACAACCCCACATACAAGGAGGTCTGCACGGACCGCACCGGCCACGCCGAGGTCGTCCAGGTGACCTACGACCCGTCGAAGGTCGGCTACGAGCGGCTGCTGGAGGTCTTCTGGTCTTGCCACGATCCCACCACGCTCAACCGCCAGGGCCCCGACGTCGGCACGCAGTACCGCTCGGCGATCTACTACCACACAGCCGAGCAGAAGGCCGCCGCCGAGGCGTCGAAGAAGAAGCTGAACGACTCCGGCCGCTTCCGCAACCCCGTCGTCACGGAGATCACCCCCGCCGCCACGTTCTGGCGCGCGGAGGAATACCACCAGCGGTATCTGGAGAAGAAAGGGCTCGACAACTGCCATATTCCCTGAACGCCGGATGCAGTGGGAAGCAGACGAAGCGGGAGAGCCGGGTCACGCGTCGCGGAATTCGCCCAGCGCATCGGAGGACAGGGCGATGCTCCCGGCCGCACAGGAGTCCTCCAGTTGCGCGATGGTGCGGGGGCCGATGAGCGCGCACGTGGGAACGGGCTGGTGCAAGACCCAGGCGAGGGCGACCTGGTTGGCGGTGCGGCCCTGCTCGGCCGCGAGGCGCTGCGCGGCGGCGAGGCGGCGGAAGTTGGCGGCGCTGCCGTAGCAGGTGAGCACGTCCTCTCGGATATCGGGGTCGCCGGGCTGAGAGCCGGGCGCGTACCGGCCGGAAAAAAAACCCCGGGCCTGCGACGAGTACGCGAAAACGGGCCGACCCGACTCGACGTGCCATGCGAACATCTCGTCGTCCATTCCCACCATGCCCGAGCCCGTGTCGCCCGGAGGAAGCCGGTGCTCGGCGAGGCTCCAGCGGACCTGGCCGGCGGCGAAATCGACCAAGCCGTGCGCGGCGGCCCAGCGGTTCGCCTCCCGCTGCCGGGCGGTGGACCAGTTGCTGCACCCGATCGCCCCGATCAGCCCGGCCGCGATGTGCTCACCCAGCCAGCCGAGAATCTCGCCGACGGGAACGTTCTCGTCGTCGCGGTGCAGCCAGTACAGGTCCACCCGGTCCGTCCCGAGGCGGTCGAGGCTCTCGTGCAGGTCGCGGCGGATCGCCTCCGCGGTCATGCGCTTCTCGTAGGTATCGATGTCGTGATGGGCCCCCTTGGTGGCCAGGAGCACCTGCCCCCGCGCCCCGCGCGACGCCATCCACTTGCCGATCGTCCGTTCGCTGGCCCCGGCCCCGCCGGGCACCCAGGCGGCGTAGACGTGGGCCGTGTCGACGTGGTTCCCGCCCAACTCGACGTACCGGTCCAGCAGGGCGAAGGCGGCATCTTCCGGCACGGCGGTCCCGAAGCTCCCCGTCCCCAGGCCGATCACCGTCGGGCGGAGGTCGGTTTCGGCAACCGCAAGGCAAGGCAGCGTGCGCTCCTGTCGGCTCTCCACGTTCGTATCCTCATCACACCGCGCTGGATGACGCCAGGCCGCTGGTCAGGCCATCCGCTTCGGCGCCGCTCCGCAGGCCTTCTGCCCCCTGTCATACCCGAAGGGGAATGTCCGGTCCAAACCCATCGAGAATGCCCGCTTTCCCTTTGGGGATAGAGCCGGATGGAAGAGGCCCCGGTCGAGATGAGTTCGCGTGAACGGGATCGGCTGAAGATGATCGCCGCCGGACCACGTCACCGGGATGGTGCGTCGGGCACCTTCGTCGGCTTGTAGGGCTGAACGTGGGCCGCGGCCGCGTTGATCACGAGCCGCTTGCCCCGCTCGACGTCCGCTACCGTGCCGCGCACCGTTACGGTAGCCAGCGGCTCCAGACCCCCCACGCCCCGCAGCGTTCCGGGCAGCGGCTTGCCGTCCGTGTCGACCACCTGGACGGTCGCCATGGCGGCGGTGATTGCTGTCTTGTCGGAGCAGCAGTAGTCCCACGGTATCGAGCAGTGTCCGTCGGGGTCGCACGGTCCAACGAAGTTCACGTCGACCACGGTCACGACAGCCACCTCGTCCAGGAACGGCTTGGGGCGCCCGCCGACGATGCCCCTCATCACGACCTCGTCTCCTCTCTTCGCGCTGGTCTTGATGTCGGCCACGTCCTTCGCGCCAGCGGGGACAGCGGACAGGGCGAAGTTGGGCGCCTTCGCTTGCGTGGCGTTGGCGCCCTGTCCGCCGCGGCCCGACGGCTTCCGGTCGCCGCTGGGATTCCCGCCGCAGGACGTCAGCAGCATCGTCGTCGCCGCCAGGCCGCACAGGCACATCGTCATTGCTCGGCTTCGCATTCATCGTCTTCTGTATGGGGTCCCAGTTCGGTGTATTGGGGTTGTCACACGGCCTTGAGTGCTTCAGGTATCGGCATTCGCAGACACCGCCACGCCGGCGGGATCGCGCCGACAAGGCCCAGGGCCAGTCCGGCCAGCAGACCGATCGTCAGCACGGGCCCGTCGACCACGAGCGTCAGCGCGCCGGTCGAGAACCGCACGCCCAGCCCGTCCAACCAGGCCATGGCGACCGCGGCGCCCGGCAGCGTGCCCCCGGCGGTGATCAGGACGGACTCCTGCACGAGGCTGAGCAGGATCGCCCGGCGCGAGAAGCCCAGCGACTGAAGCGAGCCGAGCTCGCGGACGCGCGCGGCGAACGCGGCGTACATGGTGTTGAGTCCACCAAAGACGCCTCCGGCCGCGATCAGCAGCGCCGTCACCCAGACCATCGCGCGGAGGGGTGCGTAGAAGCGCTGCAGGTTCGCGTAGTAGTCGCTCTCGCGCAGGGCCACCAACTCCAGGTCCAGCCGCCGGGCGCAGAAGAGCTCGGCATCGGCGAACGTGCCGGTATCGAGTGTCAGGACCACCGACGACAGGCCGTCCCGCTTGGCGGCGATCTGCAGGTCGGCCAGCGGCACCCAGATCTCGGCGGCCAGGACCGTGCCCGACGCGTCGAATCGCCCTACGATCGTCCACCATCGTCGGTCGAACCAGAGCCTGCGCCGCACTCCCAGCCGCCCCCGCTCGGCAGACAAGCGGACGTCGACCAGGTTGCCCACGAGGATCTCATCCGCCCCGGCGCGGGGGGCGCGGCCTTCGGTAATGCGGACCGCGTCGTGTACCAGGTACGCCGGCGGGGTCACGCCGCGCCTGTCCCCAAACGAAAACAAAGGACTTACACCTCCGTCTTGCCCCGGATCCCGCCCGGGCATGTGACGGTTTTGTGTCGCTTTTCGGCATGCCATATGGGCCACGGGAAATCATAAGATATTATTTTGTAGTATGTTGCCGCGATTTCTCCCGTGTCGCTCCCCCCGTGGAGTGACACAGCCGGCACCGAAACGTACACCGTCGCCGACGATAATCGGAATAATGGGCCGTTGGCTTTGTTTCGTCCATTGGCCCCCGATCGCGGACCCACTGCCGGCCATCGTGCGCCGGCCGACGAGAATCGGAATAATGGGCCGTTGGCTTTGTTTCGTCCATTGGCCCCCGATCGCGGACCCACTGCCGGCCGTCGTGCGCCGGCCGACGAGAATCGGAATAATGGGCCGTTGGCTTTGTTTCGTCCATTGGCCCCCGATCGCGGACCCACTGCCGGCCATCGTGCGCCGGCCGACGAGAATCGGAATAATGGGCCGTTGGCTTTGTTTGGCCGGAACGGCAGTTGATGACGAACGGCTGCCGGGTGAGGGTGGACCAAAGAGCCGGCTCGGCCACCCACGCCCCATCGGCCCTGCCGCTTGCCGTCCTCGCCGTTCCCTATCCTGTGTCACCTATCACCTGGGCTGAAGGCCCTCGGCCAGCGCCTGGGCCGCAAGCCCCTCCCGATCGCCCGACCCGATGGCCCCCGGCCGATCGTCTCGATCCGCGCAAACCCAAACCGCAGCGGCGTTGTCTAGCCTATGGTATTATAGTGCAGGAGGTCATCTAGTCAAGAGACTTCTGATATATTTGCACGTCTTGGCACCAGGCCCCCGCCTCTTCCCCCACCCCCCTTGGCAGTACATCGGCGTGGGCAAGAGCAATCGGAACTTCACCGTGGGCGGCCGGACGCATCGGCTGGGTCGGTACGGGGCCAACGTGGTTCGCCGCAGCGGACGATCGCACCGCGTGCGGGGTCTGCGAACGACGCGTTCGTATCGCCTGGCCTCGCAGCCGTGACGGACTCGGCCCTGGCGCGAATCGCCGCCAACGAAGTGACCCGCCGCCCGGGCCGCATCGAACCCCGCGTCCTCAAACGTCGGCGCCATCGCTGCCGCCTCATGACCAGCCCACGCGAGGAACTGCGCCAAGAACTGGCCAGAACCTAACCGGCCACGTATCATGCACCTACAGACGGCAGTGCCATTCGTTCCTGACACCTTTTTCGCGCAAGGCAGAGACACGTGAAGCCCAATATCGTCTTCGTACTGACGGATCAATGGCGGGGCCAGGCGTTCGGCTATGCGGGCGACCCGAATGTGAGGACGCCCAACATCGACCTCCTGGCGGGCCGGAGCGTCAATCTCGTCAACGCGGTCTCGGTGTGCCCGGTCTGCACGCCCCATCGGGCCTCGCTCCTGACGGGGCGCTATCCGACCACCACGGGCATGTTCCTCAATGACCTCTACCTGCCGAGCGAGGAGCTCTGCATGGCGGAGATCCTCGGTCAGGCCGGCTACGACACCGGCTATATCGGCAAGTGGCACCTCGACGGGCACGGGCGCGATTCCTACATCCCGCCGGAAAGACGCCAGGGCTTCGACTACTGGAAGGTCCTCGAATGCACCCACAACTACAATGAGTCCTTGTACTATGCCGGCGACGACCCGACTAAGCGGAAGTGGAACGGGTACGACGCCTATCCCCAGACCGCCGACGCCCGAGCCTACATTCACGACCACGCCGGGGGCGACAAGCCCTTTCTCCTGTTCGTGGCCTACGGCGGGCCGCACTTCCCACATGACAACGCCCCCGAGCAGCTCAAGGCCCTCTACCCCCCCGACCGGATCGCGCTGCGACCGAACGTCCCCGAGGGGATGGCCGACAGGGCGAGGGCGGAGCTTCAGGGCTATTACGCGCACTGCACGGCGATTGACCGCTGCGTCGGCGAGTTGTGCGAGGCCGTCGCGGAAGCCGGCGTGGCGGACGACACGATCTTCGTCTTCACCTCCGACCACGGCGATATGTTCGGCTCGCAGGGCAAACGCCCCCGCCGGAAGCAGCTTCCCTGGGATGAGTCGGTGCGCGTGCCCTTCCTGTTGCGCTTCCCGGCCGTCGGCGGCGACGGCCGCACGGTGCAGACACCCATCACCACGCCGGACATCCTGCCGAGCCTGCTTTCGCTGGCCGGCGTCCCCGTGCCCGACACCGTCGAAGGGGAGGACCTCTCGGGCCTGTTCCGGGACGGCGACGGCCCAGCGGACCGCGCGGCGCTGTTCATGTGCGTCGCCCCGTTCGGAGCCGGCGACTTCAAGGCGTATCGAGGCCTGCGGTCGTCCCGGTACAGCTACGTGCGAGACTCCAATAGCCCCTGGCTGCTGTACGACAACCAGCAGGACCCCCACCAGATCAACAACCTGATCGGCCGCCCCGACCATGCCGACCTGCAGGCAAAGCTGGAGGCCGAGCTGCAATCGCAGCTCAAACGGATCGGCGACGGATTCCCCTCGAAAGACGAGGCGATCCTGCAATGGGGCTACACGGTGAACGCGAGCGGCGAGATACCGTACTGCGGCGAGTTCAGGGCGCAAAGCCCAGGCAGTCAGCCGGGTGAAGTCTGTCGTTTCTGATCGCCGCTGCGAGGGCGAAAAAAGGTGTCAGGAACCTCTTTCTTGACGGGTGGGCCGTTTCGTCTATCATATGTCCATGCCCAGATTGCCGAGGAAGACCGTCGGCGGGATCGTGTATCACGTCCTGAACCGGGCGAACGCTCGACGCAAGATCTTCCGGTGCGATCAGGACTACGAGGCCTTCGAGCGAATCCTGGCCGAGGCCCACGCTCGCCTGCCCATGGGCATCCTGGCCTACTGCATCATGCCCAACCATTGGCACTTCGTCCTACGGCCACATGCGGACGGCGACCTGTCCGAGTTCATGCGGTGGCTGACGGTGACGCACACGAACCGCTGGCATGCCGCCCACGGCACGACGGGCGCCGGACACGTCTACCAGGGCCGGTTCAAGAGCTTCCCCGTGGAGGCCCGCCGGCCGACGGCGGCGGAACGTCGACAGGGCGTGTTGGAGACGGAGGTCTCCCTGTGGTCGGTGTTGCGATATGTCGAGGGCAACGCCCTCCGCGCGGGGCTGGTGGACCGGGCCGAGCAATGGCGCTGGGGCAGTCTGTGGCGCCGGACGTCCAGGGACGCCGACCGGCGAGCCCTCCTCACGGACCCTATAGACGGCTGGCCCGACGACTGGCTGGACTGGGTCAACCGGTCGCAGACCGACGAGGAACTCGATCTACTCCGCCATAGTATCGCTCGCGGCCGGCCTCTTGGGGCGAAAGCGTGGGTGACGCGGATTGCGGAGAAGCTGGGCCTTGGTGCGACGTTGCGGTCCCGCGGGAGACCCAGAAAGGCCGAAAAAGGTTCCTGACACCTTTTTTGCTCCTGGGGAAGGAGAGGACGATGGCGAAGCGGATGGATCGTCGGGCGTTTCTCGGCCGGGCCGGGGGCGGCGTGGGGCTGGTCGTGCTGGGCGGGGGGGCGTCGGCGCGGGCCTACCGGGCCAACGACAAGCTGGACGTCGCGTTGATCGGCGTGGGGGGCCGGGGCGGCTGGTTCGTCCAGACCGTACCCCGCATGGAGAACGTGGTCGCCTTCTGCGACGTCAACGACCGGAAGCTGGCCGGCGCGTTTCGGCGCTGCGCGGAGCTGGCCCGGAAGTTCTCCGCCTCGAAGCACTCGTGGGAGAAGCAGGCCGCCCCCGCCTTCGCGCGGATCGGCGAGGCGAGGATCAAGACCTTCCACGACTTCCGCAAGATGCTCGACGAGATGGGCAAGGGCATCGACGCGGTCGTGGTCGCCACGCCGGACCACACGCATGCCGTCGCCTCGGCCGCGGCGATCCGGGCGGGCAAGCACGTCTTCTGCGAGAAGCCCCTGACGCGGACGGTTCACGAGTCCCGCGCGCTGCGCGAGCTGGCCCGCACGCACAAGGTCGCCACGTCCATGGGCAACCAGGGCACGTACAGCGGGGCATTTCGACGGGCGCTGGAGCTGATCCGCGGCGGGAAGATCGGCGAGGTCCGGGCCGTCCACGTCTGGAACAACGGCGGCGGGGCCGACCGCACGGCGACGCCGGCGGGCACCGAGACCGTCCCCGACTTCCTTCGGTGGGACCTGTGGCTGGGCCCGGCGAGGGACCGGCCGTTCCACCCGGAGTGGATGCGGCGGCACCTCTGGCGGGAGTTCGGCACGTGCCAACTCGGCAACTGGGCGCCGCACACGGCGAACCTGGGGTTCATGTCGCTGCACGTTCACGACCTGTGGCTGGGCGGCGAGACGGGCAAGGGCGCCCCGCGGCTGCGCGTCGAGGCGAAGAGCTCGGGGATCAACCGGCTGTCGTTCCCCAAGTGGGAGCACGTGCGGTGGCACGTCCCGGCGCGGGCGGGCCTGAAGCCGATCGTCCTCGACTGGTACAATGGGGCGGGGGCCGGGGCGAAGGCCGTCCTGGACCGGGCGCTGCCCGGCGCGGGCGAGGACGCCAAGAAGGCCTACCAGTGGGCCGCGACGGTCATTGAGGGCACGGAGGGCACGATCCTGACGACCGGGCACAACATGTCGTTCGTGCTCCTGCCGGCGGAGAAGTTCCAGGGCGTCCAGTGTAGCCGCCCGGAGGTCGTGGAGGGTTCCCGCGGGCCGGAGCAGGACTGGTTCCGCGCCTGTCGCGGCGGCAAGGCCCCGTGGGCGAGCTTCGACTACGCCTCGGCGCTCAACGAGTTCCTCATGCTGGGCAACGTGGCGACGCAGTTCGCCGAGCCCATCGAGTACGACCCCCGGGCCATGAAGATCGTCAACGACCCCAAGGCCCATGAGGCGCTGTCCTGCGAGTACCGCAAGGGCTGGACGCTGTAGGGCTGGGGTCGATCGCGGAGACGCTCTTCGATCCGGGCTTCCGTCCGTTGGCGTCAGGAGACCGATCATGCGCAGACGCACGCTGGCAGTGGGGGTCCTGTTGGTCGTCGCCTCGGCGGCGTCGGCGGCGGAGTATGCCCCGCGCGTGCTCTCGCCGCACAACGCCGACGCGTACAGCATGAAGACGTTCGCCCGGTTCGCTCGGTGGAAGGACCTGGCCGGGGACGCGAAGGTTTACGAGGTCTACAAGTATCTCGCCGACAAGCGGACGGGCATCTTCCCCATGGGGGCCGGGGCGTGGGAGGGCGAGGACGTGATGTACGACTACGGCTACATCCGCGACCCCGTCAAGATGATCAACGTCTACACGTGCGGCTACTGCGACATGCTGGGCCCGACGATGGAGGGCGTGATGTCGCGGATGGGCGTCGGTCCGGCGCGGACGGTGAACCTGCCCGGCCTGCACCACGTGGTGGCGGAGGTGTTCTACGGGGGGCGGTGGCATTACCTGGACCTGGATCTTCGCGGCGTGTTCCGCCGGGCGGACGGGTCGTTGGCGTCCACGGCGGACGCGCGGCGGGACGCCTCGCTGTGGGCGGGCCCGCGCGGGCCGCTGCATTTCCCGCTGGACGATCTCGCCCGGCTCCGCAAGGCCTACGAGCGCTCGGCGGTGCAGTACCGTTACGGCGTGTGCATGGGCGGGCACACGATGGACTACGTCCTGCGGCGGGGCGAGACCTTCACGCGCTGGTGGACGCCCCGGCAGGACCGGTGGAACCACCACCCGTCCTACCACGAGGGCTTCCGAAGGCGAATCCTCGACCGCGAGCCCAAGGGCCCCAAGTGCAAGCACCCGTCGTTCACCGTTCACGGACACGGCAACGGGCGGTTCGTCTACCGGCCGGACCTGACACAGGCCGCCGACCTCGCCGACGGGACCTACGACGCGGCGAACGTTCGCTCGACCCCGGCCGGCCTCACCCTCGCCGCGCCGGGCCCCGGGCGGGCGATCTTCGAGGTTCGCTCCCCCTACGTGATCGTGCCCCGCGTGGGCACGTACGAGACGACCGATGACGACCGCGAGGCGTCCGTCGTGCGGATCGACGGCGCGGGCGCGGCGCTGTCGGTCTCCACGGACGGCGGCCGGTCGTGGGCCAAGGTCCCCGCGGCCGGTGGCGAGATCGACCTGACGGCCCACGCGGCGGGGCGCTACGGCTACCTGCTGCGGATCGACCTGGCCGGCCGGCCCGACGAGGCGGTGGTCCGCTCGCTGGAGATCACGACGTGGGTGCAGCTTCACCCGGCCTCGCTGCCGTCGCTGCGGAAGGGCGTCAACCGGATGCGATACGTGACGGGGGACCATCACGGCCTGGCCACGCGCGTGGTGGAGGTCCGCACGAACGGCAGCGATCGGGCGGACTTTCTGAAGTATCTCGTCGAGCCGCCGAAGGACTTCGACCCCGCGCGGAAGACGGCCCGGGCCGTCGGGCGGTTCGTCGCCAAGATCCCCGCGCCGCCGGGGACGAAGGTCGCCTGGTTCTCCGCCGGCGGGGCCTTCCGCGCCCACCAGGGCGACCGGGCCCCGCGGACGAACAACACCATGGCCTACGCCGTCGACGAGCCGAGGGACTTCACGCGCTTCTACAAGGCGGACATCCCCGCGGGGCAGTCGCATTGGCACTACAACGCCGACGTGGAGGTCAAGCTGCCCCGGCCCGCGAAGGTGCTGTTCATCGAGTACGTCGGCGATCCGGCCGTCAACAACCTCCGCATCTACGCCCACTGCGTCGAGGACCGTCCCCGCCCGGCCACGCCAATCACGGTCACCCACCGCTGGACCGAGGGCGGCCGGCCGAAGAGCAAGACGGTCACGCTCGCCGGCGACGCCGGTACCTACGAGATCACGGCCGCCGAAGACCCCCAGGACGTCGCCGTCGAGCTCTCCGTGCCGTCGGCCGGGCGGCCGGTGCGTGGGGAGTGACCGCCGCTGCGCCCCAGGCGGCAGGGCGGGTCAGTCCGTGCCCGCAACGTGGACGCGGACGTTGGCGGCCTTGCCGCCGGCGTGGGTGAAGCTGCCGGTAAACGTCTTGCCGGCAGGCCAGGTCAGCACGAGGCGGGGCGGGGCCGCGGCGTGGTCGATGGACCACGCGGGGCGCCAACGTGCCGCGTGCGCGAGGGCGTCCTGCAGCAGCCGGGGCGGCAGCCATTGGGTGGCGTGGGCCTTGAGCGAGCCCGCACGGGCCGTGCGGAAGAACGCCTCCGCCGTGGCGAAGCGCTGGCCCTGCGCCACGGCGCGGGCGAAGAAGCTGGTCAGCGTCGCGACGACCGCCTGGGTGTACAGGTCGGCGGTGGCGTCGGGCGCCAGGCCCAGCCACCACTGCTTGCAGCGGTCGTCGAGCGGGCGAACGTCCCGTCCGAAGCGGCGTCGGAAGGCGGCCTGCCCGTCGGCGCCGCCGGCGACGTCGCGGATCAGGCCCGTCAGCGCCGCGCGGTGTTTGCCCCCGTCGGCGTGGACGAGGAAGTGGACGTGCGCCCAGGCCTGGTCGTAGTTCACGCGGGCCGGCGACGGACCGGTCGCCCCGGCCCGGCCTCGCAGGTCCCGGCTCCACTGCGTCGCGGTCAGGCGGAACAGCTCGCCGAACGACCGGGCCTTCCCGCCGCGAATCTGCTCCTGGACGCGCCGCAGTCGAGGGGGGGGAACCACCCCCGTGACGAACCCGTCTCCCGTCCAGAGGCCGTGGGCGAAGTACTCGGCCAGCCCCTCGTTCAGCCACGTGGGCAGGTCCCCGCCGATGACCCGGTCGGCGAACTGGTGGAAGCCCTCGTGCTGGACGACGTACCACAACCCGTCGCCGGTCCCCTGCTCCGCGACGGCCAGAAGCGCCCGCTTGCCGGCATGGTAGATTCCGCCGCTGCCCGCCGGCCCGCCCGCGCGGTGGTAGTCAGCCGCCCTGGCGAACACGGAGAAGCGGAACCGCGACCGGATCGAGCCGGCAAACTCGCGCGTGCGGCGGCGGTACTCCTCGGCCATCGCGTCCATGCGGGCCAACGCCTCGCCGGCCGCGTCGTCGCCCAGGTCGGTGTGCAGAACGTAGTGCGTGCCGGAGTACGCCTTCAGCCGCCGGGCGAGCGGGGGCTGTCCGTCCGTCGCGCCGGCGCCGTCGGCGCCCGCCGTCGGCGCGAGCAGCGCGGCGGTCAGCACCACACGACATGTCCACACCGCTGCTGCCATCGACTGCTTCCGCATCCGGGCCGAGCCGCGGCCCGCCGGCCCGCATCGTACCATCGTCCCCACGCCGGACCAAGCCGCCCTCGCGCTTGACGCGGGCGGCCCGACGGGCTATGTCTACGGGCAGCCGTTCCCCGGAGCGAACGGCACGCACGACATGGAGGTCGCGATGAAATCCATCCACGTGGTCGAGGAACACCTGCCGTTGGCCTGGGAGAAGGCCGTCGTCGCCTGCTGGGAGCAGGGCGAGCGCTTCCCCACCGAGTACGACCGCCCCGGCGACCCGCACAGTCGGGACGTCTCCGCCCTGATTCACGTCACCCGGCCGTTCGAGGAGCCCCGCATCCACCGGGCGTTCCCCGGCGGGCTCGACGACCTCGAGAAGTACCGCGCCGAGGTCCTCTACGGCGTCCACGACCACTGGATCGACCCGGACGCCGGGAAGTGGGAGTACACGTACCACGAGCGCCTGCGGGCGTACAACGCGGGCGGCAAGGGGGTGTTCGACCAGATCGCCGGGGCGATCGAGAAGCTCAAGAAGGTCCCCTACACGCGCCGCGCCCAGGCCGTCACGTGGCAGGTCTGGAACGACATGAACATCGACGACCCCGCCTGCCTCCAGCGGCTGTGGTTTCGCATCTCCGGCGGCAAGCTGCACATGAACATCCACATCCGCTCCAACGACGCCTTCAAGGCGGCCTTCATGAACATGTTCGCGTTCACCGAGCTCCAGCGGGACGTCGCGGCGGCCGTGGGCGTCGAGCCGGGCGAGTACATGCACATGGCGGATTCCTTCCACATCTACGGCAGCTACTTCGAGGAATTCGAGGGCTTCCTCAAGACCGTCGAGAGCCGCCCGCCCGAGCAGCGGGTGTTCACGACCGACTTCGCCCGGGATTTCTTCGTGGAGGGCTGCACCGCACTGCTGGCCGAGGACGACCTCCCGGCGGATAAGCGGGCCATCGTCCAGCGGCGCATGGCCGAGCTGTCGCCCTGCCCGACGCCGTAAGGCCGACGGGTGTGTGTGCCTATAACCTATTATTGAAAAATGGTTTGCATCCAAAACGGTCTCCGGTTCGCCATGACGGCAAAAACGGGCCGGCGGGGCGGCTATCGGGGAGGTATTACAGGCGCAAGTATTTGTTAAACAGTCACTTGCAACAGAAGCGGCGCCGACTGCCGATTCGCCTCCCCCCGTTGACACCGCGGCCGGGGAATCGCTATACTATTGCCTGCGGAATTCGAAGCCTTCCTGCCCGGTGGGCGGATACCCGATTCGGCTGTTTTCCAGCCGTGGCGACCTCCGGTTCACACCGTTCGTGGATCGGAGGTTTTTGTTGGGCGTCGTCCTCGGGGGCGGGCACACCGCGAGCGGCGCGTTTTGGGATCGGAAAGCAGCGGCGAAGCGGCTAGACTGTGGTGCTCGCGGCGGCGGGCGATGCGGTCGGCGTTCCTGTGGTGATCGAGAGGACATGCAGCGGCGGATTCGAGGCATTCTGTTCGACCTGGGCGATACGCTCCTGGATTTCGGAAAAGTCAACGCGCCGCGCCTTTTCGAGGCCGGTGCGAAGCTCGCCTACGCCCGCCTTCGGCGGCTGAACCAGCCCATGCCTCCCTTCTGGCGGTACTACCGTCAGCAGCTCTGGGCGATCCGGTGGAACTACCTTCGCAGCCGCCTGACCGGGCGGGAGTTCTGCGCGCTGGACCTGATGCGGCGGATCGGGCAGGAGTTTGGCCAGCAGTTGACCGACGAGCAACTCCTGGAGCAGGCGTGGTTGTGGTACCGCCCGCTGAGCCGCTGCGCCCGCGTGGAGGAGGGCCTTGGGGACCTGCTGGCCGACCTCCGCAAGAACGGGATGGTGCTCGGCGTGGTCTCGAACACGTTCATCCCCGCCCCGGTGCTGGACCGCCACCTGGCGCAGGTCGGCCTGCTGGAACACCTGCCGGTCCGCATCTACTCCTGCGTGTTCGGCTACCGCAAGCCCCGGCGCGAGATCTTCCAGGAAGCCTGCCGGCAGACGGGCCTTCGGCCGTGCGAGATCGCCTTCGTCGGGGATTCGCCCCGGGCGGATATCTACGGGGCGTGGCGCATGGGCATGTGGACGGCGCTGAAGGACCCGGCCGGGCGGTACGACGGCAGGCGGACCCGCGCGGACGTTCGCGTCCGCAACGTCCTCGAGCTGCCCGAGGCCCTCGACCGCATCGGGGGCAACGGCAAGGCGTGAGGCGCCGGGCCGGGCGGGGAGGCCCCGGCCTCAGACCAGCACGGAGGCCGCGTAGATCATCAGGGCCGCACCCGCCGCGAAGAGAACGACCTCCACGACGTTGGCGAGAATGGCATAGGCGGTACGCATCGGGATTCCACAGGCGTCCTGGGGCGCTTCCGGTGTTATATCGGTCCGCCCTCGCGATTCCTTGAGGGCGACCGCCACGCGCCGGCGGCGATTGACACCCGCGCCGGCATGCCTATCATCATAGGCACGCCACGAAGTCGCTGATCCGCCCCCAAGGAGCGCTCCCGACGTGACGAGCATGCGGCACAACGCCTGCCGGGCCCTCGTCTGGATGGCGGCGGCCCTGTCGGCCTGCCCCGCCGCGCTCGCCGGGCACGTGGAAGACCGCCCCGACGGCACGACCGTCATTCACGTCACCCTCGGCCCGTGGGTCATGCCCGACCATCGCAAGACGGATACCGCCACGCTGGCCACGATGGCGGTGCTCAAGGCCTTTCAGCGGCGGTTCCCGGACCTCTTCGCCCAGCGCTACCGCGACCGCTACCGGGCCGACCCCGACCGGTACGGCCGGCACAACTGGGACCGGGTCGAGGTCGAACTGCACGACTACTCCGGTATTCGCGTGGAGGGGGTGGAGACGGACCTGCTGGCCATCGCCGGGGGGGTCGGCCCCGACGTGCTCTACGTGAACTTCCGCAAGAGCGACAACTACATCCAGAACGCGTTCCTCTATCCCCTCGACAAGCCGGAAGACCACTACCTGACCTCGATGACGGCCGAGGAGATCGACTTCCGCATCCACCCGAAGATCTGGCCGGTGATCAAGCGGATCGGGCCCGACGGGGCCCGAGGCCTGCACGTGCAGCTCGACAGCGGCGAGGTCAAGCAGACGGGCAAGGCCCGCGGGCGGGTGTGGGCCGTCCCGTTCGGCGGGGCCCTGGGCAAGGTGCTGCTGTACCGCAAGGACCTGTTCGACGAGAAGCACCTCGCCTACCCCACGGCCGACTGGACGTGGGACGACATGCTGGCGGCGGCGAAGGAGATCACCGACCCGGCGCGGGGCATTTACGGCCTGCGGCTGTGGCGGGGCAAGCACGAGTCGTGGCACTGGGTGACGTTCCTCTGGTCGGCGGGGGGGGAGGCGATGGTCTACGACGACCGGACAAACGAGTGGCGGTGCACGTTCGGCTCGCGCGAAGCCGCCGTCGCGCTGGACTTCTACACCCGCCTCTCCGCCGAGAAGTGGACGGACGCGGAGGGCAAGGTCCGCCGCGGCTACGCGCACAAGGACGAGGGCCCCAACGCCAGCCAGACCAAGTGGGACCGCGGCGAGATCGGGATGCACCTGGACTACATCGACGAGAAGCTCTTCCAGACGATCAACCCGGAGCTGACCGGCATGGTGCCCGTTCCCCTCGGGCCGACCCGAATGCGGGGCGGGGAGCTCAACAGCCGCATGATGGGCCTGTTCGCGGGCATTACCGATCCGGTCATCCGCGACGCGGCGTGGGAGTTCACGCGATACTACGACGGCAAGGAGGCGGTGGGCATCAAGACGCGCGTGATGGTCGAGGGCGGGCTCGGGCGGTTCGTCAATCCCAAGTACCTCCGCATGTTCGGCTACCCGGAGGTCATCCGCCTCGCGCCGAAGGGCTGGTCCGAGACGTTCGATATCGCGATCTCGACGGGCAAGCCCGAGCCGTACGGCCGCAACAGCAACGTCGCCTACGACATGATGACCTTCCCCATCCAGGAGGCCGAGCAGTTGGCGCTGGCCGACCGGCTCCCTGCCGACCCGAACGAGCGGCTGGACGTCCTCCAGGGCCTGCTGCGGAGGTGGAACGACCGGGCCAACGAGGAGATGATCGGCCTGATCCCGCCGGCGGAGCGCAAGAAGCGAGACCGGGTCGCCCTGGCGGCGCTGGCGGCGATCGTGGCGGCGTTCGCCTTGCTGTTTGCGTACATCATCCGCAAGTTCACCCCGCCGCGGGTGGGAGTCGGGCCCCCGTCGCGCTGGGGCTTCTGGCGGTACCGGTGGGCGTACCTCCTGCTGCTGCCGGCCGTGCTGACGATCCTGCTGTGGCGCTACGTTCCCCTCGCCCAGGGCAGCGTGATGGCGTTCCAGGACTTCCGGCTGATGGGCCGCGACGCCTGGGTCGGCGTGCAGAACTTCGGCGACCTGCTGTTCGACCGGATGTGGTGGCAGGCGGTCAAGAACGCCATTCGCTACAGCTTCCTGGTCATGTCGCTGACGTTCCTCCCGCCGATCGTGCTGGCGATCCTGCTCCAGGAAGTGCCCCGGGGCAAGGTGCTGTTCCGCACGATCTACTACCTGCCCGCCGTGACGACCGCGCTCGTGCTGGTCATCCTGTGGAAGCAGTTCTACGAGCCGTCCGAGCACGGCGTGCTCAACCAGTTGATCATGCCGATCCCGGCCGTCGTCTTCCTGGGCGTCGGCCTGCTGCTGCTGACCCTCGCCGCCGTCTTCGTTCGCCGAATGCTGTACCACGGCCTGCGCGTGTCGGCGGTGCTGTTCACCGGGGGCGGCGTGCTGTTGTTCGGGCTGTGCGCGGCCCTGGCGTGGCGGATCCTCTCCCCGCCGAACGAGGCGTGGTACGAGTGCTTCCAGCCGTTGGCGGGCGAGTGGCTGCCGCGATTCGTCCCCCGCCTCCTCCAGAGCGTTCCCGAGCCGTACCATTGGCGAAGCGATCCGGACACGGCCATGCTCACCGTCGTCCTCCCGATGATCTGGGCGGGCATGGGCCCGGGGTGCCTGATTTACCTCGCGGCCCTGAAGGGCATCCCGGACGACCTGTACGAAGCGGCCGACCTGGACGGGGCGACGTTCACCGACAAGGTCCTGTTCGTCGTGTTTCCCATGCTCAAGCCGCTGATCCTGATCAACTTCCTGGGGGTGTTCATCACCTCGTTCTACGGCGCGACGGCGATGATCATGGTGATGACCGGCGGCGGGGCCAACACGGAGACCGCCGGGCTGCACATCTTCTACAAGGCGTTCATCTACCTTAAGTTCGGTCCGGCGACCGCCATGGCGTGGGTGCTGGCGGCTATGCTGATCGGCTTCACGATCTACCAGTTGCGGATCCTCTCCCGCCTGGAGTTCCGCACGACAGGGGAGGCCCGGTAGACCATGCCCATCGTCTCGCGAATCGGTCGGCGGAGCCTGAAGGTCCGGGTGCTCGTCTGGAGCATCTACGGGCTGCTGCTGGCCGGATCGGTCACGATGATCTACCCGTTCGGCCTGATGCTGGCCGGCAGCACGAAGAGCGCCGCTGACAAGGCCGAGACGCGCCTCGTCCCGGCCTACCTCACCCGCGACGCGGCGCTGTGGGCCAAGCACGTCGAGGGCCTGTTCAACGAGAGCGTCGAGATGATGCGCCAGGTGCACGACGCCAACGTGCCGGCCTTCCGCATGGTGACCCCGCCCCGGCGGCCCAACCGGGCGCTGGCCGCGGCCTGGCTGCGGTTCCTGGCCGACGCGAACCTCCCGCACTACGCCTACACCGTGGGGTACATCGAGGCGCCCGTCTCCCTCAAGGCCGTGCCCCACAACCTGCGGGCATTCAAACGGGTGCTGATCCGGCGGTTCGACGACGACATCGACCGGTGCAACGAGGCCCTGGGCACGGAGTACGCGGACTGGAACGCCTTTGCCTTCTGGGCCGAGAAGCACCTCCAGCGGCGGGACAAGCCCCTGCAGACGGGCCTCGGGAAGGCCCTGCGCGGCTTCAAGGCCCGCCGGCCCGTCCACGAGCGCTACTACTTCTCCCCCGAGGGCTTCTTCGAGCACCAGTTCCTCCGGACGCAGTACTCCCACGACATCACCCAGTACAACCGCGAGCACGGCACGGCCTACGCGTCCTACAACGCGGTCCATCTCGACCGCCGCTTGCCCGCCGGCCCCGGGCGAACCGACAAGGAGCGGGCCGACTGGGAGGAGTTCGTCCGGACCCTCCTCAACCTGCTGTGGATTCGCGCCGACCCCGAGGCCGCGCCGATCTACCGGAGCTTCCTGCGAGCGAAGTACCAGGACGTCGCCACGCTCAACCGCGCCTACGGCACGCGGCACGCCTCGTTCGACGCCGTGCCGCTGATCGCCGAGCCGCCGCCCGGCGGGGTGGTCTTCTCGGACTGGGACGCACTGCTCCAGGGCTGGAAGGACCCCGACACGGGAACGGTGCATATCCTGCCCGCCGAGATGCTCCGCGTGCACAGCGTGGACTTCCTGTTCCGCGACTGGCTGCGGGCGAGGCACGGGTCGATCGAGGCCGTCAACGACGCGATGAGTACGGACTACGGCGCCTGGCTGGACGTCATCCCCCCGCAGCGGGACGCCCACTACCTCGCCTTCCTGCAGCGCACGGGCGACCTGCGGAGGGAGTTCACCACCCGGAACTACGTCGCGGTGCTCGACTACATCGTCCGGCACGGGCGGGGGGTTCTGAACACGGCCGTCTACTGCACGCTGGCGGTGCTGGGCGCGCTGCTGGTCAATCCCCTGGCGGCCTACGCGCTGAGCCGGTACAAGCTGCCGTCGTCCTACAAGGTGCTGCTGTTCCTGATGCTCACGATGGCCTTCCCGCCGATGGTCGCCCAGATCCCCACGTTCCTGCTGCTGCGAAAGCTCAACCTGCTGAACACGTTCGGCGCGCTGATCCTGCCGACGCTCGCCAACGGCTACTCGATCTTCCTGCTGAAGGGCTTCTTCGACTCCCTGCCGAACGAGCTGTACGAATCGGCCGCCCTCGACGGGGCGGGGGAGTTCCGCATCTTCTGGCAGATCACGATGAGCCTCTCCAAGCCCATCCTCGCGGTGATCGCGCTGAACGCCTTCAAGATGGCCTACTCGAACTTCATGTTCGCGCTGCTGATCTGCCAGGACAAGAAGATGTGGACGTTGATGGTCTGGCTGTACGACCTCCAGCGAGACAGCTCGCCCGGCGTGATCTACGCCTCGCTGATCATCGCGGCGATCCCCATCTTCATCATGTTCATCTTCTGCCAGAATATCATCATGCGCGGGATTGTGGTCCCGGTGGAGAAGTAGTCCACAGAGCGCACGGAGCGCACGGATTGTAGAGAACAGAGAGTCCGGAAGCCCGAGGATTGACATCCCTGGGCATCGGGCTCTGGGACAAGTAGACCGGATACGAAAACGGAATCCAGACCCATGGAACGGAATGTCTTTGAGACCAAGCAAGAGATGGGCGAAGCGGCGGCGTCGCTTGCGGCGGAGCGGATCAACGCCGCGATTGCGGAGAAGGGCGCCGCGAACGTCATCCTCGCGACGGGAGCGAGTCAGTTCGAGATGCTCGCCGCCCTCGTCGAGAAAGACGTGGACTGGTCGAAGGTGACGGCCTTCCACCTCGACGAGTACGTCGGCATGCCCGAGACGCACCCGGCCAGCTTCCGGAAGTACCTCCGGGAACGCTTCCACGAGAAAGTCCCCGCGCTGAAGGCCTTCCACTACATCCACGGCGAGGGCGATCCGGCCGCCGAGTGCCGCCGCGTCGGGGCGATCCTGCGGGAACACCCGATCGACGTCGCCTGCGTGGGCATCGGGGAGAACGGGCACCTGGCCTTCAACGACCCCCCGGCGGACTTCGAGACCGACGAGCCGTACATCGTCGTCGAGCTGGACGAGGCCTGCCGCCGCCAGCAGCTCGGCGAGGGCTGGTTCGAAACGCTCGAAGACGTGCCCACGCGGGCGATCTCCATGAGCATCCGACAGATCCTCGCCTCGCGGTGCATTGTCTGCACCGTCCCCGACCGGCGAAAGGCCGAGGCCGTCCGCAAGACCCTCACCGGCGAGGTCACCAACCGGGCGCCCGCGTCGATCCTGCGCGAGCACGCCGACTGCCACCTGTTTCTCGACACGCCGGCCGCGTCGCTGCTGGAACGGAAGTAGAGCGGAGAGAACCATGGACATCCCGGGCTTTGTGGACGTGCAGGTCAACGGGCACTTGGGCACGGACTTCGGCGATCTCAGCCTGACGGCCGAGGGGTTCGCGAAGGGCTCGCGCAAGCTGTTGGCCCGCGGAACGGGCGCGTTCCTGCCGACCATCAGCACCGCGCCGCCGGAGGTCTACGAGCAGAACCTCCCGATTCTCGCGGCCGCGATCGAGAGCGATGAGTTCCGCGGCCGCGTCCTCGGCGTGCACCTGGAGGGCCCGTTTCTCTCGCCCGAGCCGGGCGCCCGCGGCGCGCACAACCCGCAGTGGATGCGCCCCGGCGATCTCGATCTGCTCAAGCGCCTGCTGGACCTGGCCCGGGGACACGTGAGGGTGTTGACGGTCGCCCCCGAGGCCGAGAAGGCCGAGCAGCTCGCCCGGTACGCCGCCGACCGGGGCATTGCCGTCGCCGTCGGCCACACGCTGGCCGGCCCCGACGAGCTGAAGCGCATGGTCGACGCCGGCGCGACGTTCTTCACGCATCTCGGCAACGGGCTGCCCAATCTGATTCACCGCCACCACAACCCGATCTGGGCGGCCTTGGCGAACGACGACCTGTCGATCACGATCATCACGGACGGCCACCACCTGCCCCCCGAGGCGATCAAGACGATGCTCCGCGCCAAGGGCGTGGCGAAGACCGCGGTCATCAGCGACGCCTCCCACCTGGCGGGCATGCCGCCCGGACGGTACAGCACGCTCGACAACGAGGTGGTCCTGGAGCCCAGCGGCAAGCTGCACAACCCCGCCAAGCAGTGTCTCGTCGGCTCGTCGGCCACGATGCTCCAGTGCATGAACCACCTGGCGTCCCTGGGGCTGCTGACGGAGCGGGAGCTGCTCGCCGTGGGCTTCCACAACCCGCTGGGCCTGGTGGGTTTCGCTGAGGGTGAGCTGGCCTGTGGGGCCGGGCTCCGCTATGGCGGGGCGAGTGGGGGGTTCTCCCTGGGACCGTAGCGTCCTGTGCGCCTATCCCTCTCGGACGAGGTGCATCTGGGTGGAAACGGGCAGCTCGAAGAGTTCCGTGCGGAGCAGGCGAGTCGAAAAGAACATCACTTCCAGGTTCTCGACCTCTCCCGTATCCGGATTCAGGCGTGCCACGACCTCGTCTTCGAGCTCCTCGGAATCCTGCTCGGGGTAGGGGGGACGGCGGTTGATGTATAGCACATCCGCCTCCCGGTCGTATTCGAATGTCAACTTCTCGACCATTCAATCGGTCCTTGTGAAAGCCGCCGGGCGACATACGCCGTGACGACCCAGTGCCGGCCGCGAACGGCCTCGCTCACAATGACGACGACAACGTGCTTCCCGCCGCGGAGATTGTCGAACCAGCGTGAGAACAGGCGGGCATTCGCCGCCCGGCAACTGCGGCGTACCTGGTCCGGCGATTGGATTGCCTCTATCATACGCTGTCGGTGAGCCGGAAGCAAATCCGGGTGTCGTGCGGCAATGTGGGCCTCCCGCTCCGGTGGAAGGTCCACGTCCGCATTGAGATAAGGACACCAGACCGTGTTCATCGTTCCGGTGTTCTACCGCCTGCGCGGCAGCTTCGCAACAGGGACGCCGGCGCGAGTCTGTGCACGGCGCCGTAGGCCCCGTGTTGTATTGGGGCTGCTTCCTGCTATGTTGGCGTTTCCAGCGAGAGACGACCCGAGGCGACCCGATGGAACCGACTCACGACATCGCGTGTGTGATCCTCGCGGGGGGGCAGGGCAAGCGGATGGGGTCCGCGGAGGTGCACAAGGTGTGCTTCCCGATCCTGGGCCGCCCGGCCATCGTGCGGGCGATCGACACGTACAAGGCCGCGGGGTTGAGGCGGTTCCTGGTGGTCGTCGGGCAGAAGGCCGGCCAGGTCGTCGAGACGGTCGCCTCGGCGCACCCGGAGGTGTCCTTCGCCTACCAGGCCGAGCCGCGGGGGACGGGCCACGCCGCGGCCGTCGCCGCCGACGCGCTCGCCGCGCAGGGCGGCTGCATGGGCTGCCTGGTGACCATGGGCGACAAGGCCACCCGCCCGCCGGTCGTCCGAGACCTGGTCGAGCGCTTCCGGCGCTCGCTGGCCGACGTGCTGCTGGCAACCGTGCCGAAGACGCCGGAGACGACCTCCGGCCGGGTGGTCGCCGACGCCGACGGGCACGTGTTGGGTATCGTGGAGAAGGCCGACATCGACCGGGCCCGCGCCCGCCGCAAGAAGCTCGCCGTCGGCGGCCGGACGCTTACCGCCGCCCAGGTCGAGCGGCGCTCGCCGACGGTCAACCCGTCGCTGTACTGCTTTCGCTTCGAGCGGCTGCGGGAGGCGCTGGCCAGGCTGCAAACCGACAACGCCCAGGGCGAGCTGTACCTGACGGACACGATCGGCATCCTCGCCGAGTCGGGCCCGGGCGTCGAGGCCCTGTCGCTGGCCGACCCGTCCGACATCCTGGGCTTCAACACGCCGGATGAGCTGCTGGCCGTCGAGGAGGCCGTTCGCGGGCGGGAAAAACCCCCGCGCGTGTCCGTCGCGCCCCGCCGGGCCCTGTCCGCCCGCGCCCTCAAGCCGGCGCGCCAGTGGCTGCGGATCGTGGAAAGCCGCTCGCCGCGGTGGCTGGGCGTACTCCGCAACACCTACGGCCGAGACGAGGCCCTTCTGGAACCGCACGGTCGAGCCCTCGCGAAGCTGGTCCGCACGTTCGTCCGCCATCACGGCCCGGAGCGGAAGATGATCCTCTGCCGCGCGCCCGGGCGGGTGAACCTGATGGGCCGGCACGTCGACCATCGCGGCGGCTACGTCAACGTCATGACCTTCGGCCGGGAGGTGGTGCTCGCCGCGGCCGAACGAGACGACGACGCGGTCTCCATGCGCAACGTCTCGCCGCGAACGTACCCCACCCGGCAGTTCCGCATTTCCGACCTGCTGCGCGAGGCGACGTGGGCGGACTGGATCGACTTCGTCGATTCCGACGCGGTGCGCGAGTTGCTCGGCTATGCCCGGGGAGACTGGAGCCTCTACGCCCAGGCGGCGCTGCTCCGCCTCCAGCACGAGTGCCGCCAGGTCCGCCTGCGCGGCATGGACTGCGTGGTCACGGGCGACATCCCGGCCGGGGCGGGGCTGTCGAGCAGCTCGGCGCTCGTGGTGGGCTTCGCGCAGGCGGCGGTCGCGCTGAACGGCCTGTCGGTGGCCATGCGGGACTTCGTCGACCTCTGCGGGGAGGGCGAGTGGTTTGTCGGCTCCCGGGGCGGCAGCGCCGACCACGCCGCGATCCGCACCGGGCGAATCGGCCACATCAGCCGGATCGGCTTCTTCCCCTTCCGCCTCGAAGGCGAGGTGCCCTTCCCCCCCGACCTCCGCGTCGTGATCGCCTACAGCGGCGACCAGGCCGCCAAGAGCGCCGGGGCACGCGATATCTTCAACCAGCGCGTCGCCAGCTACCGGCTCGCGGAACTGTACCTCCGCCGTCACTGGCCCCCCGCGGCCGGAATGGAGCACCTGCGAGACCTCGCCCCCGAGCGCCTCGGCGTGCGGTCGGGCGAGATCTACCGCGCGGTGATGCAGCTTCCCTCGCGGCTGACGCGTTCGGCCGCCCGCAAGCTCTTCGCCGGCCGGGATGCCGAGCCCGTCGAACGCCTCTTCGCCAGCCACCGCAACCTCGGCCCGTACGACCTGCGCGGCGTGACGCTCTACGGCCTGGGGGAGATCGTCCGGAGCGAGGCGTTCGCCGACGTGCTCCGCGCGGGGGACCTGGCGCGCATGGGCCACTTCCTGCGAACCAGTCACGACGGCGACCGAATCGTGCGCTGGCAGGACGGGCAGCCCCGGCGGTTCCGCGTGCGCACCGACGATGCGACGCTTCGCAGGCTTGCCGACGCCGACGCGGACCTCGCCGCCCAGCCCGGCCGGTATGCATGCAGCACGAAGGCGGTGGATCAGCTCGTGGATATCGCCGGGGCGACGGACGGCGTGATCGGCGCGCAGCTCGCCGGCGCGGGCCTGGGCGGGTGCATGATGATCGTCGTCCGCGCCGACGCGCTCAAGCCCGTGCTGCTGCGCCTTCGCCACGACTTCTACCGCCCCCGCGGCCTGCCGTTCGGCGCGTTCGTCTGCTCCCCCGTCGCCGGCGCGGGCCTGCTGAGTGTCTGAACCCCGATTGACCACAGAGGCTCAGAGAACTCAGAGAACAGAGAAGAGAACAGCCAACAGCGAACAGCCGAGTATCCGGAGGCCGGGTCCGTTCGCTGTTGGCTGTTTTTCTTGTGTCCCTTCTTCTCTGAGCCCTCTGAGCCTCTGTGGTTATCCGTCTTGGCCGGTCAGTCCTCGATGGGGATCAGGACGAGGTTGCGCCATTCGACCGGGCCGCCCTCGGACTGCAGGCAGATCGTCCCGGCGATCTCCTGGCACTCGGTGGCCGAGTTCTGGAGCAGCCCGTTGACATACATTCTGAGGTCGCCCTTGTTCATGTAGACCTCGTACTGGTTCCACTCGCCGACGGGCTTCTCATTGGACTCCTGGGCCTTGCGCGTGTGGCGGCCTCGGGTGCGCGCCGGGTCGGTCTTCATCGGGAACTTGTCGATGTTCCAGATGTCGCCGAGGGAGTCTTTCTGGCCTTGGCACTCGATGGACTTGGGCCAGACCTTGTCCGTGCCCGTCATCCGGATCAGCAGGCCGTTGTTGCACTTCCTCAGGTGACGGATCTGGCCGCGGATGACGTAGTTCTTGTAGGCCTTCTCCGTGCGGACGTACCCGGCGGGCTTGCCGGTGATCGCCAGCACGCCGTCCTTGGCCGAGAACGTCTCCGCCTGCTTGCAGTTGTCGAACGGGACGGTCCACCCCGTCAGGTCCTCGCCGTTGAACAGCCGGAACGCCGTGCCGTATTTCTCCGTGAGCTTCTTGACGCGGATGTCCTTGAATTCCACCCGCATCGGCGAGCCGGCGTGGAGCTGGAGCGCCAGGACGCCTTCCAGCGTCCGGTTCTCCTTGTCGTTGTCGATCAGCTCCACCGTCTGGTAGCCGTTGAGCTTCACGAGGATGTGGTTGCCCCGGCAGGTGATCTCGTACTCGTTCCAGGCGTCCGGGTCCTTGTTGGATTTGTAGTACCCGTCCTTGATGAGCTGCTTGACGTCGCTGATCTTGCCGACGACCTGCTTCTTGGCCTTGCCGCCCTCGACGGGGTTGATCTCCATGAAATCGCCGACGTTCACCAGCCAGCCGCGGCGCTTCTCGTCGTACAGGAAGCCCACCTTGCCCGGCGCTTCCTGCACCTCGCACTGGTAGCCCTTGACCACCCACTTGTTCGAGGAGTTCTCCCTGAACGGCAGGTGGATGCTGCGGAACTGCACGCCGGAGTTGTTGCTGCTGCCCACGCGGAACTTCAGCCGCAGCACGAAATCCTTCAGCTTGCCGCCCTGCCAGATCAGGAACGTGTTGCCCGGCGCGCGCTTCTCGGGCGTGGTCTCGCCTACGATCACGCCGTCCTTGACCGACCAGAGGTCCTTGTGCCCGTCCCAGCCCGTCAGGTCCTTGCCGTTAAAGAGGGTTTCAAAGCCCTCTTCCGCCTCCGCCGCCCGGGCTGCGGGGACCACCACCGCCACCGCCGCAACCACGGCCAGCACACCGACCGTCTTCTTGAGCATGTCCGTTTCTCCTTCTAGGGTTTCTTTACCTTCAACGCTCGGCAGGACCGTCAGTTTTCCGGGAGGGTTCAGGAGATGCAAGGAGGGAATCCCGCGGGCGCGCAGCACAGCGGGCGACCCACGCGGGCCGCCCGCCGTACAGAGGGAATCAAGAGCTGCCGCTTCAGGCGCGCCGGCGGCGGCGAAGCAGGGCGCCGACGAGGCCCAGGCCCACGAGCGCCAGTGTGGTCGGTTCGGGCACGACGACGCGCAGCGCGTTGGTGTCGTAGATGAGCTGCCAGTCCACCGGCAGGTCGCCGGGGGGCACGAACTCGCCGGTCCGCTGGCCCGTCCAGGTCATCAGCGTATACTCCGGGAGGGCGGGGTCTTCGAGCTGCACGATCTCAAGAGCCGCGCCCGGATCGATCACCAGGTCGCCGGTGATCGCCACCAGGTCGCTCGCGTCCGCGCCGATGTCCGCGACGAACGCGCTGCCGTCCTCGAAGAGAATCGCATCCGTCAGGATCGTGCCCAGGCTGGCACCCGGCGAGAGCGTGCCGGCCATCACGATGTTGCCGGCGATCGTGCCCTCGCCCGTGACCGTGCCGCGGATTCGCGTCAGCGGCGTTCCGGTGAAGTCGAAGTCCCCGGCGAGGGTGTCGAACGGCACGGTCGTCTGCTGGCCGGTGTTGTGGGACGTGACGGCCAGGCCCGCGTAGATCGGACCCGCCAGGTCCACGTCCAGCGTGTTCGTGCCCTGGAGGGTCCAGGGGTCGAACTCGTTGTCCCGCCAGTACATGTTGAACGTGTTGCCGTCGCCCGCGTAGGTGATCCGCAGGTACACGGGCGTGTCGTACGCCGTTCGCGTCCCCGTGCCCTGGTCCGACCCCAGCGTGCCGACGGCGTCGCTCGGGCGGAGCTGGGCGTTCAGGCCGTTGTTGTCGCTGGCGGCGATCAGCATGAAGCCGTTGCGGGCGTTGGGGTCCAGCGAACTGCGGATCATCAGGCCCGCCTTTCGCCAGACGTTGTCCCCGCCCGAGAAGCCGTTCACGCGGGCGCTGATGTCGATCGTGTCGGCCGCGTCGAACTCTTTGTAGGCGAAGTAGAGGCCGTCGCTCGAGCCCCAGATGTCGCTGCCGCTGGCGGTGACGGAGTACGTCGGGTTGCCCACCGGGTCCACTACGAGGCTCCCGCCGTCGGGGAAGTCCGTGTTCGTATCATTGCCGATGCTGGTCCCCGTCAGCGTCGTCGGCGCGGGCGAGGCGACCGTCAGCACGCTGCCGGGCCCGCCGAGGATCAGCGTCTCCGCACCGCTCTGGGAGACGTCCCCGGTCACCGCGAATCCGCCCACCGTGGCCGTGTAGGTGGACTGGTCCAGCTTCATCACGCCGCTCTCGGCGACGTTCACGTTGTTCTCGCCCGCGTGAAGCGAGTCGTTGCTCACCGTCAGGTTCGTCAGGTTGACGTCGGCGCCCAGCGTCAGCTTGCCGCCGCCGGAGACCTCAAGGCCCCCCAGCGTCGCGCCGCCGTTGAGCAGGACGTTGCCGTCCGTCACCCGCACGTCGCCTCCGGAGATCGGCGTCGCCATGTTCAGCGTGTAACCGTCCAGCGTGCCCAGGCCCAGCGTCTGACCGGCGGGGACGGTGACGACGGAGATGTAGGTCACGGTCGCCGCATCCTCACTGCCGTCGACGGCCTTGCCGGCCAGGATCGCCCCGTCCCCATTGAGGGCGATCGGGAAGTTGTACGTCTGCGTCGCCGAGCCGGCCGGGCTGGACAGCAGCACCGCCCCGCCGGCCAACTCCAGCGAGACCGCGCCCAGAAGCCCGTCCTTGGACAGCGCCAGCGCGCCGTCCTGAACGGACACCTTCGACGCGCCCGCGCCGAGATTCACCAACGGACGCGTCAGCACGAGCGTGCCGGCCCCGGCCTTGGTCAACGTGGCGTCCGCCCCGCCGAAGTCCATGTCGGCGTCCCGCGTGAGCAGGACCTCGTTGTCGTTGCGGATCGTCACGGCCGACGCGCCGTTGAGGACCGCCTGGCCGAAGCTGACGGGGCTGCCGCTGAGCCCCAGCGTTCGGTCCCCGTTGAGCGTCAGCGTGCCGAGGTTCAGGGGCGTCGCGATCGCCATGTTCGAGTCGCTCTGGACGTCGATGTCCAGGTCCTTCAGGTCGATCCGCGGAGCGCCCAGCGAGGCGGCCAGCATCTCGTCGGCGTCGACGGCCCGATCGAAGTACACCAGCTCGTCCAGCAGGCCGCGGTACCGGTCGGCCGAGGTCCACGGGCCGGAGTTGTTGAGGAAGCCGATGCCGGGATCATCGGTGTGTTGGGAGATCGTGTCGAGGCCGAATGTGTTCGAGTCGATCAGCGCCCCGTCGAGGTAGAGCTCGAACAGCCCGGGCGTGCGCCCGAAGACCAGCCCCACGTGGTGCCATCCGTCGCTGAGATTCGCATCGTCGGAGACGTAGACGTCCGGCGTGCCGCTCGTGCGGACCCGGCCCTGGAGCAGGCCGTTCTCGACGACCAGGGCGAGACCGTTCGTCGACCCGCCCTCGTCCAGAAGCATCTGAAGGCCGGCCGTGTTGGCGTCCTGCTCGATCCACATGCCGAACGACAGGGCCTGCTTCTCCTTCTTCATGAACCCGGCGTCCAATGGCGCCAGGCCGTTCTGGTTGCCGTCGAAGGCGACGCCCCCGCCGTCGTACCCGCCGGCAAGCCACGTGGGGGCCGTGCCGCTGACCGCGCCGTCGTGCGTGCCGCCGGGGGCGCCGTCGTTGTACGGGTCGCACGGGTCGTCGAACGAGTAGTACATCGCCTCGGCGATCGAGGCCGTCAGGTCGCCGCCGTTGAGCGTCAACTTCGTCGGGCGGCTGGTCGCGTCGTTCCAGGCGGCCGTGAAGTCCCCGCTGCCCGTGTGCGCGAACTGCGAGTCGGGCAGCGTCAGGCTGCCGGTGAGGGTCACGTCGTGGTCGCCGCTGGTGTCCAGCGTGCCGTACTGGGAGACATCGAGGGAACCGAGGGCGACCGCGCCCTGGTCCACGGTAAGCCCGCTGGCGATGGAGACATCCGCCGTCGCAGCGTTCAGCACCGCGCCGCCCGTCATGTCCAGGTCGCTGCCGGACAGGGCCAGCGCGTCGGTGACCGTCACGTTGTTGTTCTGGTGATTCAGCGCCCCGCCGTTCCGCAGCACGAGGGTGGAGACGGTCAGTGCATTGTCGACCGTCAGCGCGGCCGTGTCGCCCGAGGTCGCGTCGTTGCCGATGAAGACGCCCGCGCCGTCGGCGGTCAATGTCCCGCCGTTCATATCGAGGCCGCCGGCGTTCTCCACGGCGAGGATTGCGCCGGGCTGAAGCGTCAGCGAGCCGCCGCCCATGTCCACGGCCGTGCCGTCCACCGTCATCGCCACGCCGACGCCGATCGAGGCGGTGGGAGCGATGTTCATCGTGCCGCCCGCGGCCAGCGCGCCGACATTCATCGCGCCGGTCAGGTCGAGCGTTCCGCCCGGGCCGACGACGACCACCCCGCTTTCGAGCTGCCCGATCACGTCCAGCGTGCCCCCGTTCAGCGCCACACCGGCGGAGACCTCCAGCGTGTTGCCCGACTGGACCTCGACCGCCCCGCCTTCCAGGATGAGGCGGTCGGCGGCGGGGGGATCGCTCTGCACTTCCACCTTCCCGCTGCTGACGAGGTGCGCCTCGCCGCCCGTCGGGACCCCGCCGTCCCACTGGTCCGACATCCACGCGGCCGGGTCCGCGCCGCTCCAGGCCAGGCTGGTCAGGAACAGCGAGCTGAGGCGGATGCCCTGGAGGCCCATGCTGTCGGCCGTCTGCGTGCCGCTCTTGGCGATCCCCTGGGAGACCACCTCCACGTACGCGCCGGCGTCCAAGCCGACGAGCAGTCCCGCCCAGTTGCCCGCCTCGTCGGATCCCTGCGTCGCCCGGTCGTAGAACGTGGTCTGCCCGTACGGATAGATCGTCCCGTCGCTGTCGCGCCACCGCACGTGCGGGACCGACCGCTGCACCCCGCCGGTGTCGTTGTCCCACATCGCCGTCAGGAAGAGGTAGTCGTCCGCGGCAACGGCGCCCACCTGGCTGCCCAGGTGCGTGAAGCCGAAGAAGTCCAGCTCCAGGTCGGTGTTCCACGGCACGGCCGTGACCGAGCTCTGGTTGATGTTCGGCTGGCTCGTGTCGGTCAGGCGGATATAGTCCGCCGTGTCGGGCAGCTTGACGATGGTGACGCCCGTCTTGTTCGCGTTGATCGTCGGGTCCAGCCCGGTGTCCGTGCGAATCTCGACGTTCAGGAGAGAGTCTGCGGCGGTAGTCTCGACGATCATCCCGATGGCGGCGGCGCCGTCGTTGGCGTTCTCGCCGTTCTGGTTGCCGCGAACATAGACGGTCGTCAGCGAACCGGTCACCTCCGCTCCGTCGAGCGTGAGGCGCTGCGAGTAGTTACTCCGCGTGTTGTTGTTGTCCCGCGTGAGGTAGGTGTTGGCGAAGACCAGGTAGTGGCCGGGCTTCTTCAGCGTGATGTCCGCGCTGTTGCCGTTGTGCTCGAACGAGCCGGCCTCGACCTCATGCTGCGCGTCGTAGACCACGTCCGTCCAGGCCGTGCCGCTCACGCTCTGGTTCGTCGCGCTGGAGAGGCTGAGGTAGTCCCAGTTCTCGCTGAGTTTCAGCAGTTGGATGCCCGTCGCATCCGGCTCGCGCTGCACGCCGGCGCCGTTGACGTCCGTCCGCTGGCTGATCAGTTGGAGCACGTCGTCCTGGGCGGCGCTGATGATGCCCCCGCCGCTGGTGACGGCTTCGTCGGCACCGTCCGAACGCCGCATGAAGCCCTGCGACCAGCCGATCGGCAGCGCAGAGTCGTTGACGGACAGGCTGGACTGGATCTCGGAGCGGTTCGAGCCGTCCGTCGAGTCGAAACGGGAGCTGTACATCACCAGGTAATGCCCCGCGTCGAGTTGAATGCCGTTGCTGTCGATCAGCGTATAGGCGCTCGCGTCGTTGCGTACCGTCGTGTCCCAGTCGTGCGTGAAGGCCGACGTGGTGATCGGGTCGGTTCCGCCCGATTCGCTGAAGATGCCGATGCTGACGTCGCCGGCGCGGACCGCCGAACCCAGGGCCAACAGCAGGCCCACCGTGAGAGGGACGTAAGACTTTCGCATGGTGTTCCTCCCGCCCCGGCGCGCAATGGTGAGACAGCCCTACCGCGCTGCGCAGCCGGCATTGCGACGCAATCGTCGCTGCGTTACGTTGTCCCTCCTGGGGCTCAGCCGGCTCTGAGCGAACCGACCCTTCTCCAGTAAAGAATTGCGCCGCCTCTCCTTACGTGCTGAGCCGCACGCACCGGTCTACCACAGAGGCGACCCTCTACCGCGTCTAGCCCAACTTTCGCAGTTCGCGGCCCAAACACGGAATCTCGGCGCGATTTTCGCGCGCAAGTCACGGTGTTGCCGTTCGAGGATGGCGTCAGACGGCTGTAGTGCAGACCTACCCCCTTGCCCGGCTTG
>Ga0272441_10002453_pt1 | contig 37301 bp, 31 predicted proteins | sample SSMProp6N_FD_193582 | JGI IMG/M metagenome (GOLD analysis project Ga0272441, IMG submission 193582) | Marine sediment archaeal communities from Little Sippewissett salt marsh, Falmouth, MA, United States - SSM-Prop-6N | ecosystem: Environmental > Aquatic > Marine > Wetlands > Sediment ...
CCTGAGCGACTGCACGGTGGCTGCGTGTGGCGACGGCCATGTCTGGGCGGGCCAGGAGGAGTGCGATGACGGCAACGCCATCGACACCGACGCCTGCCTGAGCGACTGCACGGTGGCCACCTGCGGGGATGGTTATGTCTGGGCGGGGAGCGAGTCCTGCGACGACGGAAACAATGGCAGCGGCGATGGCTGCTCAGCGGCCTGCGCGGTGGAGGACTACTTCGCCTGCGACGGGCAGCCGAGCGTATGCACGTGCGTGGTCTACGTCAACCGGGCTTCTGTTTCGACGAACGCCGACGGATCTCGCTGGCAGGACGCCTACGCGTCGTTCAGGGACGGAATCCACCACGCTGGCACTTTCACGGCCAACGCCGGGGACCACTGCGCGGTGTGGACCGCAGGCGGAACGTACGCCACCTCCACTGCCTACGACCTTCCCACCCGAGTGCAGGTGTATGGCGGGTTCGCCGGAGGCGAGACAGCGGTGTACCAGCGCAACATCGGCGGAAATGTCACCATCCTGGACGGGCTCGGTTCGGCCGACTCGGTGATCAGCGGCTCCAACATCGCCGACGCCGGGCTCGACGGAGTCGTGGTGATCCGGGGCAGCGCGTCCGGCTATGGCGGCGGCGTTTGGCTCAAGGGGCTGAACCTCACCCTCGCCAACTGCGTTTTCAGGGCCAACTACGCCGGCAACGACGGCGGCGGCGTCTACATCACCACCGACAGCACGGTGACCATCCAGCGGTGTGTGTTCCGGAACAACACGGCCAACGGCAACGCTGCGGGCCTAGCCGTTCGGTTCGGCGCCGACGTCGTTGTCGGTGACTCCCTGTTTTATGCAAACTCGGCAAACGGCCTGGGCGGCGCCGGTTGGGTGGATGGATCCGACACGCTGTCGCTTCTGACGCTCATCAACTGCACCATCGTGTCCAACACGGGCGCAAACGGCGGCGGTGCCTGTCGCAACGACGCGGGCACGCTGACGGTGGTGAGCAGCATTCTGTGGAACAATGGCACGAGCGAGGTCGACACCAACGGCGGGACCACCACGGTCGCCTACTCCAACGTCCAGGGCGGTTATCCAGGGGCTGGAAACTCCCCAGCCAATCCGATGTTCATCAACATCGGCGCTGCCAACTACCAGCTCCAGTCAGGCTCGCCGTGTATCGACTCGGCCAACGGTGACCCGGCCAGCGCCTGGGATCTCCTCGGCAACGCGCGCGTCGACGCGCCACCGGTCGACAGTGGGATTGGGGTCCCCACGTACGTGGACAGGGGCGCCTTCGAGTACCAGATTCCGTGAGATCAGTCTGCGCGACGGGCGTTGCTGACCACCTCGTCGACGAGGATGGGCCACACGCCCATGGGGAGATCGTGCCCCAGCCCTTCGACGAGGCGTAGCCGGGCGCTGGGGATCAGCCGGGCCATCTTGCGGGCCGCGTCTGGGTGGAAGAGCGGATCGGCCAGGCCGTGCAGCACCAGCGTGGGACAGCGGATCCGGTGCAGGAGCCCCGAGCGGCTGCCCGAGGCGAGGACTGCGCCGAGCTGTCGGGCGAAGCCGGCGGGGTCGTGGGCGCGATCGAAGCTGTCGCCCCAGATGTCGCAGCTGGCCGACGGGCTCCAGACGAAGTGAGTGGAGCCGCAGGATCGCTGGAAGTTGACGCGTACTGCACCTTCAACAAGGTGCGCGACACCCGCCTGCAGCCAGCGTACCTGGACGCGCTGGTGCGCGAGATCCGGTGGTACGGGTCGCGCCTGGCCCTGGCGGCGGTGGAGGTTAGCTCCGTGTGTTTCGGCGGCGGCACCCCCAGCTGTCTGCCAGCCGAGTGGATCGCGCGCATCCTCGAAGAGGTGCGGCGCTCCTTCCGGGTGCGGCCCGACGCGCAGGTCACCCTGGAGGGCAACCCCGACTCCCTGGTGACCGATCGGAGTGCACCCGCGTGCCGTGGTGGGAGGGTTGCCCGAGGTGGCACGGCTGACTGGGCCGGCCAGGCCGGTGGACCGTGGGGGCTGGGAGCTCACCCGGCGCGGACGGTTCTACGCCAGCCTGGTGTGGGGGGAGCTGATCCTCTACCGGCTGGCCGCGGCGGGACGGACCGCTGAGCCCCTCGGTGAGCCCCCGGTCCACCCTTTGTAAACCACCCGGACTGTGCAATGATCCCGGCGGAGGGCATGCCATGAAGACACTTTGGGTTCTACTGGGCCTTGTTTTTGCGGGGGTGCTCGGGGCCCGGTCCGCCGGCGCGGCGGACTACTATGTGCAGCCGACCGGGGACGATGCCGCGGGGGATGGATCCCAGGCCCAGCCCTGGGCGACCATCTCCCACGCGGTGGCGACGATCCCCGCCACAGGTGGGGACATCATCCGGGTGGGGGACGGCGTGTACGAGGGCACCGTGTACATCTCCCGTGGGTTCAGCCAGCGGGTGGTGATCCGGGCCGAGCACCCGTACGGCGCGGTGCTCACGAACGTGGCCGGCGGCATGGAGGCGATCCGAATCTACGTCAACGGCTCGGCCAACCTGACCATCGAGGGCTTCGAGATCACCAACGCCCACACCACGTATGACTGCCCCGGGGGGCGGGAGCCATACTATCTGATTCACATCCAGGACGCCTCGGACGTCACGATTCGCGACAACGTCATCCACGGCAACAACGCGCCGGGGACCTGCAACGAGGTGATCAAGATCAACCGCGGCGACGACGTCTACTTCCGCGACGTGGTGATTCAGGGCAACGTCATCTACGACCCGGCCAACGCCGGCGGCTCTGACCTCATCGACTCGGTACGCCCCGGGGAGCTGGACATCCTGGACAACATCTTCTGGGGCAACCCGTCCGCGGACGGCTCGCAGTCCTTCATCACGCTCAAGCGCCAGGCCCCGGTGATCGGCAGTCCCCGCACGCCGCGGTATCGCATCCGGCGGAACATCTTCTTGAATTGGGGTGGCGCCTCGGACCAGGCCTTCATCCAGCTCGGCGAAGATGGCGTGCCCGAGCCGGAGATCGACGACTGCCTCATCGAGAACAACCTGTTTGTCGGCAACTCGACGGCGGACATCGTCGGCGCCATGCAGCTCAAGGGTCCGCGGAACGTGCGGGTGCGGTTCAACACAGTAGTGGGGGATCTGCCCGGCAGCTCTTTCGGATTCCGCGTGGGCACCGAAGGGGACAACCCCACCGTTTCGGACATCGCCATCGAGGGCAACATCTTTGCCGACCCCACGGGAACCATGGGGAGGCTGGTGAACGCGTACGGCGACGTGGATCTCGCCACGGTGTCGCTGGTCGGAAACCTCTACTGGAACGGGGGCAGCCCCCTGTCAACGGACGGAGATCTCCTGCCGGACACGGATCCGCAGGCGCTCTTCGAGGACCCGGGCCTGGAGGCGGATCAGTCGGCGGTCGTGTTGCCCCGTTGGGACGCACCCGCCGGTGCGTTCGAAAGCGGCGCCACCACGGTCCGCGAGGAGTTTCTGCGGCTGGTGGAGACCTACGGCGCCCTGCCCATGGCCAGCCCTGCCATCGGGGCCGCGACCGTGGCCCCCCCGGCGGACGACATCCGCGGCCTGGCTCGGGACGACCAGCCCGACCTGGGGGCCTATGAGCACGGTGTGACCGAGCCCGCGCCTGACGGTGGGGTCACCGACGGCAGCGTGCCTTCGTGGTTCGACGCGTCGACGGGCACGGACGGCGGTGTCGTGGAGCCGACGGGGGACGACGGCGGATGTGGTTGCATCGGCGCGGGCACCCCGACGCTCCCCGTTTTCTCGTGGTTGGCGCTGCTGGCGTGGCTGGCTGTCCGGCGGCGGCGCGCCGTCGGCTGAGCTACTTGCCACTGCGTCGGCTGGTTCGCCCGGAGCGTCCCGTGCGGCGGCTGCCCGAGCGGCGGGCCTTGCGCATCCGCATCTTTCGGGCCTTCCGGGCGTAGTAGCGCTTGTGTCGTTTGCGCATGCGTGCTGACCGCGTGCCGTACCAGACGGCTCCGGCGACGCCGTACCAGACCTTTTTTCGCATGCGGTGCTTGCGGTAGGAGTGAAAGCTGGCGTAGGTGACCGCGGCCAGGCCCGCACCAAAGAACAGCGGCAGCATGTAGCTGTACTTGGGCTTGAACTCCCAAGTCTTCTCATTGCCCTTCTTCTTCCAGGTGCCGTACTCGTCGTGGTTGACATAGGCGTAGCCCGGCGGAGACGCGAGGGTAATCGCGTCTGTGTGGAAGGTCCCCTTGGGCTTGGCGTACAGGGCCATGCCCAGGTGGTCCTGGTGCATTCGGAAGAACTTGGCGGTCACGGGCTTCCAGGGCGTGGTCTTCACCTTGCGGCCGCGGACCCGCTTGTACTTGTGAAAGAACCGGCCCCGCTCCTCCTTCATGTCCACGAGGATCAGGTCCACGTGGTCGTCCAGCTCGGCGATGTGCCGGAGCATCTGCTCGCGGTGGTGGGCGAGCTGCTTGGACCGGGCCGTGATCCGGTTCGCGATGAGGCCCATGGCAAGGTAGTCGGGCGGGTTCTTCTTCTGGGCGGCGACGAAGGCATCGGCCAGGGTGACGACGTCCTTCCCGTTGAGGGCCTTTACCTGGGCCAGAATGCTGTCCTTGGCCTTGGGGTACTTCTCGCCGGCCTTCTTCACGGCTTCGGCAACCGGCGCCGGCGGGTAGCTCGCGACCGCGGCCCGGGTGGCCTTGACCCGCAGCGCCAGCTTCCCGGCGTTCTTCTTGGCGTTCCGCAGGGTGCGCACGGGCTTGATGAGCACCGACAGCTTGGCGCGGGTCATGGTCATGGATTTCTCCAGCTCTCGGGTGATGCGTCGCACCTTCAAAGAGTCCTTGCCCTTGTTTGCGTCGAGGAGCTTGGCCATCTTTCGGCACTTGTCCTTGAGGGCCTTCATTTCGACCCGCAGCTTCTCGAGCTTGGACCTTGCCTCTATTACGGTCTTGGCCTTGCTCATGAAGGCCTTGTCCTCATCGATGAGGGCCGAGAGCTTCTTCTCGGTGTCTGTCAGCTTGATTTGAACCTTCTCGAAGTTGCTCAGGGCTCGTCGAGCGGTCTTTTTTTCGTAGTGGCCCAGGTGTCGCTCACAGCCGCTCCAGGCCAGCGCAGCCACCACCCCGACCAGCAGCAACCGGGCCATCCCGTTCCGGCTCACTTTGTCCTGCAGAAGCATAGGTCGCACCCTCCGTTCGATTTGGTGTCCCCACTGTGCGATATTTCCGCGGCAATTGCCATCCTCCCTTGACCGCGTTGGCGCCGGCCTATAGGCTGGGCCGACTTTTTCATGATAAGGGCCAACGGTATTTCGCCATGAACCAGATCAGAAAATCCCTCAAGGACTCGGCCGCCATGCGTTGGTTCGTGCTGCTGCTCATCAGCGGTATGATGTTCGCGACGTACTGGTTCTACGATTTCTTTTCGCCCCTCAAGGCCCTGATGATCAAGGAGCTCGGCATCTCCAACGCCGACTTCGGCATGATCATCGGGGCGACCACTGTGGCGAACATGTTCGGCATGATCATGGTGGGCGGAATGTTTCTGGACCGGTATGGCATCCGCAAGGCCGTCGTCCTGTTCGGAGGTCTCACGGCCGTGGGCGCGGTGACCGTGGCGCTGGGAGCGGAGGGTGTGTTCGGGGACACGCCGAACAGGAAGCTCTGGGCCATGGCCGCAGGGCGCCTTCTGTTCGGCTCTGGCATCGAGATCTCCTGCGTGGTGATCACCCGGACGGTGGTCAAGTGGTTCAAGGGCAAGGAGCTCGCCCTTGCCATGGCCATCAACGTGGGCTTCGGGCGCCTCGGGTCGTTTATGGCCATCAGCTTCTCACTCGGAGTGGCGGGCGTCTCCATCGCGCCGGCGGTGAACCTGGCCGCGGGGCTGGTGGGCGCCGGCTTCGTGATGCTGCTGGTCTATCTGGTCTTCGACGTCAAGATCGACAAGCAGCTTCACATCGAGGAGGAGGAGGAGGAGCCCTTCCGCCTGGCTGATCTCAAGGAGCTGCTGACGAACCCGTCGTTCCTGTACATCGCCCTGCTCTGCGTGGCCTTCTACTCGGCGGTGTTCCCCTTCATGCAGTACGCGCCGGATCTGCTCGTGAACAAGTTCGGCTTCACCTCCGCCCTGCCGGACCTCGAGGGCAAGAGCCTCTGGGACTCGGTGAAGGCCTACGTGACCAACGGCCCCAAGGTGGCGGGGTTCATCCCCCTGGGCACCATCCTCTTCACACCCATCTTCGGAGCCTTCGTGGACAGGAAGGGCAAGGCCGCCACGATCATGATCCTGGGCGGAATGCTGCTCATCTTCGCCCACCTCTCCCTCTCGGTGTTCGACAGCGTGGCCCTGGGGTACGCGGGCCTGTTTGCCCTGGGGATCGCCTTCTCCCTGGTGCCCTCCGCCATGTGGCCCTCCGTGGCCAAGATCGTCCCAGAGCGGCGGCTCGGCAGCGCCTACGCCTCGATGTTCACGATTCAGAACTGGGGGCTCTTCTTCTTCTTCATCGGCATCGGCAAGGTCCTGGACATGACCAACAGCGACTATGGTCGTTTCCTGGTGGCGTCCTTCAACAAGGCGGCGCCCGCCATCTATCCCTCAGGAGAGGAGATCGGGGTGTCGATCAAGGCGGGCCTGGTGGCGGCCACCGACGAGAACCACGCTCTGCTCGAGGCGGCGGCCGACGCCTTCGCGTCCTGCAAGTTCATCCTGAACTACACGACGCCGATCCTGCTGCTGGTGGGCTGCGGGGTCGTGGCCATCCTGCTGGCCTTCTTGCTCAAGGCCGCTGATCGAAAGGCAGGATATGGTCTGGAGCTGCCCTCCTCCGCCGCGGCTCCCGCCGCTGCGGACGCCCCTGAGGCCGAGAAGAAAGAAGAGGAGTAGACCGCACCCCGTGCGTGTTGCGGGGTTCACTCGTCGGAGGCCTGTGGGCCGGCGCGCCCGAGGCGCGGTTGCGGTGAGGCGCCCGTGAAGTCAGTGTCCCGGATGACCGCCTTCCGGAAGGAGGCTTCGTCCAGGGTGGTGTGGCGCAGGTTGGCGCGGGTGAGGTCGGCGCGGGAGAGGTCCGCCTCGGCCAGGCTGGCCTTTTCCAGGATGGCGTCCACGAGGAGGGCGCGTTCGAGGTCCGCGTCGACGAGCATGGCCTCGGTCAGGTCGGCGCCCGTGAGATCGGCGCGCTCCAGATCCGCGGTGGCCAGGTTGGCGCCCCGGAGGTTGGCGCCCCGGAGGTTGGCGCGCTCGAGGTCCGCGTCCTGCAGGTTCGCGTCCTGCAGGTCGGCTCCCTCGAGGTTGGCCTGGTCCAGGTCCGCGTCCTGCAGGTTGGCTCCCCTCAGGTTGGCTCCTCGCAGGTCCGCCTTCTCCAGGTCCGCGGAGTAGAGCGAGGCCCGCTCCAGGTTGGCCTCTCGGAGGCTGGCCTGCTCGAGGTCGCAGTCGTCCATTACGGCCTCGGCCAGGTTCGCCCGGTCAAAGGTGGCGCCCTCCAGGTCACCGCTGGTGAAGTTCGCGCCGTGCAGATCCTCGTCGTTGAAGTCCTCACCGGGCATGTCCAGGTCCCGCAGGTCGGCGCCCGGTCCGATCTCGACATCGATCCACTCGGCGCCGCCGCCGCGGTCATCCGATCCCATTTTTTCGGTGTCGTCGGTCATAGCGAAAACCCCAATCGCAGCAGATAGTACCAGCCGACGAACCGCGGGATGCGGCTCCAAGTGGCCCAGAAAAGGGGCCACGGCTTCATCTCGTACAGCCCCGCGAACCAACACACGATGGAGAATGGCAGCGGCGTGAGGCCGGCGATCACCACGGTCCACACACCGAACCGCTCGAAGAGCTTGTGGCCCTTTCTGTAGCTTTTTGCGAGGCGCCGCTGGATGAAGCCCCAGTTGCCGATGCGTTTGGCCAGGTAGTAGCCGGTGTTGCCGGCGGTGATGGAGGCCACGCAGATCACCGTCAGGGCCAGGGGGGCGCTGAGGGTCGAGCCCTCGTGGGCCACAAAGGCCAGGATCACGTCCGGCGAGATGGGCAGGGTGAAGGTGTCGATGAGCCAGATGGACACGAACACACCCGGGTAGCCCGCCGTGTTGGTCAGCCGGCGGCTCGCCGCCTCGAGGTGATGGCCCAGGTAACGCTGCGCCACATAGGCCAGCCCCACCAGGATCACCACGCCCACGACCATGTAGATCAGGTTGCGTACCAGGTACGACCGCGCCGCGTCCGGCTCCTTGTGAAAGGTCTCGCCGGGGGCGGCGTCGCGCGATTTGGGGGTGGCGGCCTTGTCACGCGCCGGAGCGGGCTTGTGCGACTGATCCTCGGGATGGGTGGGCTCGGGCTCGCGTGTCATCTCGTACCGCTTGGAGGGGATTCGTCGGTGGTGGTGAAGCGCTTCCCCCTGGGGTCGAACTATGAATGTAGCCATTTCCCGCCCGATGGCCAGCGCAAAAGGCCTCCTCCCCCTTGGTGGGGAAATTGACACCAGCGGCCGTCGCCGCCACAATTCGGGTCACATGTCACCCGAGCTCCTACAGGCCATCGGCGGGCTGACCGCCCTTTTCGGGCTCGTGATCTGCTTTGCCGGTTACCGGGTCTTTCGGGCCTTCCTGGCGGTGGGGGGGCTCGTGGTGGGGATCTGGGCGGGGCTTCTCTTGGCTCCGGAGCTGCGCCTCGAGGGGTGGCTCCGATGGGTCACGGTGGTGGGCGCGGGGCTCGTGCTGGCCTGGCTGGCTGCCGGGGTGTTCCACGCCGGGCTCTTTCTGGCCGGCGGCGCGGCCTGCGCCGGCGTTGCCGCGGTGGCGGGCTCCCTGGCGGGGCGCGTCCCGTCCACGCTCGTGCTGGGGTTGGTGTTCGCGGTGGGTGGTGGGGTGACCCTGTTGGGACACCGGCGCCTCGTGGTCTACGTGACCGCCTTGACAGGCGGGCTCCTCGTGCTGCTCGGGATCACGCCCTTGATGCGCACGGTCGAGGTGCCCGACGCGGTGACCGGGGCCTGGGTGCAGCAGCAGCTCGCCGGCCTTTCGGCGGCGCACCTGGGCCTGGCGCTGGTGCTGGCGGTGCTGGGCGCCTTCATCCAGCGCCGCTGGACCGCACCGGCGAGGGTCGCCTTCGGCCTCAGCCGCGCCGAGACTGCAGCTCTGGACGAGCCGGTCGAGCGCCCTCGTCACCGGTCCACCCCCGTGGCCTCCCCCCGCACCCATGGGACCACCTGCCCGCGCTGCGGCATGCCCGTCGATCCGGACGCCCTGTTCTGCCACACCTGCGGCAACGACTACTGGACACCCGACATGTGAGCCATGGCCGGAGGGTCAGTCCCGGCCGGCGTATCGCATTCCGCGGGAGAGCTTTCCACCTGGTGATGGCCTGACCCCGACTCCGAGTCCGGCCAGCAGCGCCTCGAGGTCGGCCCAGACGGCCTTGACCTCCAGCAGGGCCTTGGCCTCGGCGACGGCGCCACTGGACGCAAGGTCCGGCTCGACCTCCACCTCGAGCTCGTGGTCACGCTCCCCGGTGGCGTAGTCGGTGCGGTCCAGCTCCAGCCGCCGCGGCGCCCCGGCCAGGTCCAGCCCGAAGGTGGTGCGGTGGTTCGTGAACTCCAGCACCCGACGCAGCGGGGCTCGCGGGCCCAGCTCCCGCCGGAGAAAATCTCCGGGGGGGCCACCGACTTCGTCAGAAGACAGCGAGCCCGCCAGGGCGGCCTGCCACAGGGCGTCGTCGGCGTCGGTCTCCAGCTCGGTGCGGCGTACGGCGCCGGCCACCCGGGTCGTCGGTCCCTTGACGGTGACGATCACCTGCGTCGGATCGCCTCCGACGGTCTGGCGGCGCAGGCGCAGGGCCCAGCGGCTCGCGGCGAGCCTTGCGTCGACCGTGTCCAAAAACAGGTTGCGCTGCTCCACATCGTCGCGTCTGCCGGGCAGCGAGCTCCGCAGTCGCTCGTAGCCGGCCGGTGTCAGGGAGACCTTGAGCTCGAGCTCCACGCCGGTCCCGGGGATCGTCATGGCGGCATGTTACCACAGCCACCGAGGCCTCGAGCGCACCCACGCGAACCCTGTTGACCATCCTGACCATCCTCCCTACCCTTGGGTCTGGTCACCTCGATGGTGGCCAAGGAGGTACCGATGGCGATCCCCGAGCTGGGTGAATATGCGCATGTAGTGGAAGAGAGCTCCGTCGAGCTGAACCTCCCAGCGGAGTTTCAGGGACCGGGCGGGGTGAGCACGGACAAGTTCATCGAGGCGGCCATCGCCGGCGACAAGCTGATCCTGCTGTGGACCGAGGGCGTGACGCTGCACGACATCACCACCGGGGAGGTCACCTCGCGTTGGACGGAGATGGGCATCGGCCTGGACTTCGGCGACTGCTCTCCCCTGGGCATTCTGCTGCTCACCCAGGCTGACCGGCGGGACGCCCCCGACGGCAGCGCTCAGCAGGTGACCTTCCTGCACCCCGAGACCCTGGCACCGCTCTTCTCCAACCCGGCCACCTCCTTTGTGCACGAGCGGCTGCCCGGAGATGCACCCCTCTCCTTCGAGCGTGCGTACCTGGCCAACGACGGCATCATCTGGGCCCTGTCCCACGAGTTCACAAGTGGCGCGGACCGCTCGGTGCTCTACGAGATCACCCGCGAGGGCAAGTGCCTTCAGGTCTATGTCCTCTCCGAGCCCCTGCCCCAGCTGCGCCAGGTGCGCGCCGTGGATCACGTGGGCGAGCGCATGAGGAAGATCGCCCTGTCGCAGCTCACCTGCAGCGCGGACCGGCGCTGGGTGCACCTCATCGGCAAGTTCGACCTGTGGGAGATCGACATCCACACGGGCAAGGGCGCCCACGACAACCCGGCGCCCCTGGCGCCGATCCTCAAGCTCACCACCTTTGTGCGCGACATGAAGATGGAGCGGATCTTCTGGGACATCCAGAACCGGTTTCTGCTGGTGACGCCGGACAAGGGCAAGGAGTTCGTGATCTTCCACTATCACCCCGACCCCAAGGCGGACGAGCACTCCCTGCAGATCGCCAAGATTGGCGTGTACTGCGGTGAGTTCCAGAGGCAGGAGGCCGGCCTGTACGTCTGGGAGAAGGGCAAGGCCAAGCCGCTTCTGTACCGGGAGAAGAAGCTGGATCGCACGCAGATGTTCTCCTCAGGCACAGGGCGCTATCTGATCATCGGCGACTTCGGCGAAGAGATCCCGCTGATCATCTTCGACACCTACAACTGGAAGAGCGTGCAGATCACCGAGGGAGACCACCCGGAGATGATCCCGGTGGGTCTGACCGCCGCGGACGAGGTCTGGGGGCTCGACGGCGGAAACCTCCTCCGGGTACACATCGAAAAGGGTTTGGCGCCCAAGAAGAAGAACTGGGCGGCCATCCTCCTGCTGGTGCTCCTCGGCGCGGCGGCCATCGCCGGCGTGGTCTACTACTTCATGATCTACAAGCAGGGGGGCTGAGCGGTTCCGGGTAGTGGGTCCGCCCTCAGGGGGCTGAGCGGTTCCGGGTAGCGGGTCCGCCTTTTCGGGTGAAGACCAGGTCAGGAGCCTGGTGGGACCAACCTCTGCAGCGAGGCAACGCGGGCTCGCGGGCAGATGCCAGGACGATGGGCGCGCGCACGGGATCCACCAGCCAGACGTCGTGACCGCGCCCGCGGGCGGCCTGCTCCAGGACGCGGTTCCCCGGGGTGACCTTGAGGTGCGACAGGATCCAGATTTTCATGGTGCCGGTTCCTTTTCACCCGATCCTTCCTCGGGCTTGGGCGCATCTGGTTCGCCGATCTCTCCGAGATGGCAGTACCGAGAGCCGGGCACCGCGAGCGGGTTGACGGCCATACCGATGACGATTCCGGCCCGGGGGGCTCGGTATTCCTTCATTGTGCAGCCAAAGGGATCGATGGTCTGCGCGAGTAGCTGGCGCTTCGTGATTCGGTCACAAAGGCCGAAATGCGTTCTGAGGAGCCCCCCCGTCGTGGTCCTCAACCAGGTCGAACGACGACAGATCACCGGCTCCCGGTCCATCCGGAGCGCTCCATCACGCAGACCAAGCTCTACCAGGACGTTCATGACCCCGACCTCCCCCTCGAACACCATACGACCCTGGAAGGTGTTTGGGTTGCCCGCCTCCACGGTGAGGGCGTGGATCCCGCGCTGCCGGGCGGCGTGGCGCAGCGTGCCGTCTCCACCTCGGACGTGAAGAAGAATCTCGGGGTTCATGACCAGCGCCAGGCGGCGGACCACGGGATTGTAGAGGTCGGCCCTGAGGTACATGCTGTTGATCCGGCCCCAGCTCGCGGTGTGGATGTCGATCAGGTAGTCGCAGGCGGGCAGGAGTGTTCGGGTGATGGCGCGCGCGTACTGCTCGGCAGGCACGCCCTGTTCTTTTCCGGGGAAATAGTGATTCAAGTCGCGCCCATCGGGGAATTCGCGCTGCTGCAGGTTGAAGGCCGGCACGTTCACGATGGGTGCACAGAGCAGGGATCCGCGCAGGGCCGACAGGTCCAGGTCTTCGAGCAGGCTATGGATGATGCGGATGCCGTTCAGCTCGTTGCCGTGCACCGTGGCGGTGACGCCGACGACCGGGCCGTCCTCGGCGCCGCGGGCCACGATCACCGGCAGGAGCACCGGCTGGCCGGAGGCTGACTCGAAGATCTTGACGAACAGGTCGGTTCGCTTCCCGGGCTCGCTGTCGGCGATGCGGATGGGGCGTGGTCGCGACGGCTTGCTGCCTTCCCACGCCGCGCGGTCGAGCACAGTGTCTCGTTGTGGCTTGCCTCTTCGTTTTGGGGACATCTGGATTGACTCGTCTCTGGTATTGCCGGAACATGTGTTACGACCAGCTAGCCACGGAGAGTATTATGGATCGAGAGGCTCCGTCCACCACACTTCGCTTCGCACACCGGGTGAGCCCTGGGTCGTTCCAGTTCGAATCGCACTTCTATCCCAAGGTCTTGAACGCGCCGCTGCACCCGCTCGTGGCGCATTTCATGAATCTGTCGAACGCGCGGATCATCGCCCGCTATTGCCACCTTCATCCCGCGGTCATTCCGCCGGTGCTCGAGCGGCTTCTGAGCTACAGACCGAACTACTTCCACTGGGCGGGCTGCGATCTCATGAACGTGACCACCGTGACCGGGAGGCGGCAGATGGTGGTCATCGAGACCAACTCCTGCCCTTCGGGTCAGAAGTCGATGCCCCTGGTGAAGGAGACGGACGAGCAGGGGGGGTATCGCACGCTCATGGAGCGCACCTTCAAGCCGCTCTCCGGAAACAAGCGGCTGCCCGATGGCGGGTTGGCGGTGATCTACGACAAGAACGTGATGGAGAACACCGGCTACGCAGCGGCCATGGCCGACGCGTGTGATGAGCCTGTCTGGATCGCCGAATTCTATCAGAATGACCCCGATCCCCCCGCGCGCTTTGACGACGGCGTGCTGCACGTCCGCGACGAGGCTGGCCAATGGCACCCCATCCGGGCTGCGCATCGCTACGTGACCCAAAAGCCCTGGAATCGCATCCCGCCCTTGACCCGCACCGTCTTGTCGAACCCGGTGCTGGCCTGCCTCGCCGGGGGCCGCAACAAGCTGGTGGCGGCCAAGGCCTACGACCTGTACAACGCCGACATTGCGAGCCTGGGGCTGTCGATCCGCACGCCGGCCACGATCCGCGACGTGCTCAAGGTGGAGATCCCCCTTTGGCTCAAGAGCATGGGAGGCCACGGCGTGGTCAAGGTGCCCTACTCCAACGCGGGACAGGGCGTCTATACGATCACCAACCCGCAGGAGCTGGACGCCTTCATGGCAATCGACGTACCCTACGAGCAGTTCATTGTGCAGAGCCTCATCGGTAACGCCAACTGGAGCTCCCGGGGGGTGGGTGGTCAGCTCTACCACGTGGGCACCATACCCAACTCGAAGCGGGAGATCTATGTGGCCGACCTGCGGATGACGATCAGCCCCGGCGAGGGGGGGATCCGACCGGTTGCCATCTACGCGCGCCGCACGCCGAGGCCCCTGACGGACGAGCTCGAGCCCAGCGCAGACTCCTGGGCGATGCTGGGGACGAACCTGTCCACCAAGCTGCCCGACGGGAGGTTCACCACGGACCCGAGCCGGCTGCTGCCCATGGATGGGAGGTCGTTCAACTTGCTGGGCCTGGGCCTGGACGACCTCATCGAGGGGTTCATCCAGACAGCACTGGCGGTGATCGCCATCGACAAGCTGGCCGGCTCCCTGGTCACCCAGAAGGGCAAGTTCCGCCGCAAGCTGTACAGCTCGCTCAACACCGACCAGGTGCTGCTCCGCGAAATCATGGAGTGAACACTTGGCGGTGACTCCATCCGTTCGTGGATCGGAACCCCGCGGGGTCAGCCTCTCTTTCCAATCCAGCCTCGACGGTAGAAAAACATGACGAGCACGGTCGCCACGACGGCCATGACCAGGAGGGCTACGGGGTATCCGTAGTACCAGCGCAGCTCTGGCATGTTGAGCGGGGACTTGTCGCCGGCGAAGTTCATGCCATAGAGACCGGCGATGAAGGTGAGCGGGATGAAGATCGAGGCCATGATGGTGAGCACGCGCATGATCTCGTTGGTGCGGTGTCCCAGCAGCGACACGTGCATGCTCATCAGGTTGTTCGCTGAGTCCCGGGCAGAATCCACGAGATCGACGAGCTGCATCACGTGGTCCAGGGCGTCGCGTACGTAGGGCTTGGTGCCGTCGGCCACCAACCCGCCCTCGGAGCGGTACATGGCCGACAACGCCTCCCTCAGCGGGAAGACGGCGCGCCGGAGCTGCACGAGATCGCGCTTGATCGCCGCGACACGGGCGGCCAGGTCGGCGGCGCCTGAACCGACCATCTCCTCCTCGAGGTCGGTGAGGAGGTCCAGACGCTGCTCCACCGCTGGAAAGAAGTGGTCGATGGTCGCGTCCACCAGCGCGTAGGCCAGGTAGTCCGAGCCCAGCGAGCGAATTCGGCTCCTGCCGCTCCGTAGCCGCTCACGGACGGCACCCCAACAGCCCGTGGGGCCCGCCTGCATGGTCACCACGAAGCCCTCGCCCCAGAAGATCGCGGCGTGGCGCGTACGGGTACCGCTGTCGGGATACAGCGACTGGGCCGCGAAGAAGCCGTGCTGGTCGTACTCATCGAGCTTGGGACGCGCCGACTGGTTGACCGCGTCCTCCAGCGCGAGCGGGTGGAGCCCGAAGATCTCACCGATCCGCTTGATGGTGCCGACGTCACCCAGGCCGACGATGTGCACCCAGGTCAGCCGACCTCGCTCGAGCAGGGGGGGGATCTCGTCCGGGCCCGACAGGTTGCTCTGCTCCAAGTGCTCGGCGTCGAACCGGATCACCTCGATCTCGGCCGCAGGCGCGTCCGGATCGACGTTCAGCTGCCCGGGGGGCGCTCCTGGCACCACACGCTGCAGGCCAGAATGCCTCCGCTTGCTGTGCTTTCTACTACTCTGGGTCGCCATAAGGACGCACCGTTCCTTTCATCTCGGTTGTTTCTTCTGCCCGCCAGGACGATGAAAGCGTATCAGGCAGCCTTGGATCGCTGCGCGAGCGCCCCGACCACCGGGGCATCCAGATGAACGTCGAGCTGGGGGAAGGCGATGACGATGTCCGCGGCTTGGAAGGCGTTCCAGATGGCCTCCTGGACCTCGCTTCGAATGAGCTGCTCTTGCCAGGGATCGTTGGTCCAGACCGACAGCTCCCAGTCCACCGAGGAGTTGCCGAAGGCGCGCAGCAACACCAGCGGCGCGGGATCGGGGATCCGCCGCTCGTAGCCCACGCCGACTTTCTCCAGCACGGCGCGCACCTGGGTCATGTCCGAGCCGTACGTCACGCCCACTCGGAGGCGGATCCGGAACACCTTGTCCCGGAAGGTCAGGTTCTTGACCGTCGACTGCACGAGAATGGAGTTGGGGATGAGCAGGTCCTCGCTTTCCCGGGTGCGCGCTACGGTGGATCGGATCCCCATCTTCACGACGCGGATCATCGCCCCGTTCACCTCGAGAACGTCGCCCGGCTTGATGGTACGTTCTGCCAGCAGGATGACGCCCGAGACAAAGCTCTGCAGCACCGTCTGCAGGGCGAAGCCCACCGCCAGCGCCAGCACGGCTCCCGCCGCGAAGAGCGTCGCCAGCTTGATGCCGATCGTCTGCAGGGCAGCACCGAAGGCTGCGACGGCCAGCAGGTAGTGCACCAGCCGGGTGGTCACACCCACGGTGCCTTCATCCGTGACGCCCCGGGAATGGAAGGCGCGCTCGATGCCACGTTGCAAGAGGCGGGAGAAAACGTACGCTCCCAGCAATATGCCACCCACCATCACGAGTGTGGCCAGGCTGACCGGGGTTCCGGCCAGGTTGAAGAGCTTGATGTTCAGAACTTGCCGAACGTGTTGCAAAAAGGTGAGGTCCATGATCTCGTTCCCTGTGGGTGGGTGTTCACCCAACGTTTGCCCGATCCGGCCACGGTCAAGCCCCTGCCCTGTCAGACGGGATCCAAGAGATCTCGATCGCAGGCGGTCATGTTGGGGGCGTTTTGGTCCCTTGGGGTGCTGTGCTCCTGTCTTTGGTGGGCTCGAAGCGCAGGCGACGGATGCTGCGCCCGGCGACGCGCAGCACTGTGACGCGGTAGGGGCCGATGACGAGCTGGTCGCCATTGCTCGGCAGGGTTTTCGCTTGGCAGATCACATACCCGCCGATGGTGTCGGCCTCGCTCTCGTGCGCGAGATCCAGCAGCAGCCGCGCCTCGGGGTAACTCATGGAGCCGCTGATCTCCACCGCCGTGTCCGAGAGCCGCGTCAGCATGGGCTCAGCGGAGGCCTCCGCGTCGTCGAACTCGTCGTAGATCGGACCGACAATCTCCTCGAGGGCGTCATCGAGGAAGACCAGGCCCAGGACGGTCCCGCGCTCGTCGGCCACCACCGCGCAACCGGCGCGCGTGCGCTGCAGCTCGACGATCAGCCGCGACAGGGGCATGGTGTCGGGAACAAAGCTCGCCGCGCGTGCCAGCGCCGTCAGGTCGATCTCCTCGGCGTTTCCCATGGTGGCCAGGAGCGCCTTGGCGTGGACCATCCCGGTCACCTTGTCGAGACCGCCTTCGCACAGGGGAAATCGGGAGTGGCCAGACTCGCGGATTGTGCGTAGGATTTCCTCTGAGGTGCTGGTCGCCGACAGCCACACGATGTCGGCCCGGGGCACCAGGACATGGCGCACCTCGAGGTCGGCGATGGCCAGGATGTTCTGTGCGAACTCCCGCTGACGGATCGTGATATGACCCGCGGTGGCCGAGCTGGCGAGGATCGACCGGATCTCCGACACGTCGGGGATGCCGTCGTGGGAGGCATGGGGGTTGACGCCCAGCAAGCGAAGCAGCCCATTGGACAGGCCATTGACCACCCAGATCAGCGGGCCGAAGACCGCCGCGAAGATCCGCAGCGGGTAGGCGATCCCCAGGGCCGCGCGCTCGGCGCGCTGGATGGCCCAGATCTTGGGGACCTGCTCTCCGAGCACCATGTGGAACAGAGTGACGACGGTGAGGGCCACCGCCAGCGAGATGATGTGCAGCGCCCCGGGATGCAACTGGAACCCTGCGTAGACCACGATCGCCTTGAGCCCGGCCGCCACCGCGGGCTCGGCCAGCCAACCGAGCGTCAGGCTCGCCAGGGTGATCCCGAGCTGGCAGGCCGAAAGGTACAGGTTCATGTTGTCCAGCAGGTGCGCCACCAGCTTCGCTCGTCGGCTCCCCGACTCGGCCAGGGACTGCACCCGGCTCGTCCGCACCTTGACCAGGGCGAACTCGGCCGCCACGAAAAAGCCGTTCATCGCCACGAATACTGCGGTCGCGAGGAGCTTCCAACCGATGCTGCCCAAAGTGTTTCTCCTGGTGTGGGAGCCCAATCCACGGTCATGATGTCAGCCACGACCGCGAAGTCAAGCATGGCAGGGCGCGGCCAGCCCACTTGCCGGCCGGCCGCATCCGTGTTGCCGCTGCAATACGGCGACTTATACTCCTTTGGGGGACCGCGAACAGGAATCACGTACAAGCGTTCAGGAATCACACCATGCAGCATGTCTTTCTCGTCCCAGGGTTCTTCGGATTCGCAAATCTGGGTAATATCGTCTACTTCGCGCACGTGCGTGAGTTCCTCTCGGCGCGCCTGGCAGACCAGGGGCTCGACGCGACGGTCCACGCCGTGTCGACGGATCCCACGGCCTCGCTGCCCGCCCGGGCCCTGAAGCTGCTCGACGCCATCGAGGCAGCGGGCGTGGGTTCGAGGGATGAGGTCCACCTGGTGGGTCACTCCACTGGTGGCCTGGACGCGCGCCTCCTCACCTCACCTGGGGTGAACCTTCCAGGGCAACGTTCCGCCGAGCCCATGTCCCACCTCGTGCGCTCGGTGATCAGCGTGGCCACGCCGCACAGGGGCACCGCAGTGGCGAGCTTCTTTGACTCGCTTTTTGGCGAGCAGCTCCTGGGCCTGCTCTCCGTGGCCACGATCTACACCCTGCGGCACGGACCCCTGCCGCTGTCGGTACTGTTGAAGCTCGGCGCACTGTTCTCACGCCTTGATGATCACCTGGGCTTCCGCAACACGGTGGTGGACCACCTGTTCGACGAGCTGCTGCGGGATTTCACGCCCGACCGGCGGCGGGGGATCGAGGACCTCCTCGGGCAGATGCACCGCGACGCATCCCTGCTCGCACAGCTCACGCCCGCCAGCGCCGTCCTGGTCAACACGCTGATGACCGACCGACCCCGAACGCGCTATGCCTCCGTCGTTTGCGCTACGCCTCCCCCGGGGTTGCGCTCGGTACTGGCGGGCGGCTTCGATCCCTATGCCCAGGCGACCCACGCGCTCTATCTCGCGCTGTACCGGGTGACCGGACGCACCCGAAGCGTCACGCTGGAGCACCTCTCAGAGGCGGATCGGGTCACTTTGGCGCGCGGGCTCGGCTTCCCGCTCACCGACACCGTCAACGACGGCATCGTGCCTCTGGCGTCCCAACCCTGGGGTGAGATCATCCACGTCACCAACGCCGACCACCTCGACGTCATCGGCCACTTCGCGGGCGCCGACCTGGATCCACCGCACCGCGACTGGTTTTCAAGCCACAGCACCTTCGGGCGTGATGAGTTCGATGCGCTCTGGACCGACGCGGCCGAGTTCATCGCGCGCTCGCGCCGCTGAGCCTCGCACAAAGAGGAGAGGTTGCATGTTCGATTTTTTCACTTACTGCTGCTCAAATGGCAGCCGATCGTGAAGCAGTGCGCCGTCGTGCCGCGGATCCTGTGTTGAGTATGGGAGACATCGAAAATGACGAAAAAGGCGAGCGCGCCGAACACCTGGTGGGGGCGCTATGAGATTCCAATAGGATCGTGCGGCGCTTGGACCGTGGGGCCGATGGGGATCTGGATCGAGCGGCTGCAGGGGGAGTGGCGGGTGGCCTACAATGCCACCGAGGATCACCTGGACCCCACGATTCGGGTGCAGGTGCCAGTGGAAGGCATGGATCTGATGAGTATCGACAAGGTCACACGTTTTGCGGTGACCGGGGAGGATCCGGTGGTCTACCTGACGCCGGCCCTGGCGGACCGACCGATCATCAGCCGCCCGGACAAGCCCTTCGTCGTGCTGCCCAAAGACGAGATCACCGTGCATCTAAGCACGCCGCTGTGGATCCGGATCGAGGTGGGGGAGCAGAGGCGGCTGCTCCTGGAAACCCCTGCATTTCGTCCTTCGGACACCTGGTTCGGACCTGACACGACCCAGGGGGAGCTCTGCTATGCCGCGCGCGCGGCGATGCAGCTCAATCTGGAGAAGGTTCCACTGCGCGCCCACCGGGCGATCACCGCGGTCCAGGTGCGCAACCTCGGCTCGGAGGCGCTGACCGTGGACCGCCTGAACCTGCCGGTGGTCTACCTGTCGCTGTTTTTGGGGGCCGACGACGAGCTTTGGACCGAGAACGTCGTGTTCGAGCGACCGGCCGGGAGCGAAGAGTTCCAGCTGCGGTTGCGAGAGACCGCCGGCCGGAGCTCGGTCCGCGGCGCCGGTGCCGTCGGTGCACCGCGGAAGGTGATTCCCGATCGTGTGAGTGTGCGGGCCCTGGCCTCATTGTTCAGCTAGTCAATGGAGCGTGCGTCATGATGGACTTTCTGGAGTCGGCCTGGCAGTGGATCGCTTCCGGCGAAATGCGGATCTACCTCAAGGCGGGGGCAATCGTGGTCTTGGGCTACCTGGTGGCGCGGCTTGTGCGACGCTGGATCCGCCGGAAGCAGCTCAACGCGCAGGCTCAGATGATCGCCGGGCGCTTCTCGGGGTACCTGGTGATGGCGGTGGCCCTCATCTGGGCGCTTCGAGAGCTTGGGTTCCAGCTCGGTGCGCTGCTGGGCGCCGCGGGCCTGTTCAGCGTCGCCATCGGATTTGCCGCCAAGACGTCCGTTTCGAACCTCATCAGTGGACTGTTTCTGGTGGGTGAGCGGCCCTTCGTGGTGGGAGATTGTATCCAGGTGGGCACGGTCACCGGTTTCGTGCTTTCGGTGGACCTGATGTCGGTCAAGCTGCGTACCTTTGACAACCTCCTGGTGCGCATCCCCAACGAGTCCCTCTTCAGGAAGGACGTAACGAACCTCTCCTTTTTCCCGATCCGCAGGCTCGATCTGAAGATCAGTGTGGCCTACAAGGAGGACCTGGGACGCGTCAAGAAGGTGCTCGACGAGGTGGCAGACAGAAATCCACTGTGTCTGGTGGACCCGGCGCCACAGTTCATTTTCCTGAGCTACGGCGACTCCGGGCTGGAGATCCAATACTCCGTCTGGGCCAAGCGGGAGCTTTGGCCGCAGCTCAAAGGCTCCATCACTCGCGAGATCAAAGAGGCCCTCGATGCGCAAGAAATCGAGATCCCGTTCCCACACCGCAGCCTGTATACCGGGGCCATGTCCGCGCCGTTTCCGATTCGCGTCGTCGCCGATCCACCCGAAGACGAGGCCGATGCCACAGCCATCCGCTCAGAGACCAGGTAGAGGTCAAGGCAACCGGTCGGAGTCCCACTTCTCATCGCTGGGCGGCTGGGATCGGTCGGTCAACGCGCGAATCGCGCGGACTTTTGCACGAACAGGAAATCGGTGCGCAACCGGACCGCCAGGGCCAGGGGGGTGATGAGGGTCATCACGTAGGCGAAGGCCTGCCGCGTGGCATAGAGCTGTCGGACCCGCAGGGTGGAACGGGCGTTGGTGGCGATGAACTCCACGGCGGCCAGCTTGCCCAGCCGGGTGGGTGTGATCTTTCCAAGGCGCCACTTGCGGGCCTTGAGCACGGCCGCGTTCTGCTTCGCCAGGGCCATCGGGGTCTGGTTGGACTTGCGGCGCTTTGCCGCCAGGATGAAGCGGGCGTCATGGGTCTGGTGCTTGAAGGTGACCAGCACGCCGGGGAAGGCGGAGCGCATCTGGCGCTTCCAGGTCGCCGGCAGGAAGATCTGGATGCCGGCGGTCTTGTCCCGAAAGGAGGTGCGTCCACCCCGGCGAGCCTGCGCCGAGCCAACGCAGGCAACGGCCGCGAGGGACAGGACGAGGGATGTCAAGGTCAGACGTGCCAATGGGCGCATGGGCAAAGCCTGCCACAGGCCGACCGGGGGAACAAGCTGCGCTTGATCTGTCTACGCTCGACCGAGGGCGTGGTGGATCTCCTGCTGCACTTCGGGGTCGGGTGACCTCGCGGCGGCGGCTTCCAGAGCGGCGCGTGCGTCCGGTGCGTGGAGTCGTCCCAGGGCCCAGGCCGCGTGGCTGGCGATGATCGGGTCCGGGTCCTCGAGGGCGGCGGCGAGGGGGGGGAGACTGTCGGGGTGGCCGTGGTTGCCGAGCACGACGCAGATCGTGCGGAGCAGCGCGGTGCGCCCGATCCAGCCCAGGGCGGTGTCGGCCAGGGCGCGCGCGAGGGGGCGGCGTCCCAGGGCGAGAAGGCCGTGCAGGGTGTTCAGGTCGCGCGCCGTGCCGCCGCGCAGGTCCGGGTGGCCCATGGTTGCGGCCGTGGCCTCGTCCTGGGGATCGTGGGGACAGCAAGTTAGACAGGTGTCGCATCCATAGAGGCGATCACCCACCAGCTCGCGCAGGGACAGCGGAATGGGCTGGCGACAGGCGGTGGTCCAGTACGAGAGGCAGCGGCGCGCGTCGAGCCCCTCTCCTTCACGCAGGGCAGCGGTGGGGCATGCCTCGAGGCACGCGCGGCAGTCGCCGCAGAGGTCCTGCGTGAAGGGGGCGTCAGGCTCCAGGGCGAGGTCGGTCAGCACCACGCCCAGGGCCACCCGCGCGCCGTGGCCGGGGACCAGGAGCTGGGTGTGGTGGCCGATGGCGCCCAGCCCGGCGGCTACGGCCAGGGACCGCTCCAGGACGGGCCCGGTGTCCACGAAGGCCCGGCAGGACCCCTCGGCCACGTCGAGGGTCTCGGCCAGGTCCATCAGGATCCTTCGCAGGACCGGGTGGTAGTCTCGTCCCCCAAAGAGGGCAGCCACGCGGCCGGGGGCGGCTTCGCTTGGGGCGGCGGCAGCGGCAGCGGCGCCGGCGGCGGCGCCGGCGTAGGGCACGGCGACAACGATGACTGACCGCGCCGAGTCCAGCACGTAGCGCGGGTCGGCGCGCTTGTCGGCCTGGCGGGCCAGGTAGCCCATGTCAGCCCCAGAGCCCCGGGCCAGCCAATCCCGAAAGCGGGCGTGATCGCGAACCGGTCCGGCGCGGGTCACGCCCACGGCCGCGCAGCCGAGACTCCGCGCCCGGTCGACCAACCGGCTCTTGGTTGCTGCGTGATTCACGGTCCTATGGTAACGCTTCGGTTTGAGGATCACCATGCACGACCAGGCACCTATCCCACCGAGCTCACCTCAGACCGCGCTCGAGGACGTTGAGACGGCGCAGGGCTGGCGCTGGCAGATGGCGCACCGTGTCTGCACCCTGGCCCAGATGGAGCCGCACCTGACCCTGTCAGGGAGCGAGCGGAGCGGCTTTTCGGCCCCCGGGCTCCCGGTGGTGGCGGTGACGCCCTACTACCTCTCCCTGATGGACCCGACAGACGCGCGGTGTCCCATTCGCCAGCAGGCGCTCCCCCATCCAGACGATGTGCAGCGGGGGGTGGGGGAGCGGACCGATCCCCTGGGCGAGCGCGAGCGGACGCCCGTGCCGGGGCTGATCCACCGGTACCCGGATCGCGCCGTGCTGCTGGTGGCCGCCGACTGCCCGGTGCGGTGCCGTCACTGCAACCGTCGTCGTCGTGACCCGGGCGAGCTCATCGGCGGCGACGCCGGGCTGGAGGAGGCGGTGCGGTACCTCCAGGGGGCGCCCCAGGTGCGCGAGGTCATCCTCTCCGGCGGCGATCCCCTCACCCTGGACGACGCCGCCCTGGAGCGGATCTGTGGGCGGCTACGATCCGTCCGGCACATCGAGGTCTTGCGGGTGCACACGCGGGCGCCGGTGACCTGCCCCATGCGGGTCACCGACGACCTCGCGCGGGTGCTCGCCGCGGCCGGGCCGCTGTACGTTGTCACCCAGTTCAACCACCCCCGGGAGGTGACCCCCGAAGCGGCGGCGGCCTGCGCGCGGCTCGTGGATGCCGGCCTGCCCATGGCCAACCAGAGCGTGCTGCTACGCGGGGTCAACTCCGACGACGCCATCCTGGCGGCGCTCTGCCGGGCCCTGGTCCGGATCCGGGTGCGACCCTACTATCTGTTCCAGCTCGATCCGGTGGTGGGCAGCGAGCGGTTCCGTACCCCCGTGGCGGCGGGCATCGAGCTGGTGTCGGGGATGCGGGGGCGGATCTCCGGCCTGTCCATTCCCACCTTTGCCCTCGACGCCCCGGGCGGCTTTGGCAAGGTCGCCCTGGCGTCCCCGGCGATCGTCTCCACGGCCCCGGGGCTGGTGCGGGTCCGAACCTGGCGAGGCGAGGTTGCCTCCTATCCGGACACCGGGGACTCGGATCTGACCTGTCCGCCGTGGCCGTGATTCGCGCGCCCGTGGACTACACCCTGTGGGCCGAGGGGCAGTGCGGCGCGACCAGGCACTCGTCGCACCTGGGCTTGCGGGCGCTGCACACCCGGCGCCCGTGCCAAATGAGCCGGTGGCTGAAGTTGATCCACTCGGTGTCGGGCAACATGGCCATCAGGTCGCGCTCGATCTTTTCCGGGGTGGTCTCGGTGGTGAGACCCAGCCGCCCGGAGAGCCGCTTGACGTGGGTGTCCACGGCGATCCCCGATGCGATGCCGTGGGCCGTGCCCAGGACCACGTTGGCGGTCTTTCGCGCCACGCCGGGCAGGGTGATCAGCTCCTCCAGGTCCCGGGGAAGCTGCCCGCCGTAGTGGTCGGTGAGGCGCTGGGCCGCGCCGAGGAGGGACCGGGCCTTGTTCCGGAAAAAACCCGTGGAGTGGATCAGTTGCTCGAGCTCGGCGGGGTCCGCCCGGGCCAGGGCCGCGGGATCGGGATACCTCGCAAAGAGGTCAGGCGTCACCTTGTTCACCTGCTGGTCGGTGCACTGGGCCGAGAGGATGGTGGCCACGAGCAGCTCAAAGTCGTTTTTGTGGGTGAGGGCGCAGGTGACCGCCGGATACAGCGTCTCGAGGCCCTTGAGGATGGCGCCCAGGCGCTTGAGCAGCGCGGCGCGGCCGCGGCCACTCCCGATCATCGTGGTGCGGGCGGCCTTTTTCTTGGTGACGGCCTTGTTTTTGGAGCCGGCCTTATTCGTACTCGAAGGTCGCCTGGGCATGGTTCACCTCTCGCGCCAGGGTGAGGAAGTCGTGCAGGATTCTGCCGGTGAGCCCCCAGATCACGCGCTCCTGCCACCTGTATTCGAAAAGAGCGTACACCTTGCCGAGAAACTCCACGTCCGGCACCTGGCGCTCGTTCGCCGGGTTCAGCAGAAACGGCAGGGGAACCTCGAAGATGTCCTGGGTCTCGGCGGGATCGGGTGCGTACTCGGGAGGCTCCTCCACGGCGCCCACCACGGGTGTCACGAGGTAGCGGCTGATGGAGGCGTTGTCGTGCAGAAGGCCCAGGGGGGTCACCGACGACGGTCGGATGTTCACCTCCTCGTGGGCTTCCCGCAGGGCCGTTGCCACCTCGTCGGCGTCGGTGGGCTCCCGGGCGCCGCCAGGGAAGGCGATCTGCCCCGAGTGGGTTCGGCCGTCCTCGGTCCGCTGCATGAAGGCGAGGTGGAGGATCTCGCCCCGGGGCACCAGGGGCACGAGCACCGACGCTGCGCGGAAACCGGGGATGCGCGCAGAGCGCCTCTTCCGGGCTGAGATTCGAGTCCTGAGCTGGAGAAGGAACGTCTCGAAGGGCGCGAGCGGGGTGCCGCGGAAGGTCTTGTCGGAGGTGTCCGTGGTGGCAGAGATCACCGTGGGGGCTCGAAATCCAAGAGACCGAGCTCCCGCAGTCGCAGCAGGATGCGCGCCGACTCGAACAGAGACATGCCGCTGATGTCGATGATGTCCTGTAGCGAGAGCGTGCCGTCGATCCGTGAGAAGAGAAACGCGGCCCGCGGGTCCAGCTCCGTGTTGTCCAGGCCGAGGTCGGAGGTCTTGGGAACGGGGATGGATGCGAGGTCGCCGAGCGTCTCCAGGAGGCTGCCCTCGAGGGCGCTGTGGTTTTCCTCGATGAGTTGGGAGATCCCACTCAGGGTGGGGTAGCGTTCCTGGAGCTGCTCGGCGAGGTGCAGGCTGCGCGCGTGCTCCCCGGAGTCGAAGAGCTGTCTGGCGAGCGTCAGCCCCTGCTCCGGATGCAACAGCGCCTCCATCTCCACGCTCAGCCGTTCTTCCTTGCGCTCATTCTCTCGCTCGAGGGTCGCCAGGTCGTCGGAGAAGGAGCCCTCCCGGCGGAAGTCCTGGTCCAACGGCATGGCCCGGATACCGGCCTCGCCGTCGCCCCGGACCGGGCGCGCCGTGGTGGGGATGTCATCGGAGAAAGAGCCCTCCCGGGCGAAGTCTCGTGGCTCGGTGACGACTCCTGGGCCCTCCCGTACGGTGGACGGTCGCGCCTGCGTGGGGATGTCGTCGGAAAAGGACCCTTCCTCCCGGTCGAAGTCCGGGGGCCCGTCCATGCGCAGGCCGGTGGGGGGAGCTTCGGTGTCCCGGGCTCGCGTGGGTGCGTCCTCGCTGAAGGAACCCGACTCACGCTCGTAGTCGTCCCGCTTGGGTGAGGTCGGGCCCGGGGGCGCAGGATCTTGTCCGGCAGCCGGCTCGAAATTCAGTGGTGGCGCCGCTCCTTGGAGGTCCTTGTCTCCAAACTCCGCGAAGAGCACGCGTGGGCCAAGCCCGGCGAGGGTCGTGTAGGGCGACGGGCCGCCCATCCCGGCCGGCGGCGGATGCGAGAAGGGCCTGGGGTCGGAGCGCGGGCTCGTGTCCACCTCGTCGAAGGTCGTGGCCACCAAAGGGGTCTGGGGCAGGGCCGGTGCCCCCTCGTCGGCGGCCGGCCCATCGGGCTCCGCCGCTGGGAGGTCGGTGTCTGATGGGGTGTGCTTCCGCGCCCGGGTCGGCGCGTCATCAGAGGCCTCCTCGGGCTCGGGGCCCTCGACATCGTCGCCGGTGCCCGCCGGAGTCGCGGTCGGTTGCGAGCCGCTGGTTTCGCCCTTGCCGGCCAGGCGGTCCAAAGACAAGGACTCGAGCTGCTCCGATGATGCGCGGTCGTACAGATAGTCCTGGGGCTCGTCCTCGTCGGCGTCCTCCTTGGGCGCCTCGATGATCATCTCGGGGGCGGCGGGGGACTCGGGCGGGGGCGGCAGGGTCAGCGGATCCGCCGGCGGCTCGTCGTCCTCCAAGACGATCTCCATGGCGAGGTAGTCGTCCTCGCTGGGGGCCCTCACCTGGTCGCTGGGGTGAGGCGGCTCCTCTTCCGGGGTGTCCTGGGGGGCCGGTCGCGGTGCCGGGGGCGCTTTTTTTGCGGTCTCGGGGGCGGCCGGAGGAGGGGGCTCCCTCTTCCCCTTGGCCACCACGTCCGAGAGACGGGGCTGCGAGGCGCCGGTGACCTCCACCTCGGCGTAGGGCAGCAGCCCAGAGGACTTTGTGGCGGGCCGCTGGTGCGCGGGGCTCTCCTCCTTTGCCGACTCCACGTCCACGTCTGTCTTTGTGTCTGGTGGCTCCTCGTCCGCGTCTTCGGGGGGGACCGGATCGCACAGCCCGCCGGGCGGCTCGGGCCAGCCCTGGGGGATGTCGATGGGCTCGTCGTCCCCCAGGGGTGAACGACCCAGATGAACCGCGATGCGGATGCGGTTCTTCTTGATGTACTCGACGTAGCTCAGGGCGGTGGCGTTTCCGTCGTCGAGCGCCAATGCCGCCTCCCACCTGCCAATGGCCGCGCTGACCTTTCCCATGCGGAGTCGGCGCAGTCCCTCCCTGATCAGGCTTCTCACTCGCTGCTGATCTGGTGGATGGCCCATGGCGCTGGCGTCTACCTGCGACGTTGCAGTGTGACCGCTATCCGAGTCGGGTCTTGGAGACCACGCCCTTGAACATGTTGTGCGTGCGGGTCAGGGCTTCGATGGACTCCTGTACGGCCTGCGTGTCCTTCATCTCGATGGCGGCGGTGGCGCGCTGCAGCACGGCCCTCGCCTTCCGCATGGCGTCCTGTCCGAAGTCACTGCCGGCGATCACCTCCTCGACGCGAGGGAACAACTGCTCGATCTCCTCGATGAGTCGCTCGGCCTGCTGTTTTACCTTCTCGACCTCCTCGTCCTCCCGCCGATCCACCAGCAGGTCGCGGTTCTCATCGATCATCTGCGAGATCTCGTCCTCGGTCAGCCCCGAGGTCGCCGTCACGGTGATCGACTGCTCCTGCCCGGTTTCCTTGTCCCTGGCCGCCACGCTGACGATGCCGTCGGCGCTGATCTCGAAGGACACGTCGATCTCCACCTCACCCTTGGGGGCCTTGCGCAGCCCGGTCAGGATGAACTCGCCCAGCAGCTCGTTCTCCTGGGCGCGCTTGGACTCGCCCTGCATGACCAGGATCTTCACCGAGGTCTGGTCGGCGCGGATGGTGGTGAAGGAGTGCGTCCGCGACACCGGCACCGTCGTGTTCTGCTCGATCAGCGTGTAGAAGTCGCCGCCGGCCACCATGATGCCCAGGGAGTGAGGCGTGACGTCCAGCAGGAGGATGTCGCTCTCCTCTTCGATGAGCGCGGCGCCCTGGATAGCGGCGCCCAGGCCCACCACCTCATCGGGGTGTACACCCTTGCAGGGCTCTGAGCCGAAGTACTCGGCCACCATCTGCTGCACCTTGGGCATGCGCGTCATGCCGCCCACCAGGATCACGTCATCCACGTCGGCCGTGGTCAGGCTTGCTTCCTCGAGGGTGCGGCGACAGATGAGCATCGTCCGCTCCACCAGATCGATGGTGAGCTCCTCGAGCTTGTCCCGGGTGAGGGTTCGCTGCAGGTGCAGCGCGTCGGCCTTGCCCGTAGAGATGATGAACGGCAGGTTGATCTCCGTCTCGCTGACCACCGACAGCTCGCACTTGGCCTTTTCGGCCACGTCCTTGAGCCGCTGCAGGGCCATGCGGTCCTTCCGCAGGTCGATCTTGTGCTCCTTCGCGAAGCCGAAGACCAGCCAGTCGATGATGCGTCGATCGAAGTCCTCGCCGCCCAGGAAGGTGTCTCCTGCGGTGGAGATGACCTTGAACACACCGTCGCCGATGTCGAGCACCGACACGTCGAAGGTCCCGCCGCCGAGGTCGTACACGGAGATGCGCCGCTCGATGTTCTTGCCGAAGCCGTAGGCCAGGGCGGCCGCCGTGGGCTCGTTGATGATGCGGATTACGTCCAACCCGGAGATGCGCCCGGCGTCGCGGGTGGCCTGCCGCTGGCCGTCGTTGAAGTACGCCGGGACGGTGACCACCGCCTTGCTCACCTCTTCGCCCAGGTAGTCTTCGGCGACCACCTTCATCTCCTGGAGGATCTTGGCGCTGATCTCCGGGAGGGAATAGACCTTGTCCCGCAGCCGGATCCGCACGTCGTTGTGTGGACCTTCAGCCAAGTCGTAGGGCATGGTCTCCGAAGCGGACCGGATCTCCGGAGCGTTCCACTTCCGGCCGATGAGCCGCTTGGACGAGAACACCGTGTTCTCGGCGTTGGTGATGGCCTGCCGTTTGGCGATGTGCCCCACCAGCTGCTTGCCGTTTTCGGCTAGGGCTACGATGGACGGGGTGGTCTTGTAACCACCCCGGTTTGGAATCACTACGGGTGTGGATCCCTCGACGATGGCCACACAGGAGTTGGTGGTTCCCAGGTCGATGCCGATGACTTTCTCCGACACAGCGCACTCTCCAGGTAGCAGGCTACTTTATCTATCGGCCTTCCTGACCTCTTTCATCAGGGTCTTGGCCAGAGGGTTGTCCGAGTCCAGGTTCAACGCATACTCCACTTCCCGCCGCGCATTTTTCGGCATGTCTGCGGCAAGATACGCGGTACCGAGAGACAATCGCGCCTGTATGCTGTTGGGCTCCAGATCCTTGGCCCTTGTAGCATATTCGACCGCGCGCTTCAAATCATCCCCCTTGCTCAGGGCGTCGGCGGCCTGGCAGAACAGCTCCACGGTGGGGCTGCGCTCCGCTGCCATGCAGTAGAGCCTCGCGGCCTCCTCCCACCGCCCCACCGACTCCTCGAAGGCCGCCCGCTTGGCATAGGCCACCGCGGAGCCCTCCCGAGCCCGGCTCGTGGCGATCTGCTCCTTCTCCGCATATTCCTCGTTTTTCGGGTCGAAGGTGGTGGCGAGCTTGAGGTTCGAGGCCGCTGCCGCGAAGTTCCCGTCCAGCAGGAGCTTGATGCCCTCCTCGTAGTGCCGCTTGGCCTTGGCCCGGCGCTGCACGATGGGTGACATGATCTGCTGGGTCTGCTTGCGCCGGCGCTTCTTGATCCGCGCCTTGCGCTCTGCCGACACCTCGGGCGCCCTGTCGGTGCGCAGGGCCCCTGCCTTGGGCTGGGGCTGAGGCGTTCCCTTGCGCTTGCGCGCCGCGGCCTGGACTTCCTTGGTGGACATGCCCATGACGCCGCCGAGCCGACGGAGCCGGTCTTTCTTGGTGAGGTGCCGCGGCCGTCGCCGGACGGGCTCCAACTCGTCGGTCGTGGGGTCCTCGTTGGCGGGCTCGGGCTCTGGCTCGGGCGAGCCGAGGCTGGCCTCGTAGGCGGTGCGCTCGTCGTCGTCGGTCAGGTACTCCACAACGTTGGAAATGTGGCGGAAGATGGCCTCCAGCTTGTTCTTGTAGCTGCCGAGGTCCTTGCCGTAGAAGCGGTCTGGGTGGTACTGCTTGGACACCTTGCGGTAGGCGCGCTGGATGTCCTTGTTTGTGCAACCCTTCTCCAGGCTGAGCAGGTCGTAGAACTCCATGGCGTCCAGGCCATAGTACAGGGCGTGGACCTCTCGCTGCTTCTTCTCGGACAGCTGGACCCCTTCCTCGACGGAAAAGGGCGGAGCCATGGGCTCGGTGGGGGCGCCCTCCTCGTCGGCCCCGTCCGCGGGGGACGGTTCCGCCTGAGCCGACTGCCGAGCGGGAGCGCCGGGGATCTCGATGAGCATCGAGTCGTGGAGCTTGGCGAGCGCGTCCAGGGTCTTGCCGTCTCCCATGCCGGCCAGGAGGCAGATCTCCTCGATGGTGGAGCGGCCGTCCACCCGAGACAAAACAAAGCCCTCCTCGGGTGACAGTGCCAGGCCGGCGAAGTCCATGGCCTGGAGCGTCGGTATGGCACTGCGGAGGCCGTTGTCCTTGATCCAGCTCACACTCACTTCCTCGACGTGCCCGGAGCGCACCTCCCCTATGAAGTAACCGATCCAGAATATCAGGAAAAGTACATATATCAAGCCAAGTTAAGAGCTTCCCTACAAATAGGTTCCGCCAGAGCTCGCTCGATCCAGTGCGACAGATTCGTGAGACCGAAAGACGCGCGTAGTGGTGCTACGCGCCGAATGAGGGCTCGCGAAGATGGCGTGCTGGGCGAGATGAGATCGCGAGAAGCTATTTGTAGGGATGCTCTCTAGGCAAAAGTAACTTGGCCGGGCTGGGATTTTCACAGGATGTAGCGGCTCAAATCCTCGTCCTCCAGGATGTCTGTGAGGCGCTGCTCCACGTAGTCCTTGGTGACGAGGATCTTCTGGCGGGGCAGGTCCGGGGCCTCGAAGGACAGCTCCTCCAGCAGCTTTTCCATCACGGTGTGCAGCCGCCGGGCGCCAATGTTTTCATGGGTTTGATTCACCTCCGCCGCGATGCGGGCGATGGTGTCGATGGAGTCTTTTCGGTACTCGAGCTCGATCTCCTCGGTCTCCATCAGCGCCGAGTACTGCTTGGTCAGGGCGTTGTCGGGCTCGGTGAGGATCCTCACGAACTCCTCGGTGCCGAGGGAGCCCAGCTCCACGCGGATGGGGAATCGGCCCTGGAGCTCGGGGATCAGATCCGAGGGCTTGGACACGTGAAATGCCCCGGCGGCGATGAACAGGATGTGGTCGGTCTTGACCATCCCGTACTTGGTCGTCACCGTGGACCCCTCGATGATGGGCAGGAGATCCCGCTGGACCCCCTCCCGGGACACGTCCGGACCGTGGGCGCGCTCCCGACCGGCGATCTTGTCGATCTCGTCCAAAAAGACGATCCCGGACTGCTCCACCCGACCCACCGCGTCACGCACCACCTTGTCCATGTCGATGAGCTTCTGGGTCTCCTCGGCGGCCAGGATCTCCAGCGCCTCGGGGATCCGCACCTTGCGTTGCTTGCTGCCGCCACGCATCCCGGGGAGCATGTTGCCCAGGTTGAAGCCCATCTCCTCCACCCCCGAGTTGGAGATGATCTCCACGAAGGGGTTGGTGTTGTCCTGGGTCTCGATCTCCACCTTGCGCTCGTCCATCTTGCCGGCGCGCAGCAGCTTGCGCAGCTTCTCCCGGGTGTCGTCCGGGCCTTCGACCGCGCGCTGGGGCTCGGCGGTCTCCCCCGGACGGTCCGTGAAGGATCGCGCCTGGGCGGTGGGCGCGGGGAGGAGCAGATCCAGGATCCGCTCCTCGGCGTTCTCCCGGGCGCGGTCCACCACCTCCACCTCCTCGGCCTGGCGCACCAGCGCCACGGCGATCTCGGTGAGGTCGCGGATCATGGAGTCCACGTCGCGGCCCATGTACCCCACCTCGGTGTACTTGGAGGCCTCCACCTTGATGAATGGCGCCTGGGACAGCCGCGCCAGGCGGCGGGCGATCTCGGTCTTCCCCACGCCGGTGGGGCCGATCATGATGATGTTCTTGGGCGCGATCTCGTCCCGCAGATCCTCGTCCACCTGCTGCCGCCTCCAGCGGTTCCGCAGGGCGATGGCCACGGCGCGCTTGGCGTCGTCCTGGCCGATGATGTACCGGTCCAGCCGATCCACGATTTCTTTTGGGGTGAGGTGGCTGGGGTCACTGCACGGCTGATCGATCATGGCTGAGCTCTCCTGGCGTGCGAGCGGCGTCGGGGTCTCGACGCAGGGGCGTCGGGGTCGGGACGTCGGGGCGTCGCCGTCACTTGGACGAGGGGATCTCCATGGTGGTGATCTCGTCGTTGGTGTAGACACAGATGGAGGCGGCGATGCGCAGGGACTCCTCGGCAATGGCGCTCGCGTCCAGGTCGGTGTGCGCCAGCAGGGCCCTGGCGGCCGCGGTGGCATAGGAGCCCCCCGAGCCGATGGCCACCACGTCCCCGTCGGGCTCCAGCACGTCACCGGTGCCCGAGATCAGGTAGAGGTGCTCGCCGTCGGACACCAGCAGCAGCGCCTCCAGGCGCCGGAGCACCTTGTCCATGCGCCAGTCCTTGGCCAGCTCCACGGCGGCCCGGGTGAGGTTCTGGTTGAACTCCTTGAGCTTGCCCTCCAGCTTCTCGAACAGGGCGATGCCGTCGGCCGCCGATCCGGCGAACCCCGCCAGGATCTTGCCGTCGGACAGGGACCGAACCTTGCGGGCGGTGCCCTTTACGATGGTGTCGCCGATGGAGACCTGGCCGTCTCCGGCGAGGACGACCCGACCCTCGCGGCGGACGCCCACCACGGTGGTGGAGCGGACAGTGGGATGTCGTGGGCTACGCATCTTGGATTCCTTGCCCCGGTGGACGGGCGCTCTAGGACCCCGAGGGGGGTTTCTTTCTCGCCCGCGGGTGGGCATCGTCGTAGACCTGCAGCAGCCGGCTCACGCTCACGTGGGTGTACCGCTGGGTGGTTGACAGGCTCTCGTGGCCGAGGAGCTCCTGGATGGCGCGGAGGTCCGCCCCGCTGTCGAGCATGTGGGTGGCGCAGCTGTGCCGCAGGGCGTGGGGGCCGGCGTCGGGTCCGATGCCAGCCGCCGGGCGGTGGCGGGCCACCACCCGGGCCACGCTCCGCCCCGAGAGCCGCCCGCCGAGACAGTTCAGAAACAGCGCCTCCGGCGCCCCCTCACCCCGGGCCTTGTGAAGCAGCTTCGGCCTGACGGCCAGGTACGCCCGCAGGGCGCGTGCGCCGGCGGTGCCCAGGGGCACCAGCCGCTCCTTGTCGCGCTTTCCGTGTCGTACGTGGATCGTCATCCGGTCCTCTTCGCCCTCGACGTCCGGCAGGTCCAGGGCAACACATTCGCTGCGCCTCAGTCCGGCGCCGTAGAGCACCTCCAGCAGGGCCCGATCCCGTGCACCCAGGGCCGTGTCGGCCCGGGGTGCCTCCACCAGCTGCTCCATGGCGCCGGCCTCGGGAGCCACGGGCAGAGGCTTGGGCCGCCGGGGCATGGAGACCAGACGCGCCGGGTTCTGGTCCAGGACCTCCCAGCGCACCAGGTAGCGGCACAGGCTCCTGATGGCAGACAGCCGGCGGCCGATGCTGGTGGGGCTCAGACGTCCGGACAGTGACGCAAGGTAAGAACGGATCACCAGGGTGTCAAGGCGCTCCGGGGCCACCGAGGTTTTGGGTAAATCCTCCCAATGCTGTAAGAATTCCTCGATGTCGTGGCGGTAGGCGCGGAGGGTGTGGGGCGAGGAGCGCTTCTCACCGGCGAGGTCTTCCAGGAACCGTTCTACCCACTGGCGCATGGGGCGATCCTAGCACTTCGCGCGCGGGTGTCGATTTTTCACTGGGTGTCGATTTTTTACTGAGGTCACCGGCGGGGTGGGGTCACCGGCGGGGTGAGGTCACAGCTCCGGGTCGTGGACCTCGGTGGCCGCCAGGAGGACCAGGTTCCGGCCACGGTGCTTGGCCTCGTACATGGCCTGGTCGGCCAGGCGGATCAGCGCGTTCTGGCGGCGGAGCACCGAGCCCTGGGGCGCGACGTGCTCGTTGAGTGAGGCCACGCCCACGCTGCAGGTGAGGGGCATGCCCAGCGGCTCGAGGTCCTCACCCTCCACCGGAGCGCTCTCGTTCTTCGGAACGACCCGGAAGACGGTCTCCTCGACGAGGTGCCGCAGGCGCTCGGCGGCGGTCAGGGCCTCTGCCGCGTCGTAGCCCGGCAGGATGATGACGAACTCGTCCCCCCCATACCGCGCGGAGATGCCCCCCGGCGGGTTCCAGGCCTGGACCAGGTACCCCACCTCCTTGAGGGTGCGGCTTCCCACCAGGTGGCCATACCGGTCGTTCACGCTCTTGAAGTGATCCAGGTCGAAGAAGATCAGCGACAGGTCCAGGGCGTCCCGCTCGGCCCGGGGCAGCTCCTCTGCGAGGCGGTGGTGCAGGTACCGGTCGTTGTACAGCCGGGTGAGGTCGTCCCGCCGGGCGGCCTCCCGGGCGCGGATGGCGTCCAGGGCGTTTTGGATGGACGACGAGATGTATCCGGCGAAGGTCTCCAGCAGGAGCAGGTCCTCGGCCGAGTAGTGGCCGAGGTCGCGCCGGTTGAGCAGCTCGAGCACCCCGAAGATGGAGTCGCGCACGGTCACCGGCACGGCGATGACGGAGCTGGTCTGGTACCCCGTGTACCGGTCCACGGCGTCGTTGAAGTTCACGTCCTCGGCCACGTTCTGGCTGATGTAGGGCTTGGCCGTGGAGTAGACCCGTCCGGCGATGCCGTCGTTCAGTGGGATCTGCCGGCCCAGGAGCCGGGGGGCGTGGGGGCCGAAGCAGGCGATGAAGGTCAGGGTGTTGATGGCGTCTTCGCGCCCCTTGGCGCGGGGGTCGTCCAGCAGGAGCGACCCGCTCTCCGAGGGAACGAACTCGTTGGCCTTCTCCAGGATCTCGGACAGGAACTGGTCCAGGCGCAGCTCCAGCTGGTCGATGTCCCAGTCCTTGCGCTGCCTGACGAGGAACCTGGAGATCTCGGACGGGTCCAGGGTGAGGGTCCGTACGGCCATTGTTGTGCTTTATGCCTGAGCCTCCGCTGGGCGCCGCTGGCCGCCGCAGAGGTCGGGCCACTCGCGCGGGGGTGGGCGGCTACTTCTTCTCGTCCAGCTTGGCGTGGATGTAGGACTTGAGCTCGCGCTCCACCTTGGCGCCGTCCTCGATGGCGTTGGCCTCGAAGGTCTTCATCTCCTCGTCCACCTGGTCCAGCAACTCCCTGCGCGACGAGGCGTGCTCCACCACCGAGTCGCCGGTGATGCCGTGCACCGCGTCCTCGGGCTGGCGGCGAACATAGTTCTCCAGGTCCCGGTACCCGTCCCCGAGGAACTCCTTGACCGTCTCGGCGTCGTTGGCCAGCTTGAACATCTGCTTCATGTACTTTGGATCCAGCTCAGCGGTGTGCTCCGCGCCCAGGTCCGCCGTGACGCGCAGGACGATGGCGTCGTCCAGCAGGCCCACGGGCTTCAAGTAGTCCGGGATCAGGTCGAACCGCCGGATGAGGTACATGAGCCCACCGGCGATGAGCCGCCGGAGCGGCGCCGGGGTGGACTCGTCGGACAGGATCTCCCTGTAGAGCCCCACGTCGCGCTCGTAGTCGTCGATCCACTCCTGAAACTTCGGGGCGTAACGGGCCTCATCGATCCCGATGTCCATGTCCTGGCCCGCCTGGGCCCGGACCTCGTCCATCTTCTCCTTGAGGACCGCCTCGGTGTCTTCGCTGCCCTGATCTGACATGGTAACTCCTCCAGTCGCTGGGTTCGGACCGCGGATTTCGCGTGTGGGGATGGTAGGGTGGCACCGCCGGGCGAGTCAAGGCAGAAAGGCCTCCATCGGGGTGTGCGTATCGCCAAACGGCCTCCAGGCCTCCGGGCCTCCAGGCCTCCGGGCCTCCAGGCCTCCGGGCCTCCAGGCCTCCGGGCCTCCAGGCCTCCAGGCCTCCGGGCCTCCAGGCCTCCGGGCCTCCGGGCCGCCAGGCCGTCAGTTTCTATGCTCAGGACGGGGCGACGGGGTCGACGGGGTCGACGGAGTCGAGAGGGCCGACCGGGCCGAGGGTCGCCAGGATCTGCGACGAGTCGAAGCGGTCATCGGGCTGCTGAAACTTCAAGCCCACGCCGGTGTCCTGCTTGCGAACCACCCGGGCCGGGATGGCCAGCTGCTCCTCCAGGGGCATCGTCACCCTAAGCTCCACGTTGTCCCCCGGCTGCAAGAGCGACAGGAGTGGGTCCGCCTCGTCCGACGCCCGCACAAAGGCCCCCTGAGCGCTCACGTCCGCGGTGAAGCCCGTGCAGTCCAGCCCACCGAAGCGGATGTCGGTCTCCAGGGTCACCGCCGTGCGGTGAAACATTCGTCGCTCATGTCCGGGATCGGTCGTCATGATCATCTACGTCGCTCCAGTTGCCGCGCATCTTAGCGACCTCCCCGATCCCCTTCAACAGCCATCTCAACAGTCCGACCGCATACATTTTCTCAGCCAGAGCAACTGTTTTTGAGTCTGCAACAAGGGTCGGTCGTCATTCCCGCGAAAGCGGGAATCCATCCCTGGATTCCCGCTTTCGCGGGAATGACAGACATTCAGAATGCGCTGGTGTAGCGACCTTGGTATCAGCTACTTGGAGCAGGCCCGCCGGCTGCCCCCCAGGTTCATCAGCAGCACCACCAGCGCCGCCCACCCGAGCAGCAGCACCACGTGAATGAGCACCCCCACCTCGTGCCCACCAAAAAGCTCCGTCTTCCCGAAAGGACGCAGCACCGGCGCCGTCGTCTGGTAGTAAATGACCACCACAAACGTGACCCGCACGATCGCCACCCCTGCATAGACCGACGCCATCAACGGCGCTCGCCGCATCCCCCGCACCGCCCAAACCCCGGCCACCAGGTGCACCCCCCCCACAAAGAGCCCCGTCAGGTTGGACCAGAACCCAAAAGCCCGCCACCGCCCCACACGATCCCCCAGCAACAAAAAAGCCTCAAAGTCCGCCCCCCCCCCCCCCAACCACCCACCCAAACACAACCACAACCCCCCAAAAACCAAAAACAACCAACAAAACCCCCAAACCCCCGGAAACCCCCACGCCCCCCC
>Ga0272441_10002454_pt1 | contig 37293 bp, 34 predicted proteins | sample SSMProp6N_FD_193582 | JGI IMG/M metagenome (GOLD analysis project Ga0272441, IMG submission 193582) | Marine sediment archaeal communities from Little Sippewissett salt marsh, Falmouth, MA, United States - SSM-Prop-6N | ecosystem: Environmental > Aquatic > Marine > Wetlands > Sediment ...
GAGTACCGGGAGGAGGTGCGGGAGTATCTGCGTTCCGCATTGGTGGAGGACCCGGAGGTCGAACTGGGCTCTCCCTGGGAGATCCCGGTCGTTGTCCAGGAGCTGTTCTACCAGGTACGGGAGGAATACCTGGAGCGCTTCTCCCGAACCAGCCGCCGCTTCACCGTAGGCCTCCTGGGGGCTCTGGTTATAGATCCAACCCTGCTCGTCGATCCTGCCTTTCTGCAGCCGGGCATCTACTTCAGCTACAATTTGTCAGATTCCTGGAGCCTGATCTCCGATCTGCAGATCCCCCTGAGCCTGCCAATCTGGGACGCCATTCGCGGACAGGTCGGCTTAGCCTGGTATCCGGATTTCAGCATCACCCGCATCAACACCTGCATTGCCCTCGCCTACGCCTTCTCCCTGGACAATCTGCAAACCTACACCCACTCGATCTCGATTGGCGGACAGGCCGAGCGGATCTCCCGGACGGGCCTGGGCGCAGGGGTGCGGGTGGAGGTGCTGCGGCTGGACCTGATCCTGGGAACATTTGACAGCACAGACATACCGACCTACCGCAGCGTTGCGCTTTTCGGAGAATCCGCCTTTCGAGCCAGCTATGCCAATATGAATTTCTTCATTACCTATACATTTTGAAGATTGCCATGATCGATCCAGAAAAACCGGTAGAGGATCCGCAGGAGTTTTACGGACAGCAAGCGGTGGTTCGGCGTATCTTCTCGCGCATCGGAGCCGAACGCCCCCAATCGGTGGCGGTGATCGGAGGAATCAAGACGGGAAAGACCTCGCTGTTGAACTACATCGCCCATGAGCATACGCGGGCACAGCATCTCGATCAGCTCGAGTCGTATTTCTTCTGCCACGTGAATGCAGCCGAGGCTCTGTTTCATGATTCGGAGAGCTTCGTGCGGGGCGTACACCAGCTGCTTGCAGCCGGGCAAAATCCCGAAAGCACCGAGACAGGCAACTACTACAACTCCCTGCAGAAAATCGTGGAGACCTACCACGGGCAGGAACGCAAGATCATCTTCCTCCTGGATGACTTTCATCTGATCACCTCGAATTCCAACTTTCCCCTGGAGTTCTTTTCGTTTCTCCGCTCCCTGGCCAACAACTACAACCTGGCCTACGTCACCTCCTCTTTTCTCGAGCTGCAGAAGCTTTGCGTAATCAAGGATATCGAGGAGTCTCCCTTCTTCAACATATTTACCAACCTGTCCCTGGGTCCGCTCTCTATTGAGGAGGGCATGAAACTTCTCGAAAAACTCACAGGCGATCAATCCTCGGCACTGGAGCCGATCGTGAGCTGGTGCGGCACGTTTCCCTACATCCTCAAGACCGCGGCCCGGGTATTGATGGAAAACCAAAGCGGCACAAACGGAGCGCCGGAGAAGACCCTGCTGCCCGCCCTTGCCCCATACTTCGAAAAGGTCCTGGCCATCCTGCCCCCCGAAGCGCTCAATCCCCTGAAGAGCATCGCCCGGAAAAAGAGCCCGGACCCGCGGGAAGCCCACGTTCTCAGACCGCTGATCAAGCAGGGCTTTCTTCTGGAAACCGATAGCGGAATTGAGGCTTTCGCACCGTCGCTGAACGCTTATTTGCGTAAAAGCCTGTCGAAAAAAATCCTCAAAGGGGGCAACGGATAGGCCGTGGCGGAACTGGAAGACCTGCTTCGCAAACGAAAGGAAGTCCTCGAAGATCTGGACCGAAAGATCGCCACCTACGCCAAATCGCTCACCCTGCTATTCACCGACATCGTAGGATCCACCGAGTTTTTTGAAACCGCCGGGGATATCGCCGGCAGGCAGATGATCCAAACCCACAACGACCTGCTGTTTCCGATCATCCAGACTCATGGAGGGAGGGTCATCAAGACGATCGGCGATGCGATCATGGCCAGCTTCGAGGACCCCACCCGCGCCGTGCAGTGCTGCATCCGCATGCAGGAAGCCCTGCTGAAGCACAACAGTCAGCGGCAGGATCGGGAGCGGATTCGGGTGCGAATGGGACTGCACTTCGGCCAGGCTGTAATGGACGAACGGGATCTGTTCGGTGACATGGTGAATACAGCGGCTCGGGTGGAGGCCAGGGCGAACGGCGGAGAAATCCTGGTTTCAGGAGCCCTGAAGCAGCAGTTGAGCGAAGCAGGTCTGCCCCTCGTGTTTCTGGGAAGTGAAACCGTAAAGGGGAAAAAACAAAAGATCGATTTCTACCTGGTGAATTGGAACAATACAGAGGAGGAGCAACTGCTCGCCTCCTGGAAAGACAGGCACGGAGCAATCCCGGACCTCACCTCCGGGGGAGCAGCTGCTCAGGCAGCGGCGGTGCACAAACAGCGGGTGCTCCTGAAGGGCAACCTGGATCTGAAGCAGGCGGCCGAAGCCTTGAGCAAACCCAAGCAGAAGGGCAATCCCTACCTCAACCGGGTCATGATTCCCCATCCAAGCATGTTTTTCGGCCGAAACGCCGTAGTCAAACGAATCACCAGCCGCATCTGCGCGGGGAGACCTCAGTCTGTGTCGATCGTCGGAGAACGAAGAATCGGGAAATCCTCTCTCCTCAACTACCTGCGCAATCCCCAAACCCGTTTGCTGTTGATGGAGGATGCCGAGCGCACCATCTGTCTGTTCATCGACTTCCAACAGCTGCGAACCATCGACGAAGGCCAGTTTTTACAGCTGATCTATGGGGAGCTGAAAAAGACTCTCAAAGATCAAATCGAGCTGGAGCTGTCCCCGGACAACGATGGCATGCGCTTTCTCTGCGAACAGATCACCCAGGCCGACTACAAGCTGGTGATGCTGTTCGACGAGTTCGAATCGGTCACCAAAAACGAACGCGTCGGCGCCCAGTTCTACTCGTTTCTCCGCTCGCTGGCTAACAACTACACAGTGGCCTTCATCACCGCCTCGGGAAGAAATCTCAAGGACATGTGCGTCAGCCACGAGATAGCCGATTCTCCCTTCTTCAATATCTTCTCCGTCCAGCACCTGGGACTTTTCCGGCGCTCCACCGCCGAAAAGCTGATAGCCGAACCTTCCGCCGCCGCGGGGATTGCCCTCCAGCCGGTCAGTTCTCAGATCCTGGCCTGTGGTGGTCTGTATCCCTTCTTTCTGCAGATGGCCTGCTCGGCCTGGTTCGAGTATCTGGAATCCGAGCAGCTGCAGGCGCAGGAGTTCAAGGGCGTCACCACACCCAGGGAGGTTCTCGATATCTTCCGGGAGGAGGCGGAACCCCACTTCGAGTACGTTTTGGAAACCCTGCCAAAGGAGGAGATCCAGGCCTTGAAAGCGGTCCTTGCGGGGAAAGCTCCAGATCCCACCGCCGCCGAAAGCCTGGAACGCAAAGGGTACCTCCAACCCGCGGAGGGAGAAACCTTCCAGCCGTTCAGTCAGGAGTTCGCCCGTTTCGCCTCCAGGAGCCGGAACCTCGGCTAGTAAAGGCGCCCAGGCTCTCCGGATTCCATACCGGATGGCGGGTTTTATCTGTATACATTCTCTCCTCTTTCGAGTTTCCCCTGGCCCCGGCTTCGTGGTATAAAAACCCGTGAGCTGCAAGCCGCCCCAACCCGTACCGCCGATCATCAGAACCTCGGATCCCGATTCCTTCGCGGCCTTCACCTTCAGGCAACGGCTGCCCGGGATGCTCGATCAGATCATCGAGAAGAACTGTCTCGACGACACCGAAGCGCGGCAACTGAGGGAGTTGAAAGAACGGCTGCACTCAGGAAGGGTGCAGCCGGTCCTGTCAGACCATCCCGGTCTCCCCGATCATATGGAGCAGGGGGAGCAGGAGGCCTGGAGCCTGGAAATCACAAAAAACATAGGCAAGTCCTGGCTGGATCTTCCCTGGTACTTCGCCGAGAGCCTGTTCTACCTCGAGATCCTGGCGCTCTGGGGCTACTACAGGAGCAACGATCCTCACTTTGCCGTGGATCCCTTTCAGCCTTTCAAGCAGGAGGAACTGAAGCGCCCCGGAGGCGCCCTGGACCTGGCGGCCCGCATCGACGCGCAGATCCGGGCTATCGAGACACCGAAGCAGCAACTGACCGCTCTGCTTCGCTACGGCCTCTGGGCCAACCGTCTGGATCTGAGCTACAGCCAGCTGCACGAGAGGTACCGGGATAATCCGGAAGGTAAGGCGCATCAACTTCTTCTGGATCACTCCGAGGCGGCCACGGAAAGACTGCTTCAAGCCGGCAGGGTCGATCTGATCCTGGACAACTCCGCCTCGGAGCTGATCGCCGATCTGCATCTGGCCCATGCCCTCCTTGGCTACTCCCCAAAGATGAAGGTCGTACTGCACTGCAAGAGGGCGCCCTACTATGTATCCGATGCCATGATCAAAGACGTGACCGCCACGATCCGGTGCCTGGCGCGCAGCCGCAGGACGGGTCTTGGGCGTCTGGGCCGAAGCCTGTCCCGGCAAATCGAGAGGGGATCTCTGATCCTGAAGGATCACTATTTCTGGAACGGTCCCCTGTTTTTTCCGGAGTTTCCCTCGGATCTGAAGGCCCAATTGGGGTGCAGCGATCTGGTCGTGCTCAAGGGAGACCTGAATTACCGCAGGCTGCTGGCCGACCGCCGGTGGGACCCGGCTACGCCGATGGAACGAATCGTCGGCTATTTCCCCGCCCCTCTGGTGACGCTGCGCACAACCAAGAGCGAGTTGATCACGGATATGCCCCCGGAGACTGTGGAGCGACTGGACAGAGACGATCCCAAATGGCTGGTAGAGGGTCGCTACGGGATCATCCGCTACTGCGATCCCCTCGGTTCTGACGGCGGGCGCAGCTGATTCACACCGCTATCCCTGTAAGCCCTGTAGGCGGCCACGGTCCTGGCCAGTCCGGTTCGCCAGTCGGTTTTAGGTCGATAACCGAGCACCCGCTTCGCCTTTTCGATGCTGAAGTTAAAATCCCAGGCAACATGAGCGATCCGATAGGGAGAGACAACCGGCGCGGCCTTTATGCGAAACAGGCGGTAGATCCCGTTGAGCAGATAGGCGGCCGCCCAGGTCAGGACAATCGGTAGCTCGAACCAAGGCCGCACGCCGAGCAACTCGGCGCAGCGCTGCATTATCTCCCGCCAGGTCACCTCCTCCCCGCTGGTGATGTTGAACACCTGCCCGGCCCCTGCTTCGTTCTCCAGAGCCAGGATCACAGCCTCCACCAGATCCTCAACATACACGGGGCTGGTCAGCGCCCGGCCTCCACCGACCGTTCCCCGCACCCCCCGCTCCTGGGCGGCCAGCAGCCTGTAGAAAGTGGTGGTATCCCCGGGGCCGTAGGCGTTTCCCGAGCGTAGTACGGCAACCCGAAACCCCGGAGCCCCGCAGCTCAACACCAGCTGCTCCGCGGCTCTCTTGCTGCGCTGATAACCGCTGTGATACCGATAGAAGGGACCCTCTTCTGTCGAGCCCCGATGCACTCCGAATCCGTGTACGGATAGGGAGCTCAAGAACACGAATACCCGGCAGCCGGCACGGCGAGCTTCCCCGATCAGACGTTCCGTGAAATCGACGTTCTGGAGCAAGAAATCCTGCTCGGATCCCCAGTCTGTGACCTTGGCGGCGCAGTGGATCACCGCCTCCACATCCCGGAGCAGCGCACGGACATCCCCGGGTACAGTCAGATCTCCCCGCTGCAGCTCCGCTCCCAGCCTCCGGGTCTCCTCGAGATGCGCCGGGATGCAGCTACGCCGGTACTGCGCCCGTACGGGGTAGCCCCGCTCCGACAGAATGCGCGAGGTCCATCCGCCGATGAAGCCGGAAGCACCCGTGACCAGGATCCTGCGAAATCCGCTGGAAGGCATCGACACCCTGTCCCGGGAACTTCAGCCTTCGGCCTCTGTCCAGAGCCGGCAGAGGTTCACGGCGGTGTGCACCGCGCGCACCATGGCCGGCAGCGCCGCCCACTCCCGGCGGCTGTGGTAGTTGTGGCCTCCCGTGAACACGTTGGGCGTGGGCACCCCGAGCTCGCTCAGGCGGGCTCCGTCGGTGCCGCCGCGAATGATCTTGTGTTCCGGTTCAATGCCGGTCTCCCGTATGGCCTGCTCCAGGATTTTCAGCACCCCGGGAACACCCTGGAGATAGTTGCGCAGATTGGCGTACTGTTTCTCCACGGTGATCTCCACTTTGCCCCCGGGAAAAACTGCTTCCACCGCCCGGGCCATGCTCTCCAGAGCCGCCGCCCGGCGTTGCACTTCCCCCTCTTCGAAATCCCGCAGATAGATCTCCAAGGAGGTTTCCTCCATACCCCCGGAGATCTCCAGGGGAAAGTAGAAACCGTAGCGACCATCCGTGGCCTGGGGACTCTCGGCGCCGGGCAGCAGGTTGAGGAAGCTGGCGGCCATTTCCACGGCATTTATCAGTTTGCCCCTGGCCACCCCCGTGTGGATGCTCCTGCCCCGGAAGCGCAGGTCCGCCCGATATCCCTCGAAGCACTCCGCCTCGATGGTGCCCTCCTCCCCGCCGTCGAAGGTGTAGCAGTACTTGGCGGAGATCTTGTCCATGGGAAAGCGCTGCATGCTCAGGCCCTGCTCCTCGTCCGGGGTAAAACAGATTCCGATCCTGCCGTGGGGCACATCGGGGTGCTCCATCAGGTACTCAACCGCGGTCATGATCTCCGCCAACCCGGCTTTGTCATCGGCACCCAGCAGTGTGGTGCCGTCGGAGGTGATGATCGTTTGGCCCCTGTACCTGTTCAGCTCCGGATACTCCTCCGGATCGAGCACAACCCCCTCCTCCAGCTCGATAATCTTTCCGTCGTACCGTTCATGGATTCTGGGTTTGACGTTCTTTCCCGGCGCCGCATCGCTGGTGTCCAGGTGGGCGATCAAACCGATTTCCGGTGGTTGGGGCGCCGAATCCTTGAGGTTCGACTCCACACGGGCAAAGAGAAAACCCGCCTCGTCCAACTCGACACTCCCCACGGACAGCTGTTCGAGCTCCTCGACCAGCACATTGGCCAGCTCCAGCTGCCCCGGTGTGGTCGGAGAGCTCTTCGAGTGTCCATCCGAAGTCGTATCTATCCGTACGTAACGCAGGAACCGCTCCAGAACCCGCCCTTGGATCCAATCTCTGTCCTTCTCATTCATATCTGAATCTCCGATCTCAACTGTTGAAAAATGAATGTCATCTCTTCCTCGTATTGAGTCAAGAATACGCGGAACTCCTTCCCGAAGTCAAACCTACAGCTTCGATAAGACGCCACGTTGACAACCGTATCGCAGAAAAGATAACGTACTGTCCATGAAAACAGATGGAACGAATATGGAACGGGACGGTCTTCTCGAGGTGGCCCGCAGGATCTGCATCGCCGCCCGGACCGCCCCCAAGGCTAGAGGTACGGACGAGCTGGTAACCATGGTTCTCACGGGCTCGGAGAAAGACGAGATCGCCCAGGAGATGCAGCGCATCGGTGAGGAAACCGGGGTGGCTTTCTTCATACGGGATGCGAACTGCCTGCGCGCCGCCGGCGCGCTGGTGTTGTTAGGTACGAGGATGAAAACCCTGGGTATACCCAATTGCGGTTTCTGCGGCTTCAAGGACTGTGCGGAAAACGAAAAGAACAATGGAATCTGCGCCTTCAACACCGGAGACCTGGGAATCGCCATCGGATCGGCGGTGAGCGTGGCCGCGGACAGCAGGGTGGACAACCGGGTCTTCTTCTCAGCCGGCCGGGCCGCACTGAATTTAAAAACCCTTGGACCGGAGGTCGGGATCGCCTACGGCATCCCCCTCAGTGTGGGCGGCAAGAACATCTTCTTCGATCGCAAATAGGATCGCGGGAAGGAATCGCTTACAGAAACCGAAAACCTCACCCCGGGGAAAGCCCTGGACTTAACGAGCCCGGGATTTCACCAGGTACAGCACAGTCGCCCCCAGAAACAGGGCGTAGGAGGGAAACTCCCGGTATGGCGGAATCTCTGCCAGGATCAGGACGGCGGTGAGGCTGGCGACAACCGGCTCGGTCAGGGTGAAGAAGGAAATGGTCAGAGGGCTGAGGGTGCGTACCCCGTAGTTGTTCGAGGTATGGCCGACCAGGGTGGGAAACAGCGCCAATGCCAGCAGGGCCAGCACCGAACCCAAGTCGGTCACATCAACCCGGCCCAGGGCGCCCCCGGCCAGGGCGAAGGGAAGGGTCAGTATCCCTCCCCAAAGATAGATCACGTGGATGTACAACAGATGGGGAACGCCTCCGGACACACGCCGGGATACCAGAAGGTAGACCACGAACAGCAGGGTTGACAGAAGACAGAGCAGATCCCCGGTCTGCCCCAGCCGACCGCCTCCGGAGGTGAACAGCCAGTAGGCTCCGCCCAGCACCATGGCCAGGGAGATGTAGGTGTACACGGGTATCCGTCTCTTGTAGAGGAAACGCTCAAAGAGGGCGAAGAACAGGGGATTGATCGAAAAGATAAACGTTGCGCTGGCCACATAGGTCCGCTTCAACCCTATGATAAAGGCCTGAAAGTGAAGTCCCAGTAGAAGTCCCGGAATCAGAAGCAGGAGAAAGCCGGGGACTCCCCTCTCCCGAAGAAGCTCCCTCAACTGTCCCAGGCAAAACGGCGCCACCGCCAGGCCGGCCAGGATCATGCGGAAAGAAGCGATCACCGCAGGCGGAAAACCGCACAGCTTGACCAGAACTCCGGCGAAGCCGAAGCTCACCACTCCAACAGAGAGAAAGAGCAGGGCAATTCTTCGCTGTCGGTTAAGGGAGCGCTCGGGCATCGTGCAGAACAGTGTAATCGAAACACCGCCTGTCTGAATACCTTAGATAGATCCGGGCTTTTCCGGGCTGGATGGGAAACCCACCTTGACACCCGCCCAAAAATGGGGACTATACTACAGATCTTGCATCGATCGTTATATCGGGGCTGAAAACGTATCGGGAATGCCATATTCTTCAGCCGCTACCACAGACAGGGAAGGAGTGTGCAAATGAAAATGTATTACGAGCAGGAAATCAATCAACAGTGGATCCAGGGCAAAAAAGTGGCGGTGATCGGCTATGGTAGCCAGGGCTTCGCCCATTCCAACAACCTGCGGGACTCCGGTGTGGAGGTCTGCGTGGGGCTGCGCAAAGACAGCGCCTCTGTGAAAAAGGCCAAAGAGGCGGGTTTGAAAGTCATGACCGGGGCGCAGGCCGCCGAATGGGCGGATGTGATCATGCTCCTGGTGCCGGATCACCTGCAAGCCCAGGTGTATGAGAGCGATGTCGCCCCGTCACTGAAAGCCGGGAAGACCCTGATGTTTGCCCACGGATTCAACATTCATTTTGAACAGATCAAACCGCCGGCTGAGGTGGACGTATCCATGGTGGCCCCCAAGGGCCCGGGGCACACGGTGCGCCGTCAGTACGAACTGGGCTACGGTGTGCCCTGCCTGATCGCCATCGGCCATGATGCAAGCGGCAAGGCCCGGGAGACCGCCCTGGGATACGCGGCGGCCATCGGAGGGGCCAAAGCCGGGGTGATCGAAACCACCTTCAAGGAGGAAACGGAAACCGACCTGTTCGGGGAGCAGGCGGTGCTCTGCGGGGGGGTTACGCACTTGATGCAGGCCGGATTCGAGACCCTGGTTGAGGCCGGTTATGCTCCCGAGATGGCCTATTTCGAGTGCATCCACGAGATGAAGCTGATCGTGGATCTGATCTACGAGGGCGGAATGTCACTGATGCGCTACAGCGTCTCCGATACCGCAGAGTACGGGGACTACCTCTCCGGTCCCCGCATCATCGCCCCGGCGGTCAAGGAGGAGATGAAACGGCTGCTGACCGCGATCCAGGACGGCGACTTCGCCAAGAACTGGATCGGAGAGAACAAGAGCGGCCGGGCAAAGTTCCTGGGCATGCGCAAAGAGCATGCGGCCCATCAGATGGAGGAGGTGGGGGAAAAGCTTCGTTCCATGATGCCCTGGATCGCTAAAAACCGTCTAGTGGACCGGGACAAGAACTAGCGCTCGCTTCGAGTCGCAGCCTCAGTTTTCCAGGATCGTGATCTCCACCCGCCGGTTCTGACGACGGCCCTGCTCGGTATTGTTGTCCGACAGAGGCTCCCGGTGGCCCATGCCCCGGGTGGTGACCTGGATCGCGCGCAGGGCTCCCTGGGACAACAGGTAATCCGCCACGGCCTGGGCTCTGTACTCGGACAGGCGCTGGTGGTCGCTCTCCGTGTAGCCGGGGACCCGGGCGGTGTGCCCGGTTATCAGAACATCCCGGTCCGGATAATTTTTCAGTATCTCCCCGATCTGGCGCAGCTTGGCCCGTTCCGACTCACGCAGGGCAGCGGAGTTGGCCTCGAACTGGATGTTCTGTAGATTGAGGGTGACCCCCTCTTCCTCGGCGGTGACAGTGGTGTCCTCCACCCCCCGTTCTTCCAGCTCTCTGGCGATATCCTCGGCAACCTTCTCTCGGTCCAGCTCCTCTGATTCCAGCAGCAATCCTTCGGCGCTGCCGATATACTCCACCGTCTGCCCGTCGGAGAGATAGAACACAAAATCGAACTGCTCGTTGTAGGAGTGGGGTTTACCCGCCTGGTTGTCCCAGTAGTAGGTCTGCTCCGACCTTCCCTCGATCAGCACCGGCACCTGAGCCCGGCGCCCGACCAGGCCCTCCAGCTTGTGCTGCACCTCGTATTGGATGGAGATCACCTCCAGTTTTTTCCCGTCCCGCCGCTCCGAGCCGACGTAGGTGTAGCCCACGGCCATGGGAAAACGCACCGGTTTTTCGATGGCAAAGCTGCGGCGCAGGTCGTGGGCCTCCTCTCCGGGAGCGCTCCAGCTGCTACCGGGAGTGACCTCCTCTTGGGGGAAGGTCGGGACATGGCGGACCACGGGCATGAAGTAAGCCTCGCCGATGTCGTAGCGGCCGACCTCGTCCCGCCAAAACAGGGATTCATACTCCTCGACCAGGGAAAATGAGGTCTGTACGCCATAGGAGCGCTCGGAGGTTATAAAAGTAGCGGAGAGCAGTCCCGATTTCTTTCGAATCGCCAGGGTGTCCACCGCCACCTTGTTCAAGATATTGGCCTGGTGGGAACGAACTCCGTTTACATAGACCTCCTCATTCACCTCCGTAATCAGCCTGTATTTCTCATCTTTCTCGTACTTGAAGCGCAGGGTTTCCGCCGCCAGCGAACTGAGGGGAAGGGCCAACACCAAAACAAGAATTAGTCCTCTTCGCATAATCTATCTCCCATGAGCTGGAATCGCTACCTTCATCATCGGCAACCTTGCGTAGTTTTCCACGCTCATTGACAAACCTATCACAACTATTATACTGTACTTGAAATTCTACTATCGTTCTTTGGAAAAAACAGTATGGCACTAACGAAAGGGAAAAAAACTTTCGGAAGTGCGGAGGCGTGGACATTATTTCGGGAAGCCGGATATGCCAAACCAACCCATCTGCAGCAGCGACTGATTCCCCTCATACTAAAGGGAAAAGACGTCGCGGTAGAGGCAGAGGGAGATTCAGGTAAGACTGCCGCTTTCATCCTGCCCCTCTCTGTTAGGCTCAAACGGGGGAAAGCGGGGATAAAGGCGATAGTGCTTACCTCCTCCACCGAAAACTCGCACAAAGTTTTTCGCGAGTTCAGGCGATTTATCCGATCCGGGAAAAGACCTTCGATTTTTGCTTTTGGTTTCCAAGGTCAGGAGAAAAAAGAGCATCGCGTGCTCTCTCGAAACCCGGAGGTGGTGATCGGTACCCCCAACAAGGTGATTGATCATATCAGAAGGGGGAATCTCGATTTTTCCGCTCTGCAAACGGTGGTCATCGACAGGACCGAGAATCCTGAACATCCCGGCTTTGTTGAAGATATCCTGTTCATTTTCTCCAAGCTTCCGCAGAGAAAACAAACAATACTCATCTCCCACAGTCTGGAGAAAGACTCCGCGCAGCTGCTCTCTGTCCTGAAACGGCCTACGGTCCTACCGGTCTCCACCTGGAGGCAATTGGCCGTACCGACCCGGGATCTCTTCATCCAGATCGAGCAGCGGGACAAGCTGTCGGTAGCCGTTGATCTCATCCTGGCTGAACCGATGGAGAGTCTTCTCGTTCAGAGTGACGACCCAAGGCAGGCGACCCAACTGAACAAACTCATGCGCTCCCACCATATAGACTCCGCCCTCCTGCTGGGCAACCTGTCCCCGCAGCAGCAAAACAAGGTCTGTCAGAACTTCAGCGTCGGGAAGGTGCCTGTATTGATCAGCACCTTCGAAACCACCTGCAGCAAAAACCTTCGCTGGGTGACCCATGTCATCAATCTGACCGTCCCCCCCCAAGCGGAAAGCTATAGACCACGCTCGTTTGTCCTGGAAAAGATCTTTACGCTTGCCGAAGACTATGAGCGATTCAAGGAGAAGATCAAAGTGGATGCAGAAAAAAACACACCCCCTTCGGAAGAACAGGTATTTCGAGGAATGATTCGGCAAATCCTGAAGCGGATCAAGGAGGAGGAAGACCCGGAGACCCTCAACCGCTATCGAAGCATCGTTCGCAAAAACGTGCCTCTTACGCTGCGCTCCTACTTCACCGCCTACATGTTCAAACAATCCCTGGGCGGAGAAAAGAAGAAAAAGAGGGGCTCCAAGATTACCAAACTGTTCCTGAGCATGGGAAAAAACCGCAGGGTGTTTCCCCGCGATCTGATCCAGCTGTTCATGGATCGTCTCAAAGCCGAGCGATCGCAGATCCACGAGATCAAGGTGCTGGACAACTACTCGTTCGTGGAGGTCGATTCATCCCTCGGCGAACGGGCTATAAAGGAGCTGTCCGGCATCGAGTTCAAAGGAAAAAAACTGGTAGTGAACTACGCCCGCAAGCGGGAGGATAAAGGCGAAAGAGCCAAATAGTTCGGCGGTGCAACCGGGACAGTTACTGCAGCCCGAGGACCTGCCTCGCCTTCTGCACACTCGCCTCGAGAAGCTGGAGGTGGAGATCGGCTGTGGAAATGGTCACTTCATGGTCGAGTACTGCCGGATGAATCCAAAGAGCCTGTTTATCGGGGTTGAGCTCAAGAAAAAAAGATGTTTCAAGGCTCAGGCGAAAATTGAGAAGCGGCAGCTGACCAACGCCCGGGTTATCCACGGATCCGCCGAGGCGCTTCTCAAGTTGCTACCTGATGACTCGGTGGACTGCTTTCACCTGTACTTCCCGGATCCGTGGCCCAAAACCAGACACCGGCGTCGCCGTTTTCTCCGCCGGGGGAATATCGAGACCCTCCAGAAAAAATTGAAGATCGGTGGATCCATCTTCTTTGTAACCGATTATTTCGACTACTATTTCCACACGAAAGTGCTCTTCCTTCTCCACCAGGGACTCGAACTGTCCCGGCACCCCCCCAGCACCTCTATCTATCATTCGGTATTTGCCCAGAGATTCACTGACAGAGGCAAACATATACGAAGCCTAACTGTGCGGAAGACCGCACCTGCGGAGCGCCCAAGGCGCCCTTAAGCACCATATCCGGGGAGTGGAAAAATCAGCGAATGATCAGGTGCCAGATCAACAGCAGGAGAAAGAAATTTAAAATCAAGGCCGAAAAAACTCCGACGGCGGAGAGCAGAGCGAACATCCGCGCACGCCGATTGCAACTCTGAGCGAGAACGGCGGGATCCCCCATTACCAACACGAGCTCCGCCATGGGGTCCCGGGGCGTTTGCATCCGCCCCTGCCCGTCTGTTTCTGTGTGCGTTCCAAAAAGAACGACATCTTCGAACTTTCCTTCCCTCACCGAAGGCAGGCTTGCGCTGCGGATGATCAGTTCCCCGTCGATCAACAGACTGGCATCCTGACTGCACAGGTAGGATTCACCTGTGGGCAGGGGTGCGCTTGATTCCAACGGCAGCGCTTCCGTTTCCGGGTAGTAGCGCAGAGGCAGCCGCAGCAGGTCTCTCTCCGCTCTGAGCATTCTGGCCCGCTTCCAGAAAAACCTGTACAGATAGTAAAGAATGAAGCCCGGCGGCAGCAGCCCCGCAATCGGGAAAAAGGCAAGAGATAGGGCAAACAACACAGGCAGACTCGACGGGCTGGAACGCAGGAAAATATAGGCCAGCAACACCATACAAAACGCGCCTGTCAACAGTGAGGCCAGGGTAAATTGATTCCAATACTCGTTTTTTTGCCGCCCTCCCCAAACGGCTCTCTGTACGATCGTGTTTCTCTGTCCGTCGTACAGTACAACCAGAAGCGGATCCTTACCCTGGGATCGGAACACCGCTCGGCCCTCCTCCGAATACAGCTGCCCGGCTATAAACATCTGAGTTCCCGCCGGTAGGGAGAAGATTTGATTCCAGGAGACCAGCGCCGGCTGTTCATCGGGCACTTCCTCCTGAAGCCGTTCAATGGGAACAGTCCGGGTGCCGGCGGAGAAGGAGGGCAGGAAGTACAGTTTAGCCTGGGTTAGATCCGCTTCCACGGTGAAACTGCCGTTGTTGATCCATATTCTGTTCTCCCCCTGTATCGCCTCCAGATGTCCGAACACGCGGTACCGGCCTAAAAAATCGCCGGTGCGGGACAAATCGGAATAGTTGAGAAAAGGATACAGAGAGCTCTCTGCAATCCTGCGGCGGAACAATCTCCAGCGAGATCGGACGAAGAAGGCACCGATCCCCGGGATGAGTCCAAAAAACAGAAATGCTACTGCAAAAACCAGGATGATTGAACCAAGCTCAGCGGTCACTGTTCATCCCCGCCTCCTCCAGAGGCGATCCAGGTTGTCAAAGCCCGACATATACGCTACGCTGTAGCTTACCATGATAGAAAGATTAATAGTAGGTCCGATGGAGACCAACTGCTACATATACTCGAATGGGAAGAAGGAGTGTATCATAATCGATCCGGGTGGCAGTGAGCTGCACATCGTCAGCAGCATCAACATGCTGAAGATGATTCCAGCGGGCATCGTTCTTACTCATGGACATTTCGATCATACCGCCTCATCGGGCAAACTCAAAAGCTTTTACAGCAAAGAAGGCATCGACATACCCATAGCCATCCACAAAGCCGATAAGAACTTTCTCGGCAAGAAATCAGCAAAAACGAACCGTGAAACTCTGAAGGATCTCGGCTTGCCTGATCCGGAGGAGTTTGCGGATTTGTTCTCCGACCTTCCCGAGCCGGATGTGATTCTCAAGGAAGGAGATACCGTGTTTAACACGGACCTTGTGGTTCTGGAAACGCCGGGGCATACCAAGGGTTCGATCTGCCTGTACAGCGAGAAAGACTCCCTGGTCTTCTCCGGAGACAGCCTTTTCTTTATTAGCATCGGCAGAACGGACCTTCCCGGGGGGGATGAAAAAATCCTCCTGGAGGCGATTCGCAGCAAGATTCTGACCTTGCCACCGGAGACCCGGGTGTTTCCGGGTCACGGATTGGACACAACCATAGAAAGAGAAATCAAGGGAAATCCCTTCTTTCGCCTCCCCCACTAAGAGAGCTCAAACCCCGATCGGCGAATCATCTCCATCCTCCACCTCCCGGAACAGTTCTTTGAGGTTAGGATGCCGTTCCAGCTCCTGGGCGACACTTCTTTCCAGGTTCTTTTTGACCAAGATCAAGTCACTCTGCACCTTTCCCTGCCAGTCGTAGCCGCAGGAAAGGCATTTGGAGAAGGTTTTTGCCGGCTCGGCGTGGCGATGATGAAAAACCATCCCCGATCCACATTGCGGACAGGGTTCCTCCATATATACGGTATCGATGATGATCTCGTGCAGGTCCTCCAGCTCCTCGGGTTTCAGCAGATAGAAGCTCTGGTGCACGCCGGCGATGTTGGAAAATAGAAGAATATTCCCCCCCTCGAGAATCAGCCGGCTGATCGAGCCGCCGGCGACCCTGACTCCAGGGAGGGTCAGGTTTCTCATGCCGCCATCGGCTATAGGCTCGAAGAACTCCACCTCATCTCCCTTTTGTATCCATTCGGGCAGAACGGTATTATAGCTGCCTTTGACGGCGGAGAAAAAGAACCAGCCTTCCCTGCCATCGGAGCACCGTTTTCCCCACAACTTGATAGCTGGAAGTTCATCTATACGCATGTCTTCGGAAATGAGTTCTTTGTTCGCCGGATATATGAAGGGCTTTTTCACGAGTAGAGGCAGTATGGACCGGCTTAGGCTATCAGGTCAATCAGCATCCCGGTTTCCGGGAAAGTTCCCCCGAAAGAGGAAGGGAAATGCAAGAGGCGGGTGCGGAGTTGATCTTGCAGGCTGGCGATCAGTGGATCGATGTCATCAGCCTCCAGCTCCCGCAGTTGTTGCTGCGAAGGGACCTGTTCGGAATAACGCAGGAGCCTGTCGATCAGATTATCGAGAACCCGCAGCCTGAACAGAGGCGTTCCCCCGTTCTGTGACGGCACTCCCAAAACGTGCTTGAAGCGGGCATAAACAGCGTAAGCCGGATTTACGGGAACGGTGATGCGACCGTCCTGCATATTTTGAATACGAACTACGTTGAGGAAAAATCCGGGCTGCGTCGCGGAGACGTTTTCTATCATAGCCGATACCGCAAACCTTCCAGTTTCTAGTATCGGAAAAACAGATCGGCTCGATTAGATGTCTGTGGTTGCCGGGTTCAGCGGTTGCGCCGTTCCTCGGAGGATTTGCAATCGATGCAGAGGATTGCATAGGGAATGGCCTTCAATCGTTCCTTCGGAATTGTTTTACCGCAGCTCATACATACCCCGTAGTGGCCGTTCTCCATGCGCCCCAGTGCCGAATCGATGAGTTGCAGCCTCTTGATCTCCTGTGAACCCAGGACTTCCAGGATTCGTCTGTCTATATCATCAGCTGCAATGTCGGCGAGATCCTTTGGTTCCATGTCATCAACGATCTCCTGAAACTCATCGCTCTCGGAAACCAGCTGTCTCAGGATTTGTTCCTTCAGATCGAGAAGTTTCTGCTTCATCGACTCTTTGAATGTCGTACTCATCTGCACCTCTACAGTAGATCGTGACAGTCGCCGGTGGAAGAATATGAACCAAAACCACGAGTTTGTCAACCTTTTTTAGACTAACAAAAAAAGTTGATCATTTTAGTCGACATTTTTTCGACTGACCAAAATAGTCGATCCTCTTGCTATAAATCATACGGGAACGGAGGACGGGCTATACCTCAACGGATAGAACAATCCGGAGTATCGAAAAAAAACAGGATAACTTGACAAAGGAACTTGTCCCGTCCTACACTCCGGAAACAAGGAGCGAGGGCTTGGCAAAAGAAGAAGCGATAGAAGTAGAAGGTGTGGTCAAGGAATCATTGCCCAACACGATGTTTCGCGTGGAAATAAAAAACGGGCACGTGATCCTGGCTCATCTTTCCGGAAAAATGAGAAAACACTACATCCGCATCGTTCCGGGCGACAGGGTAAAAGTCGCCCTTTCCCCCTACGATCTTACCCGAGGACGCATCATTTACAGGGAACGATAAGGCCCTCATGCCTTACGAACCACAACCCAGGTAGCACCCCTACCTCCATGTTTGCGCTCCGCGGGTCCGAAAGCTCCGGTATAGGGTGATTTCTCCAGATACCTCCGCACCACCCCCAGAAGCACGGGTTCGCCCTGAGAGTGATATCCCTTTCCGTGGATAATCAAAATCTTTCGTAGTGATCTGCGTCGACATTCAAGCACGAAGTTCTCCAGAGCTTGCTCCGCCTCACGGCTGTTCATCCCGTGCAGATCCAAGGTAGCCTGTGGTTCCAGGCTCCTGGGGTCCGGTTGCCCATGATTTCTCCGCCCCGAATCGATCTGAGAGCTTTCACCATCCTTCGGCTCTTTCGGCGGATAGCGGGATATCAACTCCTCCATGCCCTGTCGCCCTTTCGGGGACATCCCGGCCCGCTTCTTTTCCCAGGCATCCAATATATCCTTGAAATCCATAACGATCTCTACACCCCTTTAATCGACGAGTATCGTATCGCTGCGTACCCAACCCTCGATCTGTGAGGGGGTTTCCACCAGATAGTACCTCCCGGTTTGGCCTCTGATCCACAGGCTGGTTCCTTCCGGAAGCTCGAACCAGGATTTTGAATCCTCCTCCGGAACTCGGAACAGCTCACCTTCCGCCGAAACCACCACCCCCACCGACCGAGATTCCAAGGAAATGCGCCCCAGCAAAAAAGCCAAAGACCCCAACGCCGCTATGGCCACAAGAACCAGAGAGATGAGAAACTGAACCTTCCTCGTACGCACGACAAACGCCCCCAGGATAAAGGCCGCATTGGCAAAAATGAGCAGAAGCAGATAGGCAACATCCGGATGAACCGGAAGGGGAGCGGTGACCTGCCCGGCCAGATCATAGTGCTCCTCCAAAACATGCAGAGCACTCCGCGCCTGTCTGTCCGCCGGGTCCAGGCGAAGGCTCCGTCGCAGATAGTGTAGCGCATATCCCGGCTGCCCCAGATAGTGGGAGACCACCCCGAGATTATAGAGAACCGCGGAATTGCAGGATAGGAGTTTTTCAGCCTGTCTATAGCTTTCCATAGCCTGGGCATAATCCTGGGAAGCGAAGCTCTGTTCGGCCTGCCGGATAAGGGCGGAGTGCTCCGGCTCTGTGGAGCCAAGAAGAAACAGCAGACCGAAGAAGAAAAACATCCTGCGGTAGCTGCGGCTGAGAAGGGCAAAGATAAAAAATAACAGCCCCGGGAGCAGAAACAGCAGATTTAGAGGGTTGCTGTAACGCTGCTTGCAGAAGGAACTGTTCACCTCCTCAAGGCCTTTGAGGGGCAAATCCACCCTCTGCGGGGAGAAAGAGACGATCTCCTTCTCCGGGGATTCCTCGAGATCTTGAGAAAAACCGAGTGCGCCTCCAAATGCGAACAGGAATATCACCAGTCCTGTTCGAAGCGCTCTTGCGCGGGTGTAGAAACCCATGCCGGCCGTTCCTCCCTGTGTATTGATTCTAGCAGCTCGCGAGTCTGCAGATCCTCAGGTTCCTCGCCGTCGGCTAGCTTTTCGGAGTGAACACGGGTGCTGGAAGCCGCCTTGACCATCGCCTCGAGGCTCAGTTCCAGGTTGATCTTCGCATCCCAACTGTCCGCTTTGAGCCGGAGAGCCTGTACAAAACTGGCCGCGGCTTCCCGGTAATCACCGATCTCATATCGTGCAACCCCTAAGTTGAAGTAGCTGCGAAAAAAAAGCTCCCGATCCTTGCGGCCCGGCTCTGCCGGCAGGTCCCCATATCCCTCGAGCGTCCGGTTCAGTACGCGTATGCCCGGATTGATCTCACCCAGGGACACGTACAATGAACCAAGGTCGTAGTCGATCCAGTCTTCCCAATCCGCTGCTCTGTCTCTGGCCTGCAAATACCGGTAGGTGGCCAGAGCGTCTTCCCCGCCGCGAAACAGCAGATTGCCCCTTAGCACAGCAATGCTTGCCCCCGTTCCCGAACAGGAAACTAGGAGCAAAAGAGGCGGAAACAGCAGAATTGCGACTGCCTTGAGTTTCATAGGACGTTTCTCCATCGCACTGCCCTGACGGCTAACGACAGGGCAAGAAACAGGAGGGACAGGAAAACGAGAAGACGAAAGCGATCCTTCTTCTCGCGCCTCATTCCCAGCACCATGTTTCCTTCCGCCTGGGCTTTCATCGCTCCCAGGATCTTTTCCGGCATTTCCCGATCCTCACCCGACAAGCCGAACACCCTACCCCCGCTGATTTCCGCGATTCTATCCAGATCCTCCAGCCGGGTTCTGGTAATCACAGGATTGCCGTTTCTGTCCGAAAGCACCTTGCCGCCGGGAAGCCTGACCTGAGCGCCCTGCTGCGTTCCTACCGCTACAACGTAAACGGGTATGCCGGCGGATCTGGCTTCCTCCGCCGCAGCCAAGGGATTGCCCGAATGATACTCCCCGTCACTGACAAGTAATATGCTGCGGTACGTTTGAGCGGAGGCAGGAAAGCTATCCAGGGACTGCCGGATCCCGTTTTCCAGCCCGCTGCCCGGATCGGTCATCACCAGGGGGCCGACATGGCGCAGTGCGGTCTCCAGGACGTACCGATCCTCGGTCAGAGGAATCAGTTGCACGGCCTGACCCTTGAAAACGACTAAGGCGATACGCACGCCCTCCAGTTCCGCCACGGTCCGGCGGATCGTGCGAATCGAATGCTCGAGCCGAGAATCGCCCCCCTCCTCGGCCAGCATGCTGTTGGAAACATCCAGACAGATCACCAGTTCCTGCCCTGAACGGCGTTCTTCCACCAGGTGTTCCCCCCAACGGAACCCCGCCAGGGCCAGCACGGAGGCCACGAAGAAGAGAGTGAAAAACAGAAAGGAGAAGAAACTCTTGAAGACGTAGACATCCAGAAGGACGGCTGACCGCCATCCGCCGCCCAAATCCCGCAGGGTGGTCCGTCCTCTGCCGAAATCGATTCTCCAGGCCAGAGCGATCAGCGGGAAGAGAAAAAACAGGAACAGTACAGCGGGTCTGTCGAACATGGTCCTTACAGCAACTCTCCTATCACGAATTTGTTCATGAAAACGCAGAACAGAATGATCCCTAGACCTACAAGAATAAAAATCCTGTGCCGGGGTTGGCGTTCAATAAAAACGGCCACCTCCTGCACCGTGCTTTCCAGGCTGTCGATCTCCTGAAAAATCGTGTTCAGGATTCCCAATGTTCCGGAATGAAAGTAGCGGCCCCCGGTACCATTGGCTATGCGTTTCAACAGCTCCTCGTTCAACTTCCCCTGGTAGACGCCCCGAACCTCCTTGCCGCTCTGCGGATCGACAAACTGGATCGTGGTTTCCCCTTCGGTTCCGATACCAATCGTGTAGATGCGAATTCCCAAGGCCGCGGCCGCTTCGGCCGCTCGATCCGGCTCGATCTCACCCGCGTTGTTATCTCCGTCGGTAATGAGGATAATGACTTTTTCATCCGCGCTGGATTCTCTCAAATGCACAGCGGCCAGGGCAATCCCCGTGCCGATCGCCGTCCCGTCCCCCAAAGCCATGACCTGTACAGAATCCAGGGCTCGCTCGAGAAACGGATAGTCGAATGTCGGCGGAACCTGTAACACGGCTTCCGCACCGAAGATCACCAATCCAATGGCATCATTCTCCCTTCCTGAGATGAAATCCCGCACCACTTCCCTGGCTGCGTCGAAACGCGTGATCGTTCCGACATCCCGGGCGGACATGCTGGGCGAAACATCCAGTACAATCATCAGATCCAAACCCCGACTCAGGTATCTTCGCTGCTTCTCAACAACAACCGGAGCGGCCACAGCTACAATCAGAATGCAGAAGCCGATCCAGAACAGCACACGGGTGATGACCAGCAGTATCCGCCTGGGGGTAGGGGCGGCTGCAAAGCGATCGCCCTTCCAGATGCTGAAGTTGAAGGATATCTTCCCGCCTCGGGCTGCGCGGTAGTACAGCAGATAGATGAGCAGGGGAACGATCAACAGAAGCAGCAGAGCCTGGGGATGATCAAGCCTCCACATGGGCTGTACGCTCCTCCACCTGTTCGACAATTCGATCGACGGTCTTTAAACTTCTCTCCATCTCGCGCCTGCTCGCCCTCTTTCCGGAAAATTTGACCAGATCCGCCGCCTTGAGAACATCATGAATACCCTCGGAAATCGTCTCTTCCAATCCGGCCGCACACAGCTCCTTCGTGATCTCCCCGGTAGCCGCGCTCATCAGGGGCATAGATAATCTCTCGCTCAAGTAGCGCCGAATCGTGAGGGAAAGGAGAATGAAGAAGGATTTCCCCTCCATGGAAGATCTCCCGGCGGCGAGCCGGTTCAGGCTTTTGCGAACGTGCAGATACGGCAACCTGCTTATCCGTGCTTCCCGAAGGCTCCGGAATCCCAATATCCCGTAGCGTAGGAGGAAAACGAGTAAAAGAGGCACCCCGACGCCGATCACCACAAGGGTGAGCAATCTCAGCCAGGTCAGGGGTAGATTCAGCTGCCGTCGCGGCCCCTTCAGGGAGTCTCCTCTCTGCAGCTGGAGGGCAGAGCCGGTTGTCACCAGAAGTTCCCCGGTATCCAGATCTCCCAACCGGAGAGAAGGAAGAATGGTTTCCCCGGGAAAAAATGGGATAAAGAAGATACGAACCCGGAGCTCTCCCGGGCCTCCGGGTGTCCGTCTGTCCTGCACCTCGATACTCCGAAACTCCAGCCAGTCATGTTTCGGCATCTGATCCGGTGGCTCCACGGTCACACCGGCGGGAAGATCGTAGGTCAGCCGCAGCTCCACCCGATCCCCCACGAAAAAACGGGGAGGCAGGAAGATCGCCTCCATCAGCGTGGCCTGAGCAAAAACCGGCCAACTCGCGAGCAAGAGCAGAAAAACCACCAGAGCCAGGGCTCTCATGAAACCCGCCTCCGGCGCCTGAAGAAACGCAAAATCTCGACCCCCGGATCGTCTGAGGTACTCAAGGTCAGGGTTTCCACTCCCCGCCGAGCACAGCCCTCCTCCCAGGCTGCCTGCTTGCCCTGCCAGTAGCGCTCGTAGGACTGTCGGAAGTAGGGAGATCTGCCATCGGCAACCAGCACCTCCCCGCTTTCAGGATCCTCCAACTCCATAATCCCGGCCCGGGGAAAGAGTGTATCCACGGGATCGATAATTTTCACAGCCACACAGTCGTGCTTGCGCGCCAGCAGAGACAGTGAATCCCAGTACCCCTCTGTTCGGAAATCGGAAATGATGAAACAGATGCCACTACGCTTCAAGTTACGATACACCCCTTTGAGGGCCAGATCCAGATCGGAACCGCTTCCCCGCGGTTCGGTTTTGAGCAGCTCGTGGATCAGACTGAGGATATGTTTGCGGCCTTTGCCCGGGGGAATCCATTTCTCGATTCTATCGCTGAAAAAAGCCGCCCCGACCCGATCGTTGTTCTTCACAGCCGCCAGGCTCAAGATCGCAAAAACATGGGCCGCGTACTCGTTCTTGCCGATATCCCCGGAACCGGCATAAAGAGATGCCGATATATCCACCACGTTGAAGAGAATGATCTCCCTCTCCTCGCGGAAGATCTTCGTATGGGGCAGGCCCATCCGGGAGGTTACGTTCCAATCAATGGCGCGTACATCATCCCCGGCTACGTACTCCCGGACCTCATCGAACTCGATCCCCTGCCCCCGGAAGATCGAACGGTAGCGGCCTCCCAGCAGCTGGTCCACCAGCTTGGCAGCGACCAACTCGATCTGCCGAACCCGGCGAAAGAAAGACTGATCTTCCATCTGTTCCTATGGAACGTCCACGCTTCTGAGGATTTCGTCGATGATCTGGTCCGTGGAAAGATCCTCTGCCTCGGCTTCGTAGGTCAGGATGATCCGATGCCGCAGTACCGCCGGGGCCAGAGCCTTGACGTCCTCGGGGATAACAAAAGCCCTGCCCTCCAGCAGCGCCTTGGCTTTGGCGCAGCGGAACAAATAGATCGAGGCCCTGGGAGAACCGCCGTATTCAATGAAACGCACGAAATCGCCCTTCTCCCGATCCTTCTCACGGCTGGCCTGAACCAGGGTGACGATGTACTCTTCGATGCGCGGGTCAGCGTGGATCTTCCGCACTACCGATCTCAACCCTTCGATCTTGTCTCCGTCCAGAACCTTGCGAATCCGAATGTCAGACTTCACTCCCACCCGCTTGAGGATATCCTTCTCCTCCGCGAAACTGGGATAGGGCACGTACAGCTTGACAATGAAGCGATCCAGCTGAGCTTCGGGAAGCGGATAGGTTCCCTCGTGCTCGATCGGATTCTGGGTGCCCAGAACCAGAAACGGCTCCTCGAGCTGGTAGCTTTCGGTACCCAGAGTCACCTGTCGCTCCTCCATCGCCTCCAGCAACGCAGACTGCACCTTGGCCGGAGAGCGGTTGATCTCGTCGGCAAGGATGATATTGGTGAAGATCGGTCCTTTCCTGGGAATGAAATCCCCGGTTTGAGGGCGATAGATCATGGTTCCGATCAGGTCCGCCGGCAGCAGATCCGGGGTAAACTGAATCCGCTTGAATCCCGAATCCAGAACTTCCGCCAGGGTCTTGACGGCCAGGGTCTTGGCCAGACCGGGCACTCCCTCCAGGAGCACATGCCCTTCGGTCAGCAGACCGGTAATCATCCCCTCCAGCATCTGCCTCTGCCCGACGATCCGCTTGGATACCTCCTCGAAGGTCTGCTGCAGCAGCTCTCCCGCCTGTTCTACTTCCGGTTCTATGGTGTGTTTTTTATCATCCATTGTTAATAACCCTTCACTGTTGGCTTCCCCGGCTTCGCCGGTTCATCAGCTTCTGTAATCGGCGTTCTCTTTTACGTATTGATACGAGAGATCGGCTCCCAGCACCTCCGCCCGCCCCTGTCCGGCTCCCAGATCGATCTCCAGGACGACCTGTCGGTCATGGGCGGGGAATCCCCTGGCAGCGGGATCTATGGCGCATTGTTCGAGATAGCGATTCAAGCGCACCTCTTTTTCGGTGTCGAGCTCAAAGCAGCCATCGGCGAATATCTCCACGCCCCCCAGACTGACCCGCAGTTTGTTCAGATCGAGGGTGCAGCCGACCGTGTCGGCAAAATCCCCCAGGGCGGAAACGATTCGACCCACGTTCGGATCGTTTCCGAACACCGCCGTCTTGACCAGCGGAGAGTTGACAACGGCCTTGCCGGCAGCCGCAGCCAGGTATTCATCCGCGGCGCCGGCCACGTCGACCTTGATCACGTGCCCCACCCCCTCGCCGTTGCGAACCACATCCTCGGCCAGGCCGGCGCAGACAGTTTGCAGGGCGGCCCGGAAATCCTCCTCCGCAACCTGCGGCTTGGCCGCCGAACAGATCAGCAGAGCCATGTCGCTGGTGCTCTGATCACCGTCAACAGATATTCTGTTGAACGTTTTGTCGACGCATCCGCTCAGACAGCGGTTCAGCTGCTCCCGCTGCATACGGATATCGGTCATGATGAAGACAAGCATCGTGCCCATATGGGGTTCGATCATACCGGCACCCTTGGCAACCCCCAGAATGCGGCCCTCTCCCACCTCCACCATATGTATTTTAGGATAGGAATCCGTGGTCATGATGGACCTGGCAAGGGGCAGAGCACCGTCTCTGTGTAGTCCCTTCACCAGCTGCGGCAGGGCGTCTCTCATCTCCCGCACCGGGAGCTTCCAGCCGATGATCCCGGTAGAGGCGGGAATGATGCTCTCTCCCGGCTCGCTGATCAAGGCACCCAGGGCATCACAGAGCGCCTCGGCATCCTCCACGCCTCCCGGTGCGCCGACATTGGCGACCCGGTTGTTGATCAGCACGGCCCTCACACGTTCGGCCCGGATCCGCCGGCGGCCGATCAGAATCGGCGCCCCGCAGAAACGATTGTTCGTAAAGACCCCGGCGAATGCGGAGCTGGGCTCATCGAGCAGGATACAGGACAGATTCATGGAGAGCCTCTGCCCTCGCTCCCCGGATGTGAACTCCAGAGAACCGGTGGCGATAGAGAATCCTTCCGGAAGTCCGGATCGGTCCTCGAGCTCCCGAAGGTACTGCTCCTCCGATTGAAAGTTGCTCATAGAGCCCCAGTGTATCGATATGCCCCGAACGGCTCAAGAGAGAGAGTTGGTTCCGTTCACAGCGTCATTACTTCGCCTGCATATTTGTATATACTTCTTAGGGGGTGGAGAAATGAGCACGGAAAAGCTGACCTTTAATCTGACAGTTGCTGAAAGGGATTTCCTAATGGAGGCGGTAGGCCTGTATCTTGAAGATGATTTGATTCAGCAACTGAAGTTCGCAGAATTGAAAGATGGAGAACTGGTAATTTCCATGACGGACACTGATATCGACTACCTACTGGGATATGTCGCGGCGGAGGCGAACCATACGGAGGATGAGGAATACAGGGAACAACTGGATGCGATCTATAATCGTATCCAGCGAATGACCGGAGTCTGACAGAAAGAACGATCCGGCTGCCTGAGAACGAGCATATGTGCTAAATTTTGGGTTAACCTCAAGCCTCTGTCGGGAAAATGAATCAGCGCTTGCGGATCGTGAGAAGAACGGGGAGATGGTCCGAGGTCCCGTGATCGGCACCCCGTCCCCCCCGGCCACGCCAGCGCCGGGGAAATCCACTCTGCGAATCAACCAGAAAACCCGCCCGCACCACCTGGAAACTGCCCGGGGAGTAGACCAGCCCCTCCTGGTTGAACAGTCCATGGGACAGCAGGATGCGATCCGGCGTCTGCCACCGGCCCTGATACACGGAGCTTCCCCTCTGATCCGGGGGCAGCTCGTACCAGGGATCGTACATCACAACCCGCCGCTCCCGAAGGCCCGCGCCCTCCGGGTCCGGGGTGATGAACAGGGCGCCTGTCTCTTCCGGGCCGATAGGGATCTCAGAATCACGATCCGGCACGGTGGCGATTTGGTAGCGACCCTGCGCCTGATCGTACTCGTCCAGGTTTTCATTCAAATCCCCCAGAACGATCAGCTCCGCCTCCGGATCCGTCTGGAGGATCACCCGGAGCCTCCCGGTCAGCACCTCCGCCGCCTGTCTGCGGGCGGGGGCGGTCTGCTCCACCCCGCCTGTTTTCGACTTCCAGTGGTTGTTGAACAGGTACAGGGTTGCCCCCTCGTACTCGAGCTGCAGCTCCAAGATATGACGAAGCGGCACGCCGGCAAAGCTTCCCGTCGTGTGAACCCGGGTACGCACAATGGGAATCCTGCTCAGGCAGGCCACACCGGTGGCCACCCGCTCCTGAGGTACGAAAACGAGGTTGCGATAGCCGAAGCCTCGGAGGTGACGATCCCGCAGCTCCCGCAGGGCGAGCTCGCTCTCCACCTCCTGGAAGCAGAGGATGTCCGCTCCCCGGGCGGCTGTCGCCTTGATGGCTCGGGCGATGGCGGAGAGTTTCCTGTGATACAGCTCCCGCGACCACTGTTCGGGGCTGTACTCCGCATACTCGCTTCCCTCCCAGCGATCATCGAAGAGATTTTCTACATTGTAACTGGCGATGAGTATCCCTTCCCTGCAGGAAACCAGGGAGAGGATCAGGCAAAGGCTTGAAATGATAAGAAAGAGCGCAGCCGCCTTTCTTGACATCGAAGAAATGGCACGGTGAGTTGCGTTTCACCGCCTCGCGGGCTACCGGGTGTTTGCTCAACCCAACGGTAGAGAATCGACTACAGCTGGTCCCTGTTGCTGATGATCTTTGAAATGAGTCCGTACTCCAGGGCTTCCTCTGCGTTCATCCAGTAGTCCCGGTCGGTATCCTTCTCCACCTTATCGATCTTTTGGCCGGTCTCTTCGGAGATGAGCTTGTTGATCTTTCGCCGCAGCTTGTCCAGCTCTTTGGCATGGATCTCGATCTCCGTAGCCACGCCCCGCATTCCGCTCAGGGGCTGGTGGATCAGGTAGTGGGAGTTCGGCAGGGCGATGCGCCTTTCCTTGGGCGCCGCCAGCAGGATGATCGCCGCCGCACTGGCGACCAGCCCCATGCCGATAATGATCACCTCGGGTTTTATGAAACGCATCATATCGAATATCGCAAATCCCGCATCCGCATCCCCGCCTGGGGAGTCAATAAACACCTTGATCGGGTCATCCCCCTGATCTTCCAATAGGATCAGCTGCCGGATGATCCGCTCACCCAGAGATTTGTTGATCTCCCCGGACAGCAGGATGTTGCGGGTCTTCAAGATTTTTTCGATCAGGTTGGATTCGTTCTTTTTGTTCTCCCCCTGCTCCTCCCCTTCTTGGAGGCGAAACAGGTCACGCATCTTTTTATCCATCATAGATTCAGAATATATTGAAACCGGCGGGAATTTTCAACAAGAAGCAGCGCACTGAATGACTTTTAGGCATTGATAGGCTGCCGGCCCGCGGTTTACAATTTCGGCGATTCCCAGCTAGCGAAAGAATCGCCGCCTGATAAAAACCAACGATACAAGGAGTAGGGGTGCCATGAAAACATCAATCGCCGTCATCGGAGGAAGCGGGCTGTACCAGCTGGAGGGTGCGGAGTTGGTCGAGAGAATCGAGGTGCCCACCCCCTTCGGCCTGCCCTCTGAGCTGATCTCCATCGTCAAGGTGGGAGATCAGAATATAGCCTTCCTGCCCCGCCACGGCAAAGGGCACCGAATCCTGCCCACGGAGGTTCCCTCCAAGGCGAATATCTGGGCTCTCAAATTCCTGGGGGTCGAACAGATTCTCTCGGTTAGCGCGGTGGGCTCCCTGCGGGAGGAGATCAGGCCGGGGGATTTCGTTCTCTGCGATCAGCTGATCGACCGAACCCGCAACCGGAGCCTGAGCTTCTTCGGGGAAGGACTGGTAGGCCACGTACCCTTTGCCGAACCGTTCTGTCCGGGGATGCGGGAGGTTATTGCCGGCATTCTGCAGGACGGCTCCCATCCCTTTCACCAGCGGGGCACCTTGGTCACCATGGAGGGCCCCCTGTTCTCGACAAAGGCGGAATCGCACCTGTACAGGAGCTGGAACGCGGATCTGATCGGTATGACCGCCATCCCCGAGGCCAAGCTGGCCCGGGAGGCGGAGATCTGCCTTGCCATCGTAGCCATGGTTACCGACTACGACTGCTGGCGGGAAACGGAGGAGAGCGTCAGCGTAGAAATGATCCTGAAAGTGATGAGTGAGAACACCAAGGCCATCCAGAAGGTCATCCCCGGGATCGCAGCTGCCCTGAGCTCCCGGGGCGAGTGCAGCTGCCGCAGCGCAGCGGCGGGGGTTTTCGTCACCGATCCGACCCTGGTCCCCTATGAGACCCGACGCAGGCTCTGGGCTCTGTACGGCGGCAAGTACTGGAAGGGGCACTCACTGTAGATCCAGGGAATCCAGCTCTGCGGGAAATCCTTCGGTCCTCCATGCGACAAGCTCGGCATCCCGCTCGGCTATGAGCAGCCCTTCGGCAGCGGGGAACTGCTCCAGCAGCGCCAGCCCTTCCCGGGGGCCGAGCACGAATACGGCGGTAGACAGGGCATCGGCCAGGGCACAGGTGGAGGCAACGATGGTTACCGAGACAAGTGCCTGAGCCGGAAAGCCGCTGCGGGGATCGAGAATGTGATGGTAGCGTACCCCCTCCTGTTCGAAGTACCTTTCGTAGTCACCGGAGGTCACCACCGCAATCCGTTCACCCCTGTTCCCCAAGCTCAACACACCCAGGACATCCTGAGTTTTCCTGGGATGGCGGATGGCGACTCGCCAGGGTGTAGACCCCTGTTTCAACCCGGAAACAAGGATATCCCCGCCTGCGTCGATCAGGAAATCCCCGTACCCTTGGTCGAGCAGATACTCGGCGGTCAGATCGACCACCGCTCCCTTGGCGATCCCCCCCAGATCCAAACCGATTCCCTCGGACAGCACTACATTCCCGTCTGAGCCGATATCCACTTGCGAAAAATCCACCCGTCCGCGGGCACGCTCGATCTGAGCTTCCGCGGGCAGCTGGCCTCCGGTGTCGAAGGACCAAAGCTCGGTCAGGGCCAGGATCGTCGGATCGAAGGCCCCGCCGCTGGCAGCCGCCACAGCCCCGGCGGTCTGCAGCACGGCGAGCACTTCCTCGGGAAGGCTGCCATGGCCGGAACGATTCAGCCGGCCGATAGCCCCTTGCTCCCGGCGGTGGTCGAACTGCCAGGCCTGGCGGTCGGCAAAATCGAACAGGTCCGGCCAATCCGGCTCCTCGGATGCGGACACCAGCACCGTGAGGGTCGTAGACATGGCGAAGCGGGTCTGGCGGTGCAGGGGAACCTGACAGGAGATGAACGTCCCGGCCAGGAGAATTGTTAAAACGAAAGTCTGAGAAAGTCGGCGCAATTGAGGAACCTCTGACGATGTATTTGTTGCAGCGATTGCAATCCGATGATCTTGAAAACACCTCAAGGCGCAGCCCATCAAGAGGTTGAATGTAAAAAAAACACTTGTGCGAAAAGCCGCTGCGTTTCTTGAAAATTAGTGATTTACAATCTAATATTCAAGCCGGTAGCAATCAAGTGAAGGCAGCTTTCGTAGGTCTTGTAGGAAGACCCTCCAGTGGCAAATCCACTCTGATCAATCGGATCTGCGGACAAAAGGTATCCATCATCTCTCCTGTTCCGCAAACCACCCGCAATCGCGTACGGGGTATCTACTCCTCAGACAGGGGACAGCTGGTTTTCGTCGACACCCCGGGCTTTCACCTCTCCGAGAAAAAAATCAATGTCCATCTCAAAGAACTGGCTACCCGCACTCTTTCCGAAGTAGAGATCGTTCTCTATCTGATCGATGTGTCCCGCCCCCCCGGGGACGAAGAACGAGCTTTGATCGAGCTTCTCCGGGATCTGGAGAAAAAGGTGATCATTGCATTGAACAAAATCGATGTAGAGGAAGGTCATGTAGAGGAAACCCAGGCGGAGCTGCGGCAAACATTGAGCCAGGCTCCCATCCAGCTGGTTTCCGCTCTAACCGGCCAGGGTGTGGATGCGCTTTTGGATGTTATTTGGCAGCGAGCTCCGGAGGGGCAGCGTATGTATCCGGATGACTACTACACGGATCAGAGCCCGGAGTTTCGAATCGCCGAGATCATCCGGGAGAAGGCGATTCTGCAGACCCGGCAAGAGGTTCCCCACTCCCTGTTCGTGGATATCAGCGACATGGAGATGAAGGATGGAGACAGCTACCTGTGGGTACGGGGCTTTATCTACGTGGAGAGAGAAACCCAAAAGGGAATCGTCGTGGGCAAGGGGGGGGAGAAGATCAAGAACATCGTCCGCTCAGCCGAGCAGGAGTGCAATGAGCTGTTTCCCTACCGAGTCAAGCTCGATATTCGGGTGAAAACAAAACCCAAATGGCGAAAAGACGAGGGACTGCTGAAGAAGCTCATCACCTGATGAGCAGCTTCGGATAAACAGCTCAAGCGGCGTGAAACTTTTCGAAGATATCCGGGAACGGATCGAGGATCCAAACACCTGCTTCGTTTTTCCCTCTGAACTGACTGCGCGATTCTGGTGTAAACGGGCCCTGCATTTCTTAAAAACCAAGTCGATCCCAACCAACCGTTTTCTGTCCTGGGACCAGTTCAAGGAAAATTGTATGGACTATGCTTCCCGGGATCAGCCGGTTCGCCGGGCGGCGAACCGGGCCCTTCGCCTGCTGTTCCTCTACGGTCAGTTGGAGCGTAACCGCCGAAACCCCTATCTGCGACAGATCATTCCGCCTCAGTACGCGGGGGAACCCCGAATCTTCCTGGAGTCCCTCCAGCGTCTTCTTCCGGTGCTGCATCGCGTGGAAGCCGTTCGCAGCCGCTGGCCCCGCTTCAGTCGAGAGCGGCTGAAAGATCTGGAAGATCTCTATACCGGCTACAGAGCGTTCCTGCACCGTTTCCGTTTGTTCGAGCCGAACTACGAACAGCCCCGGTTTTCCCCGGGAAACCGCAAGTATATCCTCTTCTTTCCCGAACTGATCGAAGACTACGGGGAGTTCGCCGATCTGCTATCCGGGCAGGTGCGGCAGGTGCCGGTTCCTCCGGACATTCGCCGGGGCACCTCCCTGCGGGTGTTCCAGACTCTTCCCGAGGAAATACGGGCTGCGATCCGGCAGTGCGCTACCCTGCTGGACCGAGGAGTCGGGCCGGAGCAGATCGTGCTCACCGTCGGGCAGCTCAGTGAGCTGGAGCCGCTTCTGCGCCGGGAGGCGCAGCTGTACGCCCTGCCCCTACAATTTCACTTGGGAAAACCGCTGTGCGAGTTTCCCCAGGCCCTGATGCTTCACAAGGCCTACAAGGTTGTGGAGTCCTCCTTCAGCCTCAATACCATGAAGGCCCTTCTGCTCTGCCGCTCCATACCCTGGAAGCAGGAGAGGCTCTGCAGGGCCCTGATCCGTCTGGCCCTGGACGGGCGAATCGTGGGCAACACTCCGTCGGCGGACAATTGGGAATTGAGTATCGAATCGTCCCGGCAAAACGGAAACCCCCGCAGGCTGCCGCTTTCCCGGATCTCCGCTTTCTACTCCACGCTCAAACACCGACTCATCCGGCTGGCAAGCGCGGACACCTTCGGGGAGCTGAAAAACTGCCTGATTTCCTTCACTGCGGACTTTCTGGATCTGAAGGCTCTGCACGACGAGGAGGTGAAGATCTACCAGTTCGCCATGGATACCCTGGAGGAGCTGGAGCGGGCCGATGAGTTGATTACCGAAGGGGCGGATCAAGCAGCTGGCAGCGGGATTGCGGCTGCAGGTGGAGCCGCAATTGCGGGCGGAGCCGCAGACACCCGGGGCCGGCCCCGCCCGGCGTTTCCGGTTTGGTGGCTGTACCTGGCCCAGCGTTTGTACGTGCCCGGTCGCTACGCAGCCGGGATCCCGGTCTACCCCTTCAGGGTGAGTGAGGGGATGAGGCCGGAACATCACATCGTGATCAACGCCTCCCAGGCGGCAACCAACCACACGATCCGCCGTTATCCGTTTCTCAAGCTTCACGAAGAGCAGCAGATACCCGGGGTGCAGCGGGAGCTCGCCTCCGCCCATCTGCAGCTGTACAGCCACAGCGGTGAAGATGTCCTGTTCAGCTACGCCCGCCGGGATTTCCAGAGATCCAACCTGCCGCCGCCGCTTTTCCTTGCCCAGGGCATCCGGACGGTTGAAATCACCGCTTCGGATCCCGGGGATGCCTACGCACTGGAACGGAGAGCCTGGATCCGAGGGAGCAGCTTCCCGCTGCAGCAGATACAGAAAGCCGGCTACCGGGCAGCCTCGGTCGGAGCACTGGGGATCAAGAAGATCGATGCGGCCGGACAGAACCTCGAGGATCAGAACCTCATCCGGACATTGGCAGAATCCCAGCACGACGATACGGGGCGATTTCGGATCAGTGCAACGGCTCTGGAGCACTTCGGCCTCTGTCCCTTTCGCTTCCTCTGGGAACGTCTGCTCGGGGTGAGCGAAGAGGCCTACGAAGCGACGATGGTCGATCCGATCGATTTCGGTATTCTCCTGCACCGGGCAGTGGAGATGTTTTTCGCCGGGATACAGTCCGGGGGCTCGGAGTCCTCCGGCGCCCTGTCCGTCGAGCACACGGAAGAGTACCGCGGTCAGCTCAGGCGTATCGTTTCCAGGATCTGTTCGGATTACCGGCGCAGGAATCCCACCTTGCTCGAGCCGATCGTTTCGGAAATACGCCGGAGGGTGGAGCAGCTGATCCTGGCCTTTCTGGATGTCGAATTGGAGATGATGGGTGAAGAGCGGGTCGAGGGAACCGAGGTGCCTCTGGAGGCCCTGGTAGAGGAGCTTGACACGGTGCTTGTGGGCACTATCGATCGCCTGAGCCGCAATCCCGACGGCTACACCCTGATCGACTACAAGAAAAAATACGTACCAACCCGGGGGGATCTGTTCTCCCCCCAGGCTGTTTCCGTTCAGATGCCCTTCTACATTCACCTGATGGAGCAAAACGGTCGGCCCGTGAGCCGGGCAGCCTACTACTCATTCGAAAACAAGCGCTACCACTTCGTATTCGGTGGCCCGAAAACCAACATGGCCGGTGTGGAGGATGTACACCGAAGCGTTGAGGAGGTAAGGGGACGCATCGTTGAGATGAAGGAACGGATCTCCGCGGGCAACTACCGGATCGGGGGCATACCGGCAACCAACTGCGCTCGCTGCCGGCTGCAGGAAATCTGCCGCAGCGGTTACTCTCTGGAGGGGTAAGAAGGTGCAGCTGTCCTTCGACGAACGACAAGCTGAGGCAATCCGGGTGGAGGGCAACGCCGTTGTCATGGCCGGCGCCGGTTCCGGCAAGACAGCGGTGATATCCGAGCGCTACTGCCGGCTGCTGGAAAAAGCAGATACGGGAGTCGATCGTATCCTGGCTCTGACCTTCACCCAAAAAGCCGCCGCGGAGATGTACGAGCGCATCTACAATCGCCTGCGCAACGCCCCGGAGAATCTGCGGAGGCACCTTGAAAACTTCGATCAGGCCCAGATTTCAACCCTGGACAGTTTCTGCGCGGAAATCCTGAAGCAATCCTGCGAGCGTTTCGGGTTACCGGCGGATTTTCGCTACGATGAACAGGCCGCCTCCCGACTTGCCGAACGGATCAGCCTGGAGTTCCTTCTGGAAAATCTTGAGCTCCCCGCAACGCAGACCCTGCTCCATATCCACGGCTTCGAGAGCCTCTGGCGGGACCTGTTTCGGGATCTGGCCTGGCGCCACTTTCGCCTGCCGGAGCCGCCCGATTTCCCGTCCATGGCCCGAAAACAGATCGACCGCTGCCGCCGGGATCTTGCCGAACAGCTGGGTACGGTCCGTTCCCTGGTGCGGGAAATCCGGCAGCTGGACCCGCGGACCGTCTCTATCAGGCGCGCCCGGGAAACACTGTCAGGTTTCCACCGGATCGCCGGAAATTTGGAGTCGGAACACTACGCAGAGGCGGCGGAGCAGCTGGACGCTCTGCAACTCAAGAAACCCGGCGGACGAGGTGGGGAAGATATCCAGCTGCTGAAGAGCCTGATCGACCGACTGAGACCGGGCCTCAGCACGTTGAGCACCCTGGCGGCAACTCTGGGGCAGGAAAATACACTGCTGGAGATCTTCTCCCTCCTGGAGAGGTTCGCCGCCCGTTACATCGAAGGCAAGCGAACCGGCGGCCTGATCGGCTTTCAGGATGCCGCCGAGCTGGCCGTGGAAGCGTTGATTCGCGACAAAGCGCTCAGACAGTTCTACAAAGCCAAGTATCGCTACATCATGATCGACGAATTTCAAGACAACAATCGACTTCAGAAGGATCTGCTGTTTCTCCTGGCCGAAAGGATCGATACCCTGAATGAGGGCATCCCCCCGGCCTCGGATCTGGAACCGGACAAGCTGCTGTTCGTGGGTGATGAAAAACAGTCGATCTATCGCTTCCGGGGCGCGGAAGTAGCGGTGTTCAAATCTCTTCACGAACAGCTGACAGCGATCGGCGGTTGCACCATCGCGTTGGATCGCAACTACCGAAGTGAATCCGAATTGATAGGATTTGTGAACACGGTCTTCTCATCGGTAATGGCCGACTCCAAAGCCGAGTATGAAGCTCGCTACCAGAGAATGAAAAAGGGAGGGCCCGAGAGAGGCGCGGCCGCTCAGATCCACCTGTTTTACGGGAATCAGCAGCAGCCTTCCGGGCCGGAAACCGCCCCAGCCAGCCTGGCTGAAGCCCACGCCGTGGTCCGTTTCATTCGCCAGAGCGTGGAGGCGAAAACTCTGCCCATTGCCTCTGAGCAGGGAATCCGGCCGGCCGAATATGACGATTTCGCCGTGCTGTTGCGCTCCACCGGCAATCAGATCCACTACGAGCGCATGTTCCGGCACTTCGATGTCCCCTACGCCACCGACAATCTCCGCAGCCTTTTTACCGAGGCGCCGGTCAACGATTTCTACCTGCTGCTGCAGCTGGCCGTCTATCCGGAGGACCGTTGCGCCTACGCCGGCGTGCTTCGCTCGCCCTTCGTAAACATCAGTGACGAAGCGACGATCCGTCTCCTGCTGGCCGGAGACAGCGACGGCGGTGAAGCGGAACCATTTACGGATTTCGAAAATGTCGAGATGAGCGCGGAGGACCGGCGGCGTATGCAGTGGGGCCGTGATATCTATCTCTGGGTGCGGGAAGCGGTGGACAGAGTTCCGATTGCCGAGATCTTTCATCGTCTCTGGTACCACTTCGGCTACCGCTATACGATTCTGCGTAACCCCCGGAACCACAACTACCTCGAGTACTACGACTACATGGCCAAGCTGGCCGAACGCTCCGACCTGCAGGGAGACAGCCTGGCGGTTTTCCTCGACTTTCTGAGGCAGAACCTGGGCAGGTACGAACGGATCGATGATATCACCGTGCTCAAACCCCGCCTCCCCGGTGTACAGCTGCTCACCATCCACAGATCCAAAGGGCTGGAGTTCCCGGTGGTTGTGCTGGCCGATATGGGGAATATGGGCCGAAGCGGCAGGCACGATTCCAGCCCCTACTATGTCTGCTCCCAGTACGGCATCACCCTCAATTTAGGTTCCCGGAACTACTTCACCGCAATCGGTGAACAGGAATCTGAAAAAGAGGAACTGGCGGAGATAAAACGGCTGCTGTACGTGGCCTTGACCCGGGCACAAACACATCTGATTCTGGCGGGAACCCATAAACTGAAAAACAGGAACAGCCCCCGGGCTCATCTGAATCTTCTGCTGCGGGCGTTGGGCATGAGCGAACAGCCGGCGGTGCAGAAAACCGAAACAGGAAAAGATCTGAATCTGAAGATCCACCAGATCGAGACGCTCAGCTGGAACGAACTGACCGGCAATTCTCAGCCCGGGATCAGTCCGGCCGATCGGGAGGTGCTGTACTCCGGGACACCGATCAGCCGGCCCCTGTTGAAACGGGAGGTTTCGGTGACCGAGCTCTGTGCTCATCTGCAGCCCCTTGTTCTACAGAGCCCCGATGCGGCAAAAGCGAAATCTGCGGTGCGGCAGCTGCCGGCGATCGATGCCGATTCCCTGCTGAAGGAACTGAATCTGGAAAGCCGTTTCGGAAGCCTGACTCACCAACTTCTGGCTCAGTGGGGCCCGGAACCCACCGCAATGCCCCCGGAACCGGAATGGGTCCGGATTCCCAAGGAGCATCGGGACCGGCTTCTGGAAAATGCCCTCTCGCTCTGTCGCAACTTCTTCGATTCCGAACTGGGAGCTCTGAGCACCCAGGCCACTCAGGTGTACAGAGAATTGCCCTTCCTGTACCTGCACGAAGGGCAACAGGGGCCTCTTTACCTCAGCGGTCAGATCGACCTGGCCTTCGAACTGCAGAACAGGTTGTACCTGGTGGATTTCAAAACCGACAGATACTACAGAGCCGGAGAGCATGAATGCCAGTTGGCGCTGTACCGGCTGGCTCTGGCGGAGCAAACCGAGCGGGAGATCCAAACCTACCTGTTTTTGCTTCGAAGCGGCCAGGCGCTTCGCTGCGACAGGCAGATCGATCCGGCGGAGTGGATCCCCAAGATCCGGCATCTGCTGTAGAAGCGTTTTAAAAGGCGTTCAGAGCCGAAGAGTCAGATCCGGCGAGTAGTCGATCCGCCAGTGAAGATGGTCCATCCTGGTCAGCGAACCGAGGTACTCGATTAGAATTTCCCGCTCCTGCCGGCTGACTACGGGGAAGTTGTGGAAGCGGTTGGTGTACTCCAACTCCCGTCCAGTGCGCCCGCATTCCCGGACGAACAGACGATGCTGTTCCAGCCGCTCCAGAATCCGCTCATTGGCCATGGGGACAACCTCATTCACCTGCGCCTGGATGAAGGGAATCAGGCTGTCCTCGATCTCAACGCCCTGGGAGTTTCGCCCGGCGCAC
>Ga0272441_10002455_pt1 | contig 37287 bp, 30 predicted proteins | sample SSMProp6N_FD_193582 | JGI IMG/M metagenome (GOLD analysis project Ga0272441, IMG submission 193582) | Marine sediment archaeal communities from Little Sippewissett salt marsh, Falmouth, MA, United States - SSM-Prop-6N | ecosystem: Environmental > Aquatic > Marine > Wetlands > Sediment ...
CCACGATTCCACTTCCCAGCGTGAATAGAGAACGGTCCTGGTCACCGGCCGTCTCGATCCACCAGTCCTTATCCGCGAAGGCCCATCCGGCCCATTCGGTCACGCCGTCGGTCGCCGGATCGCCGATACCGGGAATTCCGCTTTCGTCAACGGCCCACCCTTCCGGCGGCGTATCCGTCCAAACGGCATCACCGGCCAGCGCCTCGTCAACGTTCGGGCCTAACGTCAAACCTTCGAAATCTTCCTCGAATAGCACGACGGGCGGAGGGCGATCACCGGCAAGGTATCGAACCTCGCCACCAGACAAATCCCGGCCATATATGTAAACCTCGTCGATCATGCCATCGAAGAACTTGGCCACGTGGCTCGGGTCACTGGCAAAGGCATCCGAGGGTTGAGAGCCGATGGCCGCGCTGACGCTCGGATCGACTGCCACGGCGGAGCCGCCTTTTTCCTGGCCGGCTACTTCTTCGCCGTCTTTGTAGATCCGCATCATCCCGCCGTCCCACGTCGCGGCCACATGCGCCCAGGTTCCGGCTTCCAGGACGGAATCGGAAATCAATGTGGCGGTTTCCTGACCGTCATCGGTTTTGAGCCGGAAACGCAGGCTCGTTTCCGAAATGGTACTCAACATCCACCAGTGATCGTTTCCACCCCATTCCTGTGCCTTCGTGATGATCCGGGCATCATTGATCTCGAAATCGTCGGCTTTAATCCATGCCGCGAGCGTGATCTGGCCGATCACATCAATCGCGCCCAATTCGACCACGTCGTCGATACCGTCGAAGTCCAGCGCCATGCCGTAGCCGGTCAGGCTTTCGACAAAGCTCGGCTCGCCGACGAGCGTTCCGTGGAGTGCATTGCCGGAGCTGTCATCCGTGTTGTTTTCCATTGCGTAATATGCAACCAGACCTTCGCCGCCGGGCATTACGGGGTCCGGCCTGAAAAACGCGTCGGAGTGTGCTGCGATTTCTTCATCCGAAAGCGCCGCGTCGTAGATCGCCACGCCATAGATAACGCCGTCGAAATCGTCGAAGACGCCGCTTCCGTCCTCACCCTGCGCGCCGTAGCCGATACCGACGAGGCCCGACAGGGGGATCGCCGCATCGACACTGGCTTGGTAAACGCCGTTGACGTACAGCGCCGTCGTTCCCGCTGTTTCGCTGGAAACAAAGACCAAATGGGTATCGACACCGGGATCGTTGGCCACACCGAAATCAAGGTCCACCACACCAAAAAGAGTGGCGCCGTAAGTTCCGGTATTGTTCCACTGCTCGTACTTCAGTCCCGCCTCCGTGTCGCCGAATTGTCTCCTGCCGATCAGTGCCATGCTGGCTTCCGTTTCATCGGGATTGCTTTTCACAACGAACTCATAGGTCTGCTCGCCGCCGTATACGCCGATGTCATAAAGCCCATCGGGGACGTTGGTGGCGAGGAATGCCGGCGAGGCCGGCGCCACGGTGTTTTCCCAATCGACGAGCATGGCGCCGACGGGGGCCGCGATAAAGAGAACGGCCGCAACAAACATTAAATCAATCAACCTCTTACACATGATAATCCTCCTTTCAAAAGGGACTAAGAAAATGTGAGATCGCTTTGGCTACACACCAAGCTCCCTGTTGTCATCGACCGACCCATTGACAGAGAACATGGTCTCAGACAACCTTGCATATACGTCATGGAAAAATCTAAAATCTCTACCTGTAAGAAAAGATGAGGAATGGCCCTATACGGCATCTCCGAACCACAGGTTACAAACACGGATTTCTCCTCCATGTCTATTTAGATTCAACCCTTTTCCTCACGTAAGGCGTATCCGGGTGCCTGCCCTAACCGGAAAGATATTTATCACATCATCAGTTGGAGACTCCTGAACACCTTTTAGCCATATCTCTTTTACCAGATTGCTAATACCTCTGTCAAGCAAAAACTCAAATCTTGCTGTTTTGAAGCAGGGGGTCGTAATCTTGCCATTTAACCTATTGCGATATATGTGCATGATTGTACAATGCTATCCTTTTGGGTGTGATCTGATGAATGAAGCCTTCTCTCAAAATGCTCGTCAGGACCGTGCCGGCGTTTGGCCCCTGTATGGAGCCGCGTTTGCCATGGCGATCAGTCTAAACGTCTTGTGGACGGCGATGCCGTTCATTATCCGCAACATCGGGGGGACCGAGGAGCACGTCGGATACGTCTGGGCGGCCAACATGCTGGGTTATCTGGTATGCTTGCTGTTTGCAGGCACGGTATTGGGCCACCTTAACGCGCGTCACGCCACGCTTACGGCGACCGCCGCCATGTTCCTGGCCACGGTCGTCATGATCGCCGTGGTGGGGTACGTTCTTGCCAATCATCAGTTCGGCAACCTTACGCTGATATGGACGATGATTGCCGCAGGTGTCCTTGCGGGTGCGGCGATGTCGCTGTTCTGGCCTTTCCTGATGTCTTGGGTGTCGGCGGATTACGAAGGGGCCGTTTTGAACCGTCGTCTCGGAACCTATAACGGGATGTGGTCGGCGACCGCCATCCTGGGCCCTTCGATAAGTGGCGTGTTGGTGGAAAACGGCACCCTTAATCCTATCGTGGCCAGCGTGGCGGGTTTGGCGATTTGTTTCATCCTGCTTTGGATTGCCCATGATGAATCGGCCGGCACGGCCGCTTCGGCCAAGCCTCTCGAACCTGCCGAAACCCATTTCGACGAGACCATGCTGCTCCGCTTCAAATGGATGGCCCGCATTGCCCTGTTCTGCTCATGGGCCTGTCTGGGGGTATCGCGTTCGCAGTTTGCGTTACTTTTTACGGGCTTGGGATTCTCCGAAACGCAGTTTGGAATTATGATTACGGTCTTCGGAATCTGCAACTTTGCCATCCTGACGGGCGCGGGACGTCTTGGCTTTTGGCATTTTAAACTCACGTACCTTCTCGGCGCCCAAGTGGCCCTCATCGTTCCTCTTGTGCTCATGATATTCGGCCGCTCGCTCTGGGGTTTCGTACCGGCCTTTGTGGTGATGGGTTTCGGTTTTGGATTTGCCTACAGCTCCCATCTCTATTACGGCGCCTGTGGGTCCCGCAAGCGCTCCGTCCGGATGGCGATACACGAAGTAACTCTCTCGCTCGGTGTTGTCGTCGGCTCAGGAGCGGGGGGGTATCTTTCCGGCAACGTCGGAAGGTACTCGCCCTATTGGTTTGCCATCGCAATTCTTGTGGCGGGTTTCGCGGCGCAGATTGTCGTGTGGATTGCCCTGACACCGAAACGACACCGGCCAAAAATGGTCATGACCTAAGAACATGGGACGTGAACAAGAAAGTAAAAAAGTCAGACGAATGAGACCCCGGTTACCCGCAAGTGATTTTCATCACAGCCAGGGCGCCTAACAGACCGAGCACCAGCAACGTCGCCCTAACGATTCTCATAAGCTGCGTTTTGGGCTTAACAAATCGCCACACAAATGCCCAGATCGTAACGATCAGGGCCAGACGTAACACAAAATATGCGATGTTTAGGAGCATATATGCATAATAACCTATTTTAACATCAAAGTCAAGCGAAAACTTCCCATATTACCCCTTGCGTTAGCTCGGAAATTGAGGACTTTTTCGTTCTGCAATGTGATAGCGAAGGTGAGGATTTGTTTTTCATTTATCTTCCAGGTCGCTTCATTAATGACATAGTCGAGAATATGGAAGTGCGTTAAAAAAACTGTCGTCATTTGTTAGAGACGGTAACGGGGTACGTAACCGTTGTGTTTGGCTGATGAATTGCGATTTCAATGTTGATACGTCCATTCCGACATGGGAATTGCATGGGCAGGGTGGATGAAGAGACTTTTTTGCTGTCCACAAAGCCCTCTAATTTGGCGACAAAGATTAAAGTAATGAAAAAAACAAGCCGAACAGAATACGTAAGCGTTTCGTGATGTCGTGTTTAGAGTCATGCTGAACTTATGGATTGATTAGGAGAGTCGAAGATGCATTATCTGGAAGAAATTAAGAAATGGCTTGGTGAAATTACGGAAATCTTTTTATTGCTGGTTGCCCTGGGCGTGGTCGTTGAAATCCTTTTCGGCGACAAAGTCAGTTTCTTCGGTGGGGTCGTAGGCAATCTCACGAGGCTGATTCAATCATTCGGTGAAAATGGCCTTGTGGGTTTGATCGCCCTGGGGATTATTCTCTACCTGTTCCAAAGACGGAGAGTCTTTGCGGGACAACAACAGCATCAGCAGTAACTCATGAGTCACTCGCGAACCCGGCGAACAGAAGAACATTTAGCCAGTCAAGGTCTCAACAATGGATGAGATGGGGGGGGCAGGAAGTTCTCATCCCGTGCCGTGTTCGTCGTTTGTTAGTTGGACTTCACGGAGCGTAGTTTCTGCGCTCCGTATTTTATTTTCTCATCAATTAAGTATCGGTAAGGGCGAGTCCTATGAAACGGCGTTCATTCCTTAAATTTGCTGCCGGCGCCTACTCTTCGTCGTATCTATGCAGCAATGTAGCACTGGCCGGTAATCATGGTATGAATATAGAAAATCAAAAAATGTCAATCAGCCGAGAGTTGCTTCAAAACAGAAACCAGAATCGCTCGATGGTGGTTTGTCAAAACGGAATGGTCTGTTCGAGCCAGCCTCTGGCGAGTCTGGCCGGGGTGGATATTCTCAAGGCCGGTGGGAATGCCATCGACGCGGCCATTTGCACCAATGCCATGCTCAGCCTGGTCGAGCCGATGATGTGCGGACCCGGCGGCGATCTTTTCGCTATCGTCTGGAACGAGAAGGATAAGAAGCTGCTCGGCCTCAACGCCAGCGGCCGTTCGCCTTACGATTGGAGCATCGATAAAGCACGGGCTCTGGGGCTTAAAGAAATCCCCATCTATGGACCGTTATCCTGGAGCGTCCCTGGTTGCGTCAGCGGATGGGATGCCCTTCAAAACAAGCTGGGGCGATTGAGCTTGGCAAAGATTCTGAAAGCTCCAATCGAATATGCTCGTAAAGGTTTCCCGGTTTCTCCGGTTATAGCACGATCGTGGTCCTTCAATACTACGGATGATCCAGGTTTGGCAAAGACGTTCATGCCTGATGACAAACCTGTCTGCTTGGGTGATATCTTCAGGAATGAAGGTTTAGCAGAATTTTTCGACGTCATCGCTCAAGACGGTGCGGAGGCGTTCTACCAGGGGCAGATGGCCGAAAGAATCGTTAAGTTTTCTCAAACCAACGGCGGGCGATTTTCGATGCGCGACTTTCAAAACCACACTGCGGATTGGATCGAGCCGGTCAGCACAAACTATCGCGGCTACGACGTCTGGGAGCTTCCGCCGAATGGGCAGGGCATTGCAACTCTGCAAATGTTGAATCTGTTGGAACATTTCGACATTGCCTCGATGCAACCTAATTCCGCCGAGCATTTACATCTTTTCATCGAGGCCAAGAAGCTGGCCTTTGAGGATCGGGCGGTTTACTACGCCGATATGGATTTTGCCGATGTTCCACTCAAGGAGCTTATCTCCAAAGATTACGCCAAGCGGCGTGTCAAGCTAATCGATCCCAAACGAGCCGCCGAGAATGTCCGCCCCGGCAGGCTCAAAGGTTCGTCGGACACCGTTTATTTGACAGCCGCGGACAAAGACGGAAATATGGTCTCGCTCATCCAGAGCATCTACTATCCGTGGGGTTCGGGATATGTGCCGGATGGGATGGGCTTCTGCCTACAGAATCGCGGTCAACTGTTTTCACTCGATCCGAATCACCTCAACAAACTGGAGCCTCACAAGCGGCCGTTCCATACGATTATCCCCGCATTCGTCACCAAAGAGGGCAAGCCGGTCTTTTCGTTTGGCGTTATGGGCGGGGATTTTCAGCCACAGGGGCAGGTGCAGGTGCTGATGAATATCATTGATTTCGGCATGTCGCCCCAACAGGCGGGCGAACAGCCGCGGGTCCGGCATCGTGAAAGTTCGGAACCGACGGGAACAAAAATGGCGGCCGGCGGATCAGTAATTTTCGAGCGACATATTTCAGATAACGTGAAACGAACACTTGCTTCAATGGGGCACAAGATCAGACCTGAAACAGGCGTCTTTGGAGGCTATCAGGGCATATGGAGGAAATCCAATCCGCGTCGCTATTTCGGTGGTTCCGATCCTCGAAAAGACGGCTGTGCTATCGGATATTAAGAATTGACTATTGTCTATTGATTATTGACTATTTGCTCGTTAGGATTCATTCAAACCGTGTAATCCGTTCAATTGTCAATAGTCATTTGTCATTAGTCAATCCGTATAGGCGTTTTCGTAGATAGCCACCACGTCATCCAGTGTGAGCTTAACCGGCGTGATGTCAAACAGACTGCCCATCGCATAGAAAGAATTTTCCGCAAAGGTTCTCAAATCCTCTTTTTCAATATTGAAATCAGCGAGTTTTTCTTCTTTGAGACCGATGCTTTTGATGAGCTTTTTGAGCCCGGTGATGAAGGCCATGGTCTGTTCGGTCTCGGGCAGGCCGTCCACCTCTTCGCCCATCGCCCGAGCGAGGTCCGGGAAACGCGCCGGATTCCGCTCGGCCAAATAGCTAAAATACGAAACCGAAAGCATCGTCAAACCGGAGCCGTGCGCCACTTCCGGATAATAGGCGCTGACCGCGTGCTCCATCGAATGATGCGATATGCAACAGGAGAGGGATTCGCACATTCCGGCTTCGGTGTTGGCCCAGGCCAGCTTTGTCCGGGCTTCCATGTTCGTTCCGTCTTTGACGGCGATGGGCAGGTATTTTGAGATCAGGCTGACGGCTTCCAGGGCCAGATGGTCGCTGGCCGGCTGGTTGATCGTCGCAAGGTATGTTTCAACGGAGTGAAAGAACGCGTCCATTCCCGTATAAGCGGTCGTTTTCGGAGGCACGCTCACCATCAATTCCGGATCGACGATCGACAGACGCGGGAACGTAAAATCGTTGCCCCAGCCGATTTTCTCGTTCGTCTCGCTTTTGGTAATGACCGTCCACGGATCGGCTTCAGTTCCCGTCCCGGCGGTTGTGGTGATCGCGACAATCGGCAACGCTCCGTTGGGGGGCGTCTTTCCGCCGCCGCTGCCTCGGGTGATATAGTCCCAGTATTGGCCGGGATTGACCGCCATTACAGCGATGCTCTTTGACGAGTCGAGGGTGCTTCCTCCGCCGAGACCGAGGATGAAATCGCAGCCGTTTTCTCTCGCCACCGCCGCACCTTCCTCGACGTCCTCGCAGACGGGATTCGGTTGAATTTTATCGTAAACGACCGCCTCAACTCCGTTGTCTTTGAGAAGCTTGACGACTCTGTCGAGATACCCGTGTTTTCGCATCGCACCCGACGCCCCGATCACAACCAAGGCTTTCTTGCCGGGTAGATAAGGGGTCGTTCCAAGCTCGTTCAATTTACCGCAACCGAAGAGAATCCGGGTCGGCATGAAATAGGAAAAATTGAGATTCATTTCGTACTCCTATTGAATCAATGGAGGAGGGATAGCTTGTCCGTTTTTCTGTGCTAATTGTTGTTCTTTCTCATAAGTTCCATAGAAAGGAACATTGCTGTCCAGCCAAAGGTGCAGCCGATGGAGATCCTCATCCGGCAAGTGTACGTGTTCTGCATGTAAGGCATCGGCCAGCACTCTTAATAGAGGACTCTCATCGGCACCCGAACGGCCGGGGCGGGTAACAATCGCTTCGATGGTGTTGCCTCCCCACTCATACCATCGGACATACTTCTTCAGGTTCTCGTAGGATCGGGTGAATTTGTCGGTGGGATCGCCGGTCAGTGCCAGCGAGCTTTTCAAATCTCCTGTTTGTCCATCGTGACACCTTACGCAATGGTTATCGAGTACCGGTTGCACGAGTCGAGGATAACTGAATGGCTGCGTACCGTCTGGGCCGGGCTGAATCGTTGACGGCGGGCGTTGCTGAGCCAGGATACCTTGTCGATTGGTGGGCGATGTGCGTCTGGGTTCGTGGCAGCCGAGGCAACTGCGGCGCTCCCCGGGCTGTAAGTAAGTTATGCTTCGCATGGTTTGGACCGCCCGGCCGGCTTCATCCACGGCTTGAAAATAAAGCGGCTTGCCGGCGGGGGCGCGGAAATACGCCGAGCCGTCCGACTCCACGGGAATCGTCCCAAGCATCATGCGGGCACTTTCAGCATTGGCAAAGCCGATCCTGGGCTTGTTGGCGACGTGCGTCGAGGTTTTAGGTAATACCTGGAAAATTCGCAACTGGTGGATTTTTCGGGACGCCGGCAGCGCGAACAAGCTCTGTTTCACATCAACCAGGACGAACTCGCCCTCGTCGCCGAGATCCGGGTGAAGCGTCGAGGGCGGAACGGGACGCTTCGGTCGCGGTGTCAGGGGAATCGGATACATGCTGGAAATGTCGGGATCGCAATAGAGCAATTCCATATTGCCGAAGCGGTCGAAATAATAGAGTCCCGTGGCAGTATCTTTTTTAACTTTCGGCCCCATTCCCGGAAGCGGCTCAAGGCTGAAGGAGACCAGAAAAGTGTCTTCCGAGAGCGGCCAGGGGCTATGAAAATAGCTGCTCGGCCAACCTGGGGCTTCGGGAAAACATACTTCCGGCGTCAGGGTCTCAATGGAATCGAATCGGTCCTGGCCGGTTATTGGGTCCAACTTCTCGCGTTTCGGATCGAAAACGACTAAAGAACCGCCGACGTCGGCGTGATGCGCCCCGGCGATAAAAACAATCCGATCCGAGTTCGGGATGCATTTGGGCTGGTAGCATGCATTGATGCGTTGGGTGTAGTTTCCGAAAAGGATGCTCGGATTCGTTCCGTCCGGGTTGCTGACCCAGAGTCCATGGTAGTTGGCCGCCGAGCGATCCACATAGTCCCAGCGGGCATAGACGATTCGCCCGTCGCCAAGCACGGAAGGATGCCACTCGTTGGTTTCATGGAAGGAGAGTGTGCGTAGCGAGTTGCCGGAGGCGTCCATACGATGGAGTGTATAGCTTGGTAAGGGTTCCCACGGATTATGACAGCGTCCGAAGCCGCCCCGGCGGGTGGACATAAAAGCGATGCCGCCGTCGGGCAGGGGACAGGGATCGAAATCGTCGTACGGTCCATCCGTGAGTTGTCGAAGGTTCGTCCCATCGGCGTTAATAGCATAGATATGGAAACATCGTCGCTCGGGCGAGTAGTAATCCGGTTTTTCCGGCGCTCTCTCGACAAAGGCAAAATAAATCGTCCGAGCATCATAGGACAGCGCCAGAGTCGTATAGTTACCGCGGGGGAGCCGGCCCTTGATGAGGTCTCGCACCTTCATCGACTTGCCGGGTTCTTCGAGTATATAAATGCCCCCGCCGGCGATGTCCTCGTAATCATAGTAATACCCAAGATACTCGTGGAGCATCTGGCAGATGAACCGGCGGCGTTTCATAAAGACGAGGGGTTTGGAGGCGATAAGCGGGTTTTTCAGTATTATCTTGCGCGTTGTCGCGCGGATTCGGCGATATAAGTCGAGTCGGGCCGGTTCATTTGAAGAATCCAGCGCGTTGACCTGGGAACGCAAATATTCGAGGGTGTTGGATTCCTCTGTTATATCCGGTTTTTCAGGTATGATAAGCAGGTTGATAAGGAGTTTCTCCAAGCTCAGGTACGCATCGCGAACGGCAGCCGGATCCTCGGGAGTTCTGTTTTTCCGGCGTTCCTGGGCCACCCAGTCGGCTTCTACACGTATGTCGATCGAAGGGCTGTTATCCGCTCCATCTGCAAACGCGGACGGGAGAATGCCTCCTAACAATACTAACAGGGTGAAATATTTATATCGGTTTATCATTGTCGTTAGGGCATTCCGGACTTTTTCTTTTCAATCGCGTGACGCAACATTGCTTCATAAAGCGTGAGCTGGATATCGAGTGTTTCCTTGATGCTCACGCGGCAAGCTCTTTCGCTGATAATCCCGTGAGGACATTCGAACGTGAACGGCGTTGCGCCGCTGACATGGTAGAGCGCGCTGGTCAGATTAAATGGCGCCGGATTTTTGCCGCCTTCGGAAGCGACGGAAAAAGGTCTTGCAGCGTGAGGTAGGCCGCGCTGCTCCAGAAGGGCGTAGCATCTCTCGGCGAGCGCGCGTACTTCTTCCTGGATTTCCGTCGTTACATAGGCGGGACGGAGCAGGGCCGGGTTGCTCGAATGGCTATGAAGCGAGACCGCCAGATCCGGCCCTTCTTCTTTGGCGACGTTCAGAATAGCCGGCGCCTCCGGTCCCATCGGGGCGAAGAATTCGTCGTGCATCGGATTGATGCCGTCGTCATTAAAGTAGCAACCCAGGAACCCGGTGTTGTCGCCTCTCATCGGGTGCTGTCGCTTGGATTCGGGCCAGCCGCAGAAGGTGTCGTCGTCCCAGGTGCCCTGACCCCAGAAACGCACGTCGTTAAGCTTCATCCCCTGCAACGATCGTGGAGCGAAGCGGGCGATACCGTCGGGATTACCCGCTGGGACAATTAGTAAACGGCATTTTTGTCCAAGTGCTCGTAGCTCGGATTGATCCCTTCCGGCCATGTCGCGCCCCGTCTCCATGACACGGATGAAATTGGCCAGTCCGGTTAACGCTTCAACTTCATGGCCATGCACCGGTCCCACGAAAAAGACGACCGGTTTTTGCCGGCCGACTTTGTCCATATAAGCAGAAGGCATACGCCCGCCGATGGCGGAATTGAAATTAGCTTTGTGTCGGGCCGGCTCGTACTGGCCAAAAGTGACGAGTTGTACGGGCCGGCCGCCGGGTGTGGTGGCGATGGTTTTGACCCGACCTTTTTTAGGATTCGACAGGCATTGTTTCAGACGATCCATATCACCGACCCAGAATTCGGGAAGTTGACGCTTGGGAATTCTTTGCAATGCTTGTTCGTAGGTCATGCTGTCATATATTTTAGCTTGAATCCCGATCTGACGCTGGACCGTGGTTGCCAGGGGGGCGTTGATATTTCTGGAGCCTCCAAAGCGTTTGATACGACCACCCAATCTGCCCGTTGAATTAAACGTCACTTCCCACTTCTTATTGCCGATCGTCAAACGAACGCCGCTGACGTTTTCTTTTTGGAGGAGCGTTATTTCACTCATCGCTTCGAGTTGTTGATCGCCGACCTGAACGACGTGGAGAAAGACGTCGTCTTTGCGCGGGGCGCCGGGCGTAACTTCGACGCGCCATTGTCCCATTAGAGCGAGGCTCTCCGGCTTCAGGCCGTCGGAAACGATGTCCCAGTTTTGACCGGCCGCCCGGAACTCTTTGCCGGGACCGCCCACGGATGTGAGAACCGCATCATCTGGGAGCAACGTGCGACAAAACATTCGGCCTTCGTTGTGATCGGCCCGGATAATCTTGTTATGGAGGGTCGGTTGATGCGCCGTATGGATTAACCAATCCTTGCGATATGAGGCGTCCGTTGAATCGATGCGGTCGAAGATTACAAAATGGTTGGGGGGCAGGAAGACAAGCTGGCGTGTCGCCAGGCTGCACTTTTCACCAAGGTCGGATTGGCCCTTGCGTTTGACAGGTCCATGCTGATAGCACGCGGTTGCGTCACCGGCAATATAAACGTAATCTTCGCTGGTCTCGAAGGCTTTCACGACGGAGCCAAGCTGTTTGTGTTGTCCCCCGTGATTTCCGGTGACGGTGCCGCCCCAATATCGTGCCGGCGGTTCGCCCGGCTGATGGATGACGACGCAATTGTGGGCGGCGGTTTGGGCGAAATAGTTCGCCAGGTGCTGGCCGTTGTCGAATTCTTTGTATCGCGTTCCGGAGTCAAGAGCCAAGAAGCCGCGATGGTAAATCACGAAATTCAGAGCGTCGAAATGGCGATGCTGCCTGAGCGTGCCGCCGCAGGCGAAGAGGCCATACGTATCGTTTTTCCCCGTGCCGGATCGCATAAAGATCTGGCCCATGTTATCGAAATGCCGTGCGAGGGGGAGATTCTCCGGGGCGAACGGTTCGGGCGAGCTTTCCATTTGGGTGAGGAGAAACGGATAGATGAACCAGCTTCTCGAATAGGATTGACGCGGGACGATCTGCTGCACGTAACGGGCCAGAGCGGCGGCTTTCGGGGACGCCCGACCGTACAGATGCCGGATGTTGGCCATGTGGGTATAAAGCTGGCTGGTGGGCAGCCGGTTGCTCGTATGCGGCGTGTCCCCGTATCCGAATTCCAGAGGCGCCGGATCGGCGGCGATCCAGTTCCAGATGATGTAGTTGGCGAGCATCGCCCCATGCGGATAGTCCGGGGCGATGTTCTCGCCCGTGCTGGACAGCCATGTATAGAAGAAGTTCTGCTCCGACCACGGATAGGCGCCGAAGACGTACCCGAGCGTGGGTGAAGCGCCGCCGCCGTCGTCACCGCAGGCTTCTTTACGGTACTCGAGCAGTTTCATATTCTCGTCATGTCCCCAGACGAGCCACTCATTAGCCAATTCCGCCTCGATGCCCGTGCCGAAAGCCGTACAACCGATGAACCAAAGCGAATTCGTCACGCCATAAAAGCCGGTGGTATAGCCGGACATATTTTCCCTGTAGATGCTGGGCTTGGCTTCGATGACGTTGTTAATCGCGCGTATGAGCCGGGACATGTACGTGCGGCGCTCGGTTGGGTTCAGATCGTTATACAGCCAGTCCCAGGCCAAGGTCGCGTGCACGCGTGACGTCGAGTACCAGTTGACCGATTTTCTCTGTTTGAAACAGGCTTCGTAGAAATCAAGGCTTGTCTCGAGGCATTTTTTGGATAGCTCCAGGTATTTTGCATCTTGAGTGACGCGGAAAACAAAAGCCGCCCATGCCGCCTCCGGACCCAGCTCTCTGGGGTCGGAGGCACTCCGACGTTCAGAGAGGAGTCTATCCACGCGTTCTTTGATGCCTGAGTACCAATCCTTTTCGGCGCCGAGGGTACGCTGTCTTACTGAAGGCCACGTCTCCGCGTTGAAAAAAAGCCGAGGATGATCATTGCGGATCTTCGCCGTCCAGTCCGGCAGCGGCGCCCCGAGTGAAGTCGTGGCAATCAATAACAGCGATGCTGTTGCAGCGATACTCCTGCATCGTAAATTCATGAGGCATTCTCCTTCTCAATACTCTGTCTGGTTTCTGCCGGTTGTCTATTTTAACAAAGTGAGTTGCACCGCGCGAACGTCCATCACTTGCTTACCTGGGACGTCCGACGCCTGAAGTGTTAATTGACCCCGGCTTTTTTCCAGCCGGAAAGTGCCTAATCTCAGCGGCTTGAAATCCTTCACATACGATTCGCTTCCCCGATCAACTTTATCGAATTCCTTACCTATCAATGGTGGATCGTGTGGTTCGGTGACTTTTGTTTGCACCCGACTCTTGCCAAAGCGAAGTTCGACGGTCGAACCGACATCCTGCTTTGGGCATGTGTAATAAATCACCGCCTCGTAAGTGCCGGCGTTTGCCACTTCGATATCCCAGGTCATTTCATCCTCGGTGCTGGTCCAGTTTGTGAAGAACGAGCAATTCGGTGCTCGGGCGCTACGTTTAGCATTGCCGTGTGGAACGCCGTCACGCGCGGGTAGGAATGTTGTAGGAAATTCGGGATAGCCGACGGTAAAGGGCCGGTCGTCTTCTGGGGATTTGGGCAGGACCTCCTCTTTCCAGCGAGCGACGGCTTTTCTGAGTTTCGCCGCGATGTCCGGTTTGTGCTTCGAGATGTCCGTGTTTTGTCCCGGATCGGTTTTCATATCATACAATTTACCCGTGTGGTCGAGCCGGTAACGTTGCGTGCGTACGCTGACCCGGCCCCTCTGATGGGAGAAGATCATTCGGTCCGACCAGCTTCCAGCCCGTCCGAGAAGAAGGGGTTTGAGGCTTTTCCCGTCGAGCGGTTTGGAGCCGACGATTGAAATGCCGGCTGCGTCCGCCAGCGTCGGGAGCAAGTCGATCGCGCCGGCGATCTGTGGAATCTGCGTTCCCGGCTTGATATGTCCGGGCCAACGAATGATAAAAGGCACGCGAACGCCGCCTTCGTCGGTCGAGCCTTTGCGTCCTTTCATGCCGCCGTTCCAGCGCCAGCTATTGGGTCCGTTGTCACTGAAATAGATCACGATCGTATTGTCGGCGACTTTCAGCTCTTTGAGCTTCTTCAAAATGCGTCCGACGTTCCAGTCGATATTCTCGCACATGGCCAGGGCACAGCGCGTCTTGTCGATCTGTTCTTTCTCCGGATCGCGGTGTCTCATGCCCAACGGGTGATTCTTGTACTGTTCCCAGAAACGGTCCGGAACCTGCATGGGGGAATGAGGTGTGTTGCACGGAAGATAGCAGAAGAAGGGTCGATTTCTATTGTTCTCGATAAATTCAAGGGCATGGTTGGTGAGGTCGTCGATGATAAAGCCTTTGCCTCGAACGATTTTGCCGTTGTGTTCGAGAATCGGATCGAAGTATTGGCCCCAGTGGCCGGAGCAGAAGCCGTAATAGTCGTCGAAACCGCGGGCGTTCGGATGGTAGGGGTATTGTGTGCCGTTGTGCCATTTCCCGAACGCCCCGGTTGCGTAGCCGGCGGCTTTGAATGTGTCGCCGATAGTCTTCTCGTCGACATTCAGACGTTCGGCCCCGGTGCTTACCCCGCGCACGCCCCCGCGCGGGTGGTACCGCCCGGTGAGAAATTCAGCGCGTGTCGGTGCGCAAACGGCGCATACGTAAAACCGGTCGAAGACGGCCCCATCCCGTGCCAATGAATCAATATTCGGCGTCTCGATGTTGGTGTTGCCGTGAAGCCGAAGGTCGCCCCAACCCTGGTCGTCCGCTAAGATGACCACAATGTTCGGCGGCTTTTCCGCTGATGCGGCTCGTCCGCGAATCGGCACCGCGACGGCAAACGCTCCGATACAAGCCTTTCTTAATAAATCTCTGCGGGTTAACTGTGCATGCTTCATAGTCGTCTCCTCTGAATTATATCATAAAGTCTCCACCATCATACGACCTGATACTCTGCCATTCAACTGGTTTTTCAGTCTTCTTGAATATCCGGTTCAGTCTGGTAATATTTCCGGCGGGGATGAAGTGAAAAATTCCCCATGATGACCGTGACACAACGAATGGACCAACAGTAGATCATCCTGTCGGATCGATTACAGCATTGGAGGTTCGTTCATTCGTTATTGTTGTGACTTTCTGTAGTACTCCATCGCTTCGGGAGTTAAATCTCTGAGGTTTTGGATTCGGGTCTCGTGGGAGGGATGGGTGCTCATAAATTCCGGGGGTGCCGATCCTTTGCTTGAGGCGGCCATGCGTTCCCAGAACACCGCGGCCTCCTCCGGATTGTAGCCGGCCATCGCCATGAATATCAGGCCCAGGTGATCCGCTTCGTTTTCATGCGTCCGGCTGAAGGGCAGCAGGATACCGTACTGCGCCCCGGCGCCGTAGGATTGCATGAATATATTTTTCGTTTGTTCGGGTTTGTTTTTCAACGCCGTCTGCAATGCCACACCGCCCATTTGCACGAGGAGCCCCTGCGTCATTCGCTCGGCCCCGTGCCTGGCAAAGGCGTGGGCGATCTCGTGGCCCATTACGACGGCCACGCCGGTCTCGTTCTGCGTGATGGGCAGGATCCCGGTATAGAAGACCACTTTACCGCCGGGCATGCACCATGCATTGACATTGGGATCGTCCACGAGGTTGAATTCCCATTTGTATCCGTCCAATTTCTCCGAGATGCCGTACTCTGCGCAGTATTGCTCGACGGCTTTTTGGATGCGGCCGCCGACGCGTTTGATCATCCGAGCCTGCTCCGTGTCGGTGACGACTTTGTGCCCGGAGAGAAATTCGCTGTAGGATTGAAAGCTCATGGAATGCATGGTGGAGGCGGGGATGATATTAAATTGCTGCCGGCCCGTGAGTTCAACCTCCGAGCAACCGCAGAGCATCGATGTGAGACCCAACAAAACGACCAATTTAAATTTCAGAGCGATTTTCATGATTTTACCCTTTCTTGTTTTGAGTTGCTCAATTACTCCATTAATTCCATACCAAGCAGTTTCAATTCTTTTCGTACCTGTCCCTGAACCTTTCGAGCAATCTCGATAGCCCCGATGGCTTCGTCTTCAGTAACATCTTTGTCCTCTCCCGGATAGCGGGTGGTGATAGCATACGGGGTCAATATTTCTGCATCCTTGAGGTTTTGTGGCCAAGTTGCGAACTTTTCGCATAATTTCAACAATCGTCGGATATTATGCGTATATGGAAAATCTTCGTTATGGTAAACCAGAAATGCCTTAAGGCATTTCTCTGCACATTGTTGAGCATGGTATGCAATAAGACGATAAGGCCTATGGGAGCCGTAACCAAGTGCATCAGAAGCCAAGCTCAGGTCTTCATTGGCTAGAGTAAGCCATTGCACGACCATCTTTATGATATCCGGATCAGGATTGGTCATAGAGGACCCTTCCTTCTAATTGGGCATATCTACCGACTGTACCCGGGATGCGACGATCTCTACGGAATTCTTCAGGTTTCAAAATGAGTATATCAAAAGCGTAGTCCAAGTCGTCTAGAGCTCTGTCCATTTCGAGCATCAGATGGCGACGCTTACCCTCAAACGAACAAATGACTAAGATATCAATATCGCTGCGTTTGTCGGCCGTGCCTCTTGCCTGTGAGCCAAAAAGGATAATTTTTTCGGGGGCAAAAGCATCGACCAATCGCTCTCTAATTTTGCTTTTGGTCTCATCACTGATCATCGCTTGGCCCATAACTTCTTTAAGGTAATTCGTACCGAAATTATACTACAAACGAATCATCATCTGCAACCGTAGAATCTGGCGGTTGCTGTTTCAAGCCAGCTATTGGTTGATTTCGTCTCTTATTTGATTCAACAGGTTTATCGCTTCAATCGGTGTGAGGTTATTGACGTCGGTTGAGGCCAGTTTCTCCAGCACGGTTTTATGCTTTTGCACGAAGAGGGTGTCTTTATCCGATTCTTTCGTTTTGTGACGGGCCAGGTGTTCGCCGGCGGCTTCTTTTTGAAATGTGCTTTCCAGCTCTTCCAGGATTTCCTTGCTGCGTTCAAGAATGGTATTCGGCAGACCTGCTAATTTGGCGACGTGGATGCCGTAGCTCTTGTCCGTTCCACCCGGCAGGATTTTGTGCAGGAAGACGACTTCGTCCATCCACTCGCGGACGGCCACGTTGCAGTTTTTCACGTTCTCAAAGAGTTCTGCTAACTCGGTTAGTTCGTGATAATGTGTGGCAAAGAGCGTGCGGCATTGTAATTGGCTGGCGATGTGTTCGGTGATCGCCCAGGCTAACGACAATCCGTCGTACGTGCTCGTGCCCCGGCCGACCTCATCGAGGATAACGAGGGACTTATCGGTGGCGTTGTTGATAATATTCGCCGTTTCGGTCATTTCGACCATAAAGGTCGATTGGCCCCGCACGAGTTCGTCGGAGGCGCCGACCCGGGTGAAGACGCGATCGACCAGACCCATTCGAGCGTCCTTGGCGGGGATGAACGAGCCGGTCTGTGCCATGAGCACGAGCAGGGCGACCTGGCGGATGTAGGTGCTTTTGCCGGACATGTTCGGCCCGGTGATGACCAGGATATCCCCTTCGCCATCCCCGAGAAGGATGTCATTGGGCACGAAATCCGAGCCGAGCATTTCCGCGAGGACCGGATGTTTCCCTTCGTGAATGCTAAATTCGATGCCGTCGGTTATTTTCGGCCGGATGTAATGCCTTCGCTTGGCCAGGTAGGCGAGAGCCATCAGGCAATCACATTGAGCGACTACCTCGGCCAGCGCCTGAAGTCGGCTGACGTACTGGGCGGACTGACGGCGGAGCTGGTCGAAAAGCTCCTGTTCCAATTCGAGGGCCTTTTCTTGTGCGTCGAGGGCTTGCGTTTCGTATTCTTTCAGCGCATCGGTGATGTACCGTTCAGCATTCTTGATGGTTTGCTTGCGAATGTAGTCGGCGGGAGCCTTGTCCGCCGAGGCGTGGTTGATCTCGATGTAATAGCCGAAAACCTTATTATAGCCGATTTTGAGATTGGGGATACCGGTTTGCTCGGCTTGTTGCTTCTGGTAATTTCTGAGCCAGCTTTGGCCGTCCCTGGAGATGGAGCGCAGTTTATCCAGCTCTTCGGAAAAGCCCGTTCTGATGACGCCGCCGTCCCGAAGATGGGAGGGCGGTTCCGGCTCGACGGCCGCTTCGAGCAGGTCGGCCAATTCGTCCATACTATCGCACCGACCGGCCAGCTCCGTTAGCAGTTCGCCGGTGAATTGCTCCAGCGCTTCACGTAGAAGCGGTACTTGCCGCAACGTCATCGCCAGTGCGACCAGATCCCGGGGGCTTGCCCGGAACGTGCTGATGCGGGCGGCGATGCGCTCGGTGTCGGCGATATTTGAAAGGAGTCGTCGCGTTTCGGTTAATCGTGCATCGGCGTCTTTGATTTCTTCGATGGCATCCTGCCTTAATTCAATCGCGGCCAGGTCGCAGAGCGGCATACACAACCAGTTCCTGAACATACGGGAACCCATGCCGGTAATCGTTGCATCCAGGCAGTCCAGCAGGGAACCTTTTTGGCTTTCAGTGCGAATCGTTCGCAATACTTCCAGGCTCCGCAGAGACGTCGGGTCGATTTGCAAAAAACTCTCGCGGCGGATCCGCTTCAAGCTCCGAATATGGCCCAGCGTCGTCTTCTGTGTTTCGTTGAGATATTCGATGATCGCCCCGGCCGGAGGAACAAGACCGTCGTCGTTGTCACTGATCCCGAAGCCTTCGAGCGTGGCGGTGCCGAAGTGCTTGAGCAGGCGTTGTCGGGCCTGGTAGGGATCGAAGTACCAGCCGGGACGTTCTGTCACAATAGCGTTCGTCAGTTGGGTGATGTTTCGTGTGAGCTTTTTCGTTTCGGCCTCGAATAGCTCCCCACGACGATCTGCGAGCAGGCATTCGGCGGGGGACAGTCGAGCCAGTTCGTCGATCAGTTTATTTTCAGGAAGTTCCTGGATGAAGAAATGGCCGGTCGAAATATCCACCCAGCTCAGGGCCGCTCGGTTTCGCGTTCCCAGATTGATGGCGCAGAGGAAATTGTCTTCTTTAGCATTCAGCAGAATATCGTCGGTCAGCGTTCCGGGGGTGACAATCCGCACGACGTCGCGTTTGACGACGCCCTTGGCCGTCTTGGGATCTTCGACCTGCTCGCATACCGCGACCCGGTAGCCGGCCTGGAGCATCTTCTTCAAATATCCTTCGACGGCATGATAAGGCACCCCGGCCAACGGAATCGGATTCGTCCCTTTGCTCCGGCTGGTCAGGGTCAGGCCGAGGACCTTCGAGCACGTTTTAGCGTCTTCGTAGAACGTCTCATAGAAGTCGCCCATGCGAAAAAACAGAATACAGTCCGGATGTTTCTGTTTGAACCGATGAAACTGCTTCATCGCCGGTGTTAATTTTTCGTTATTTGGGGTCATAGAGGCAGATTATACACAAAGCCGGCCATTTAACAAGAAGCACCGTTTCAGCTTAATACCCTTTTCTATTTATTTTGCTGTTTCGAGAAAAGGTGCTTGTATTCACTTAAATGAATGTGTATAATTTATGAAAAGATACACATTTATGGAGCATGTCTGATGAGAACGAATGTTGTGCTTGATGACGATTTAATCAAATCAGCTCTGAAGCTTTCCGGTTTTAAGACCAAAAAGAAAGCTATCGAGGAAGGCTTAAAGTTGCTTATCCAGGCGAATCGCCAAAAAAAGATTAAGGATTTTCGCGGTAAATTAGAATGGGCGGGTAACCTAAATAAGATGAGAACGGATAAATGATATTCGTAGATTCTTCAGTATGGATTGACTATTTCAATGGACGATTAACAAGGCAAACGGAACTCTTGGATGAGTTCCTGGGGAATGAACTCATAGTGATTGGAGATATTGTCCTAACGGAAATTCTTCAGGGTTTCCAGGATGACCGAGATTTCGATCGGGCACGAAAGCTGCTTGATTCCTTCGTTTTTAGGCCAATGCTTGGAAGAGAATGTGCCATTAAAAGTGCGGAGAATTATCGCATCCTTAGAAAGAACGGGATTACGGTAAGGAAGACAATTGACGTTATGATCGCAACCTTCTGCATCGAGAATCATCTACCTTTATTGCATAGTGATAGAGACTTTCGAGCTATGGAAGAACACTTGGCTCTTAAGGTCATATCATGAGAAGATCATATAGAACCTTGGTTCGCTGTATTTTCGATTAGCTTGTTTGTACTTGGCCTTTTAACAATTCCTCTATCATTGAGACCGTTTGTTGTTTCGATTGGGTGTTTTTGAGTTGTTCGAGCAAATTCTCCTGTCGGGCGGTAAAGCAGATTGGTTGGTATGGATCAATGTTGGCAACACCGGATATTTGCTGAATCTTTTGTTTCAAGTTTTCGATTCCGGTGTTATTTTTGGCGCTGATTTTCACCGCATTTGATAATGTCTTAGGTAGGCGGGTTGTATCGAATCTGGAGGGTAAGTCGAATTTATTCAGGATCGTAATGATGGTCTTGTTAGATGCTCTTTCGATGATCTGAGCGTCAAATTCTTCTTTGGGCCGGCTGTTGTCCAGAACGAGTAGGACGAGGTCCGCTTGTTGTATGATTTCAGTGGTTTTTCTCTGAGCAGCTTCATCGATCATATCCAGCGGAGTGTCCGATTCATCTTCCAGGCCGGCGGTATCGATCAACGTTAAGGATAAGGAGTCGATCTGGCACGTGGCTTCGATCCAGTCTCGGGTTGTGCCCTTGATATCGGTGACGATGGCTTTTTGCCGGCCGGCCAGGCAGTTCAGGAGGGTGCTCTTGCCGCTGTTCGGCGGCCCGGTCAGGACGGCCGTACAACCGTAGATGATAAGCTGCGCGGTTTGAGAGGCCTGCAGAATCCGGTCGGCTTCGGTTTTGATGTCATCCAGCGAAGTTTCGTTTTCGAGCCAATCGATTGCCGTCTTGCTCAGGCCGGCGCCGATTTGATTGGCGATGATTTTGGTTCCCAGGAGGGTCTTGGCTTTGAGTTGGGCCAGTTTGGCTTCGACGACTATCGTATTTTTCGGTTCTTGCGCCGATAGAATTTTAGTTCGTAATTGCTCCGCCGTCAGCAATGTGGCTCCGCTATTCTTGAGTCTCTGCATAATCATTTCAACGATAAGCGGATTGCCGTGACAATGGATGGCGAAAAGACCGGGAGCCTCACAGCCGATAGCGACCTGGTCGATGGTTTTATCGTTGTCGATAATGTCTCCGAGGAGAATCTGGCCGGTCTTGCATCTTTGGATTTTTGCCCCCGCCGGTTTAAATACTTTCGCTAAGATGTCTTTGGCAGAATCGCCGAGGATCTGAATGGTGGCTATCGCACCGGTGCCCCTGCCCGTCATGACTGCCGCAAAACAATCCACAACATCCTCCGTCTGAGCATCGGCTACACGATTTTGGCTTCGATGTGTTTCTGATAGGCCAGGACAATGCCTTTGACGACCAGGTTGGGCACGAAGTTGTCGATGAAGTCGCAATCGGTCTGTATCGTTTTGGCGCCCGAGCCGGTGATAATCGTTTGCGGCCATCGACCGAGCTCTTCGGCATAACGCCGGATGATTTCCTGGAGGGCGCCGACGATGGAGAAATAGAGTCCGCAGTTAATCGCATCGATCGTATTCTTGCCATACGGGGCATCGGGTTTGGTCACTTTGATGTTCGGCAGTTGGGCGGTGTTGTCTCTGAGGGCCTTGGCGCTGATCTCGAAGCCGGGACAGATCACTCCGCCGAGGAAGACGCCATTGTGATCGACCAGGTCGATAGTCACAGCGGTCCCAAAATCAGCGACGACGACCGCGTCCTTGACGACGGCGTAGGCGGCTGCTGCCGAGACGATTCGGTCGGTCCCGACCTTCTCCGGCTCATCCACCCAAACGCTCATCGGCAGGGGGATGTCCTTGCCGATAACAAGAATCTCTTCGTCGAGACGATCTTTTGCAATCCGTTGGATTTCTTCGGTCCAGGCGGGTTTTACGCTGCTGGCGACGATGACGCCGTCGCGTTTGTTCTCTTTCGAGCCCTCGACGAGGGGTATTTTTTCCCAGGCGGATTCCAGGCCGTTCGTCCATTCCGCCCCCGGCGGCCCGGGGAAGGATTCAATGAACTCTTCCTTGCCTTCGAGGAAAAGCCCGATGGCGATATTTGTGTTACCGATATCTATTGCGATAATATTCATTATTCATTACTCTTTTTGGTAACGAGCCACAATCCGCATACTGACAAGTTTTTTCTTTAAAGTCAATCAGAAAAGAGCTTTTTGCACTCCGAATGATGGGTAAATCGAATCCGGGGGAGGTTTTATTTGCTCAAATAAGCTTCTCTGGTACAATAGTGGTATGGATAGTTCCCGTTTTCCAGAGATACAAAGAACAGCCTTTATGGTTACCTCGGCTCTTGAGGAATCAGACCATAAATCATATTGGCTTTTGAAGACTCCCTCTGAACGTTTTGAAGCTGTCGAACTCATGCGGCAAATACTTTATGGCTACGATCCAACTACCACACGACTTCAAAGAGTTCTTGAGATTGCTCAACGCGCATCGGGTTGAGTATCTTCTCATCGGCGGCTATGCGGTGGGTTACTTTGGTTATCCGCGAGCCACTGCCGATATGGATATCTGGATTGCAATGCATCCCAACAACGCAGAGAAGGTTGTTACGGTCTTAAAGGAATTTGGCTTTAATCCTCCTGAGCTATCTCCTGAATTGTTTCTCAAGGAGTGGCAGATCATTCGTTTGGGTGTGCCCCCTATTCAAATTGAGCTTTCCACGACCATATCCGGCGTCAACTTCAGTGAATGTTACGCTGACAGAGTCATAAGTGAGCTGGATGGTGTGCAAGTGAATGTGATTAGCTTGAAGCACCTGAAAATCAATAAAAAGGCCTCCGGTAGGCACCAGGACCTGGCCGACCTCGAAAAACTGTCGTAGAAGATAGTCCACAGCGGGCCGAAAACATATCATTCTCTCACATCCGGGAAGAAAGTGTTAGGGATTCTGGGATTTCGGTAGACAAATAGGCCGGTTCGGTCACTATGTTTATGAGAGCATGGCAAGACTTGAGGGCCCCGAGTTGGTAGCACCATCTGATAAAATGCTGGTTCGGGCTGTGCTTCATGGTGACAGGACAGCCTATGAAGAGCTTTACAACCGTTATGCACCGCTGATTCGCGCCGTTTGCTACGATGTGGCCGGCAATCTGGCGGACGCCCAGGGCTTGGCGCAAGATGTGTTTATGCGGGCGTATGACAAGCTGGAGCATTTGCGCGAACCGGAACTTTTCGGCAGATGGATTATTGCGATTGCCCGGAACAGGTGCAAGGAATGGCGGCGTGAAAAAACACGAACACAAGAAAAACGAGCAGGGCTGAATGAAGCGTATGCCGCCTCTGCTGATCAGTCGAATGACGGCCAATTGGGAAAGCTTAGGTCGGCTATCAGAAAGCTCCCGGCAAAAGAACGGCTTGCTTTGCATACGTTTTATCTTCAGGAAAACTCCGCGGAGGATGCACGCAGGATGCTTGGTTTCTCGAGATCGGGCTTTTACCGCGTCCTCGAAAGGGCGCGTAAACGATTGGCGGTATTATTGTCTCAGTAGCGAAGAGGATCTCCAATGAAGACGGGATTGGATAACGATTTGAAGAAGGCCTACAAAGCATTTAGCCAGGACCATAACCGTCTCTGCCGGAAGCTCATGGACTCACTGCCAGATAGAAATGAAGAATACGGTCCGCTTCGTCGAATCCGCTACGCATGGGCGTTTATTGGAGATACCATTATGAAAAACAGAATAACAAAACTGGCTGCAGCGGTAGTAATAATAATTGCCGTACTTATCGGCATAAATCATTTCGGTGGCTCAATTGATGGGTCGAGCCAGGTTTTTGCTTCCATGCTTGCAGAAATGCAAAAGATACCTTGGGTCCATGCGGTAATGGAAGTAGACCAGTCCGAGGAACCCATAGAATCTTGGGTATCTTTCGACCCGTCTATTATGATTCTCAAGGGGCTTGATGGAACGGTCATGTACGTGAACTTCAGTCAGGAAGTACAACATGTCTACAGTCAGGACAGCAACAGGATAACCGTTTCGACGGTGCCTGACACATTTAGCCACATGGGGCCAAAGACCGCATTTGAAATGGTTGAATTCATTATGGATTCGGTAAAAGCAAGCGGAACAAGAATCACCCGAGAGAAAACCGAACAGGATGGTGTGCCAGTGGAGATAATCCATACGGTTTCCGAGGTGCAGGATGTTACCGTGATTCGTGACATTGAGCGAAACCTGCCCATAAGTGTCGAGTACAATGCGTTAGACAACGCTCCCGACCGGATTAGCGGAAGGATGAGATTCGACTACCCGGAACACGGGCCTGGTGACATTTACGCTGTTGGTGTTCCGAAAGATGCGGATGTCTTTGACAGCCGGCCAAAGGGCAACCTGAAGGATTTGACCAGGGAGATTCAGCGTCGATTCAACGAAGGTTTTGGTGACTATATAGCGGTGGTGCTGGAATCCTCCGGTTCCAGAGAAGATCCGAATGACCCACGTCATCCCAACATGGTGTTAGTGATGCGTCGCTCGGGCGAACTTTGGCGACTGGACAGGTACATAGCTGCTGACACAAGCCGTCGTAGAGGCGATAAAACCAAAAGTTTGTATGAGGGCATCAAAGACATCTGGCAGAATCCGACGGTGGAACGAATTTTAGAATTGGAGGACAAAAAAGCTCTTATCGGGCAGGTGCTCTTTGACGGCAAGTACAGCATATCTTGCACCCAAATACGCGGCAAAGTCCACAAAAGCAAATGGCGGGGTGACGCCTCCCTGCTTTCCGAGGAGGTTCTGCCGGCAATCGTCTGGACAAATCCATCTATGTTGACGATGGGAAATGCAAATGAGGAGAAGGTCATCGAATCTGTGCCGATCGATCCCAATCATGCGCAACTCATCGGACTTAGAGTTCGGACCACAGCGAAGAGCAAGGATTCTGGTCTGGATAATCGACCCCAAGAGGGCACTGATGATTACTGGTTTGACCCTGCCAGAGATTACGTACTGGTGGAGCATTTGAGCCGCAAAGAGGTCGGCCGGAAAGGTGGATTTCCATTTTCACGTTCAGTCGTTACAGCGGCGGCCCAAACATCCGATGGCAGATGGTACCCGAAAGTTATTCGAACGGAGTATATTAGTTTAAATCGCAATGGTGAAAAAACAAGACGGGCCAGAGAAAAACGAATTCTTTTGGATGCAAGACCAACTTTTGAGCAAGGTATTTTCGACGAAAGCAGCTTGTTGGAATGATTCAAAATCGTAAGTCTATTTTTCAAAAGCCGAGCTTGCTGTGCTCGGCTTTTCTTATGTCTATTGGATTAGGAATCCACTAAGAGTGTAGATAATCCCATTTTCTTTATACCCCAATAGCCGGGTGAACCGTTGTATGTATGATGAACGTTCATGATTCATCGATGAGGTTCTTGATGGTAGATCGGTTACTGGTGGCCAGATGCAGACGAGGAAACAGGGAGGCTCTGCGCCGGATCTATGAAAAGCACAGAGATGACCTTCTGATTTTGGCGATTGCCCTGTCGCACGATGTCCATCTTGCCGAAGATGCCGTCCATGATGTGTTCGTTGCTTTCGCCCGGAACGTCGCGAGCTTCAGGCTCACAGGCAGTCTGAAAGCCTACCTGGCTAAGTGTGTTGCCAACCGGATTCGCGATTTGATGCGAGCGCAGCGAAGCCGGGCCAGAGCCCTCGAAGTGGAGCGGACATCCTTAGCCTCACTGGAAATACGCGATCCGGGCCGGCTGATTGAGTGCAGCGAGGAACTTCGGTTGCTCAGTTCGGCGCTGGCTGATCTGCCGCACGAACAGAGAGAAGTGATTGTGCTGCGCATGCACGGCCGGATGCGATTCAGGATGATCGCTGAGTCACTGGACATCTCGGTCAATACGGTTAAGGGTCGATACCGATATGGAATCCAGAAATTACGGGCGATCTTAAATAGTGAGAGTGGAAAATGAGTTCGGCAGAAAAGATAAAACAACTGTTTGCCAAATCAACTATCACCGTCAACTCGAAAGTTGACGAGCGGATTATCCGTGCCTCTCTAACGGCGCTGGGGGAATCCGAAAAGGCAGGACCGATCTCGTCCGGACTTCATTTATGGAGAATAATTATGAAAGTGAGAATAACACAATTCGTCGCTGCGGCGGCAATCATGATAGCTGTCATCGCAAGTATTAACTATCTTGGCGGCTCTGCCGACGGTTCAGGTGTGGCCTGGGGGGATGTTGCTCGTCGCTTGGCAGATGTGGATCACGTGCATTTTTATGTCGTTCAAAGCCAAGAAAAAAGTTTCCCTTCTGTAAATGAAGGATGGTACGCTCACGGGAAACTACGACGTCGTAGTTGCGGCGGCTATAGCAGTTATGGAGCGTATCAGTCATTCGATAATGGTAAGACGCATAGGGTCTTCGATAGACATAATAACATGACGGTTGTTACAAAATCTTTACTGGACAAATATAGAACTTTTTTCGAAGCGACAACGGAGGGAATTATAGCCTTTGATTTTTCCCGGTTCAGCAATAAAACACCGGAATCCGTGAGTTCGGATTTTTTGATTTATGATTTTAGTCCGCCTCGCGATTACGATTGGATTGAAAAGATTTCCGTAATCGTCGGTCGAAATTCTCTGATGCCGGTACAGATAAAAACTTATTATAAAGTGGAGAAATGGTATTGTGTGAGCGACCTGATACTGTTTGATTACGAGGAGCCGGAAAAACCTGAAGGATTTTTCAACCCGCCAACGGAAACGAAGCCCCCGCATGGTGCTGGTCGAGTTGTTCTGGGGGGGAATCCCGTCGAAATTGAGGTTCATGATTCACCTGGAATCAAAAAAGCAATCGTTCGTTTGCTTGAGAAATTTGACGGACCGGTTGAAGATTTGTTAATACCCTATCGGGAGAGATATAATATAGTGGGCGGTCCTATTTATTTCATGGAGATAACATTCATTATCGACGGAGGATATCGAAGTGTCACAGCGAAAAGGTGTCCATTGTGGCTGAATCAGGGAGTCAAAGCAGCTCTTGGAGGAGACAATTGGCCGGATGGTAAACATCGCAATATCCGTTACACACCTGTGTTGAAGGCAACGGATAAGGACAACGAGTTTACTCTTGAGCTCAGTTGTTGGCTCCGGACAAAATATGAATTCTGAGCAATTCCTTAACGGAGTAATTCAAGCCGGGCTAATGTAGCCCGGCCTGTTTTTTGGGTATCTGTTGTTGAAATCAAGCTTTTAGTTTTTTAACCTTTTGCCAGAGCAGTTCGCTCAATTCCTTGACGCCCGAACCGGTCACAGCGGAGATAGGGTGTATGTCATGCCGGAGTTCATCTCTCAGATCATTTACGATTTTCCCGTCCGGATCGAGGTCGGTTTTGTTGGCGACGATGATTTCGGGCTTGACGGCCAGCGCCTTGCTGTGTTTTTCGAGCTCTGAGCGGATGGCCTTATAATTCGCTGCCGGGGTGGAGCCGTCGGTGGGCATGATGTCTAAGATGTGGACGAGCAATGTTGTTCGTTCGATGTGCTTGAGGAACTCGTGGCCGAGTCCGGCGCCGGTGTGGGCGCCCTCGATCAGGCCGGGGATGTCGGCCATGACAAACCGTCGATAGTCGCTCAACTCGATGATGCCGAGTACGGGTTCTATCGTGGTGAAAGGGTAGTCGGCGATCTTCGGTTTGGCGGCGGAGCATCGGGAGATGAGCGTGCTCTTGCCGGCGTTCGGCATGCCGACCAGACCGACGTCGGCGATGAGCTTCAACTCCAGTTTGATATTTCTCTCCTGGCCTTTTTTGCCCGGCTCGGCGTGCCTTGGAGTTTGGTTGGTTGAGGTCGCGAAAGCCTTGTTGCCTCGGCCGCCTTTTCCAGCGCGGCAGACGCGAACCTTGAGTCCGACTTCGTTGAGATCTTTCAGGAGAAGGTCGAGATCGGTATCGTAGATCAGCGTGCCCGGCGGGACTTTGATGACCAGGTCCTCGCCGTCGGCGCCCGTCTTGTTATTGCCCGAGCCGGGCTGCCCGTTCCGGGCCGGCCAGTGATGTTTGCCGGCGAAGTCGAGCAGGGTGTCGAGGTTATCCACAGCCTGGAAGTAAACGTGGCCTCCCCGTCCTCCGTCGCCGCCGTCGGGACCGCCTTTGGGAATGAATTTCTCACGGCGAAAGCTGACGCAGCCGTGGCCGCCGTCACCCGCCTTGATCCAGATGTGCGCCTGATCGATGAACATGATAGTCGGGTCGTTTGGGTTGAAAGAAAACCTGACATAAAAAAAGGATGGCAAATCTACCATCCTTAATATTATCGGACATTGTGTTTTCTCGTCAGACGATGTGAACTTTCCGGCCCTGGAATTGGACTTGCCCGGCCGCGGTGGCGAACAAGGTGTAGTCCTTGCCCATGCCGACGTTGTCGCCGGGGAAGAATTTCGTTCCGCATTGCCGGATAATAATCGAACCGGCCTTGGCCGTCTGGCCGCCGTACAGTTTGACGCCTCGAAACTGAGGATTGCTGTCCCTTCCATTCCGCGAGGAGCCTTGTCCCTTTTTATGTGCCATAATGAGTTACCTCTAATGTATTCAGATTCCAAATCACAATTTTCACGAAAAGAGCAATCTAACACTATTTTTGAAGATTGTCCAGTTTTTTTTCGTTTGTTTTGAATATCGGCAAAACCCTGCCTGGATCTACACGAGGACTTTTTTCAGTGTAAGCGGAATAGGATAGCACCGAACAATCCGAAAACATTCAATATTAGTGTTGAGAAGGCGGTTTCCGGTGTGGCGAGTTGTAAAAGGCAACGACTCAAAAAAGAATTTTAGACGTCGCACGTCAGACTCTTGGCGTGTCTTTGATCTGAGATTTCTGGGATCCGTTTCGATTTTTACAATGCCGTGTTTTCTCCTCCGGATTTTCCCCAGGGCGACTTTCAGTATTGTAAATAAGCCTTCCCGAATTGGCCTTTTAAAAATGGACATTTTTTATCCTTTTATTTATCCATCCGTCCTATAAAAGGCCAAAGATTTTGGGCCGCCTTTGCCGATGGAATACAAGTCACGTTTTTCAAATGGTGATGTGATGCTGACTTATTTTGACCGCAATGTAGGAGCAGGTATCCAGCATGTCCATCCAGTGGTATTGGGGTTTTTATTTTTAAAGGAAGAGTGAACATGAAGAGCAAAAAGAGATGTTTCAAAGGGCGTTGTCTTCGAAGGGGTCTGATCTATTTTCTGTTATGCAGTGTGGTCCTCAACACGTCATTGCCCAGTGTGATGGCGCTCGAGGTGGGGAATATGATCGGCTCGACCGGGGCCGTGGCGACCCAGTGGGGCGATCATACGATCATCGACACCCAGCACGGCGCGATTATCGACTGGAACAATTTCAATACGAGCTCGACCCAGTCCGTCACGTTCAACCAGTATATGGGAACCGTTCAGAGCAGCAGTTCGGCCGTGCTTAACCGGGTCCGCGCCGGGAATGTCCCGACGATGTTTAACGGCGTTCTTAGTGCTAATGGACGGGTTTTTGTCGTCAACCCGGCGGGGGTCATTTTCGGGGCCGGGGCGACGGTGAACGTCACGCAGTTGGTGGCGTCGGGACTTAATATGTCCAACGATGCCTTCAATGACGTGCTGGCGGACGAAGCCAATCCGATGGTCTTCGAGGGCGGCTACGGGCAGGTGAAGAATTACGGCTCTATTAATGCTGATAGCGTCCATCTTGTCGGGAAAAAAATCGCCAACATGGGGACCATTTCCGCTCCCGACGGCTTGGTGGTTATGGCCGCGGGCGAGAATGTGTACCTTGCCCAGGACGGCAGTAACGTTTGGGTGGACGTGCACGAAAGTACAACCAATCCCGCGGACAATATTGTTAATGAGGGGAACATCTCCGTGGGCAGGGGAAAGATCGTCCTTGCGGCCGGAGATGCGTTCTCAAGTGCCATATCTCAAGTCGATACCCTGGCGGCTTCTACGGAGGACACGACGATCGCGGGTGAGAGTCCGGCAAATGAAAGTTCTGAGGGTAATGAAAATCCTCAGATTGTGGCGAAGTGCAAACCCAAGCCCAAACCCAAATGCGATCCTCCTGACGACCCTCCTGATGATCCTCCTGATGATCCTCCTGACGATCCTCCCGATGATCCTCCCGATGATCCCCCCGACGATCCTCCTGATGATCCTGACCCCGGCACAATATCCGGTTTGTTTGTGACGGCCCCTCTACCGGAGCCGGTGGAATTGGAATATTCCGGTTGTCCGGCCCTCATGAAATGGACCGCGAACGAGTTAGGGATCGATCAGCGCATGATGCAGATTTGGACAACGAATGCGATGGCCTCCACGCAGGATATTCAGCCCTGCAATACCTGCGCCAAGCTTCGGTCGGTCGCCACCGTCCTGAATGATGCCGAAGGAACGCATACCTCCGCTCTGGCAGAGGTGATTGGGGAGTATGCCTCCCGGACAACTCCGCCGTCCCCCGAAGAGATGACGATGATCGCCAGTGCCATTGCGGACAGCGGCGACGATGGCAGCAACTATGCAAGGGCACGCGTTTATCTCGGTGCGCTTTCAGAGTATGTTCGTACTCTAAACAGTGAGTTGAATTTCTCCGCAGAGGAGTCGGTTCTGTTTGCGGCGGATCGATATATTGCGCCCTTGGCCGAAGAGAGTCAGAATGATGCCATGGTGGCTTTCATTGCCGCCAGGCTGGCCGAGATGGGAGGATAATAGACCGTTCCTTACGGTTCAAATGATAAACACATCCTAAAGTTGCCTTGGGGCCGATGGACTCCTCCCCAAGGCAACTGTTTTTTTAAAGGGATGACAGTCCTTATTTGATCGTGCTTGCCGTCGGAAGCAAGGCGACATGCCGGCGCTCGCGGATTTCTTCCATACGATGTTGAAGTCTCGCCACTTCCGATGTGTTTCCTGTTTTTTGGTGCAGTTGAACCAGCGTCCGGAGCACCTCCGTCACGCAAGGATGATCCTCACCGAAAAGACCCTCGAAGATGTCGAGCGACCTCTGGCACATGCTCTGTGCTTTGGCATATTTCCCGCGTTCGATATAGATTTGGGCCAGACTGTTGAGAGCTAAAGCCGTGCGGTCGCCATCGGCGCCCTGTCGATCCTCCAGGATGCTCAACGCTCTTTGCAGAAGATCTTCGGCCTTCTTGTACTTTCGGCATTGAATCTGAACCCGAGCCAATTGGATTAAGACATCGCCGGCCGCCAGGTAGGCACAATCGGCCTGCTCTTCGACCGTCCGCAGGGATTTTTCAAGGATCCTTTGTGCGTGGGTCAAATCGCCTTTGCCCTGGGATATCCTGGCCATCACCAGCCAGATGGGGATAAGCAGATGGTGGTCGGGCCCATAGATTTTTTCCTGGACGGGCAGCGCCCCTGAAACCAGCGTTTGGGCTTCGGCGTGACGGCCTTCCAGGGCATACAACTTCGCCAGGCCCGTGTGCACCTTTGCAGTATATAAGTGTTTGGGTCCGTAGCCGACCTCGATGGCGTCCATGGCTTCGGTGAAGAGAGACTCGGCCTGGGTGTACTTGCCTTGCACGACGAGCAAGTGGGCCATATCGACCTTGAACGGAGCGATCTCCTGCTCGTCGCCCCGGCTCACACGACGGACAATGTCCATGGCGCGCTCGAGCGCGTCGGACGCTTCCCGGTATCGACCTTGTCCCCGGTAAATCTCACTGAGAATCCTCAAGGTATAGGCGACATAAGGATGATCCTGTTGATAGACTTTTTGCTGGAGCTCCAAACCTAACCGGCCCATCTTTTCGGCATCCGTCAGGTTGCCCTGCTCCTTGTACAGGTACGCCAAATCGATCACACAGGCGCACATCTCCGTGTCGGGCGCATTGGATTGTTCGGCCAGATGAACGGCTTCCTGTAAGAGAGGCTGTGCCTTTCCGTAATCACCATACGCCATGAAGATTCGCGCCATCGCCCGAAGCGAACCACATGAATGGGTCTTCTGCGGGAGTATCCGCGCACCCGCTGCGGCGGAAAAAATAAGCAGGCTACAGAAAATGACCGGAAGGACACTCTTGAGTCTTTGTTGTTTTGCGAACGATGTTTTCACCCCAACCATATACACCTTCCTCCAACGTTTTGAGACCTTCACCCCAGTCGTTAAGCAATAGCGTGACGTTTAGCCAAGTTATTCGTTAATTCGCGCTATCCCCTTGTGTGTGGAATATTCATGGGTGCGTATTGTCCCCTTTTTTGCCGCCCTTCAGGCATCTACACAAAATATAGGAAATAGACGGGCGAGTGGCAAAAACATAAACGCGCCGATACGATGTGCGCTTATACGCCTGCATCGGCAGGTCCGTTATTGTGGTCACTTGTACGGCGTTAAGCGCGGTTGAACGGTTTTCGATAAAACAGATGCTCAGCCCTTCTTTTTCAGACGGGCTTTGCTATTACAAGAGTTTTGCAAAATTGAAGTTAGGCATATATTATTTCAGAAAATCGGTTTCATGATTTTCTGAAAATAATGGGCGACCAAATCATAACATGTTGCCCCGTACGATATTATACATCGGTTTTTAGAAAGAAAAAATCAAGAGACAAGATTTTTTCTTTCCAAAAGTATGCCTAACTTCAATTTTGCAAAAGTTCAGCTATTATTCACATCGTCATTCACCGTCACTATAAGCGGGATTACTCGTGCCGATAAACGTCCCAGCCCATGTAATTATCCAGGGCCTCGGCGATGGCGTCGGCTTTTTGTGAAAGGCTCACAGCGACGTGATGCTCGTAGCCCATTCGACAAATATATTGCATGAGGGTTTGAAGATTCTCGATCTTCATGACGCCGTAACCGCCGAACGTTTCGAGCTTGTCTTTTGTGAATTGGCCTTCGCCGACGTAGGCGCTGATAATCCCGGCCGTATCGTCGGTGGTCGTTCTGCAGAACGTCGCCGCGGCCGGGGCGATTCGGCCCACGATCGTTCCATACGTATTGTCCTTGCCGACCGAACCGGCGATGATCTCCTGGTAGTCCATCTTGGCATTGCTGAAGAACGATTTCGGCAGATTGCTGCAATGGAACAGGACGCACTTATCCGGGTCGGAACCGAGGTTGTTGTTCCAGTCCAGCAGCGCGCTGGGCGTGCCGCCCGCTAACTGAAGGATGTACATTCCTAACAAACCGGTGATATCGACCTCGCAGGCGCTCGGCACGAGCGATTCGCTCATCATACTCATGAGCGTACAGGGGACGATGCCGAAGAATTCTTCCATCGAGGTCCAGCATTGAATGGCCGTGCCGTTGAGTTCCGTCTCCTTGATCCATTGGTCCACAACACAACCGAACTTGGCCATTTTCAGAAGCTTCTCCGGCGGGATGGATTGGGTCGTCGTATATTTCTTAATGGTATCCAGTTTCCTCTTAACTTTCCGATCATTGTCGGCAAGTCGCCCCACGCGTCCGAAGATTTCAGACAGGTCAATCGTTTCCACTGAGATGCCGGATAGCTCAAGAATTTTTTCGCTGAAGCGGACGGTATTGAACGCGCCCGTACGGGCGCCGATGGCTCCGAAGCGGACATTCTCGAGTCCCTTCACAACCCGGCAAACGGAAGCGAAATTCTCCAGTTCCTTTTGAAACTCGGCTGACGTCACCCCGACGGTGTGAGAGTTCGTTAAGGTGTACGGAATGCCCGCCTGGCGGAGATTGTTGCAGACGCTGATCTTGCCGCAGAACGAATCGCGCCGGCTGGCAATGGTCATAGTGGCTTGAGCATCAGGCTCGGCTTGAATCAGGACCGGGACGTTAAGCCCGGAGCGCTTGACCGTTTCAGCCACGGCCTTTTCGTCGCCGAAGTTCGGCAACGTGACGATGATCCCGTCGATCTTCTGAGCATTACGATTAAAAAGATCGGCGCACTTCTTCGCATCGTCGAATGTCTCAACGGCGCCGTATTTGGTTTCCTGCATCGGCAGAGCGACGGAATTAAAGCCGTTTTTCTTGAGCACGTCGAGTATGTTTTTGCGTCCTTGTTTGGCTAAAGCGTCTGGGAAGAATCCACGGTTTCCAACGATGACACCGAATGTCGTTTTCTTCATTTTCATTTCTCCTAATTAATCCTGGCCATAATAGGCGTCTTTGCCATGTTTACGTAAATAATGCCTGTCGAGGAGCGCATCGCTAATCGGGCCCTGATCGGGATGGATCGCAATCGTGCCCAGGGCCATGTCGGCGATCTGTTCCAATACCCGTGTCGCCTCGACGGCGGCGGCGGGACTGGCTCCCCATGTGAAAGGACCGTGATTGGCCACCAGCACCGCCCGCATTTGCATCGGATCCATGTCGGTGAACCGGCGGACGATCACTTTGCCCGTGTTCAGCTCGTAGTCACTTTCGATTTGTTCCTGGGTCATCACGTCGGTCACAGGTATCGTGCCGTAAAAATAGTCCGCGTGTGTCGTGCCGAAACAGGGAATGCCTCGACAGGCCTGCGCCCACAGGGTTGCATTGAGTGAGTGCGTGTGGCAGATGCCGCCGATGGTCTTGAAATTCCTGTAAAGCTCGATATGAATGGGTGTATCAGACGAAGGTTTGAGCGTTCCTTCCACGCTATGTCCATCCAGATCGAGCAGGACGATTTTGTCGGGTGTCAGTTCTTCATAGTCCACGCCGCTGGGCTTGATGGCGACAATCCCTTGCGAGCGGTCGATGCCGCTGACATTGCCCCAACTGAAAATCACAAGCTTGTGTTTCGGCAATTCGAGATTGGCTTCGCAGACGGCCTTTTTAAGCTCTTCATGCACGCACTGTCCCCTAACTCTGGGTGTTGTCTTTAATGTTCAAGAGTTCTTTCATCACGTTGGCCAGCTTCACCGATTCGTCCTGTACGCCGAAGGCGTCGTGCAACTGCTTGTACAAAACGTATAACTGTTGATAGACCTTGTTGTTTTCGGCAATGGGTGTATAAGTAACGTCTTTTATTCCGCACATCGCGGCCTGGGCGTTGGCGAAGCTATCATAACCTCCGGAAGCCTTGCCGGCCACCACGGCGCCGGCGATTGCTGCACCCAGGGCGCAACTCTGGGCCGAACGGGAGACCTTCATCTCCCGACCGGTGACGTCGGCGTAAATCTGCATGAGCAAAGAGTTCTTCTCGGCGATACCGCCGCAGTTAATGACTTCGGAAACCTTGACGCCGTATTCCTCGAACCTGTTGATGATCGTCAGGGCGCCGAACGCGGTTGCTTCGATCAAAGCCCGGTAAATCTCTTCCGGCTTCGTATGTAACGTCTGGCCGATGAGTAGCCCGGTCAATCGCTGGTCCACGAGGACGGTTCGGTTACCATTGTTCCAATCGAGAGCTAATAAGCCGGATTGACCCGGTTTGAGTTTGACGGCTTTTTCAGTGAGCGCTTCGTGGGAACCCGCTTCCTGCCCGCCCGCCTGGATATAGTTGACAAACCAGTTGAATATGTCACCAACGGCAGATTGACCCGCTTCCAGGCCGTAATGTCCCGGAAGGATGGAGCCGTCAACAACGCCGCAGATACCAGGGATGTCCGCCAGCGCTTGATCTGAAGGACTCACAAGCATATCGCACGTGCTCGTGCCGATGATTTTGACGAGTTTGCCCGGGGCGATACCGGAACCGACCGCGCCTAAATGGGCATCGAAGGCGCCCATTGCGACGGGGATACCCTCGGGCAGACCGAGATCTTTCGCCCATTTGCCGGTGAGTTGTCCTGCCGCCTGATCCACGGCATAGGTCTGGTCGCTCAATATTTTGCGAAGTTCACCGAGTTTTGGATCGAGCCTGGAAAGAAATTCAGCGGCGGGGTAGCCTCCCCAGTCATCATTGAACATCGCCTTATGTCCGGCGGCGCAGCGACACCGTCTCAGCTTGTCCGGCGTTTCGGTACCCGTTAAAACGGCGGGCAGCCAGTCGGCGTGTTCTACCCATGTATAGGCCGCGTCGAAAACCTTCGGATCGACGCGGAGACAATGCAGAATTTTGCTGAAAAACCACTCCGAGGAATACGTGCCGCCGCACCGGGCGAGATATTCGGGATGGTCTTTCTCGGCTAATTGGGTAATCTCGGCGGCTTCGGCGTGACCGGTGTGGTCTTTCCATAGCCAGGCGCAGGCATTCGGATTATCCTTGAATTCATCCAATATGCTCAACGGCGTGCCGTTTTTATCGACCGGGATCGGCGTCGAGCCGGTCGTATCCACACCGATACCGATGATCTGGTTTGTGTCGAAATGTTTATCCGCTTCCCTAGCCTGGGCGATGGCCTGGCCAATCGTGATTTTCATCCCTTTGAGGTAGTCGGCGGGATTCTGCCTTGCGAGGTTATGGTCGGACGGATCGAGAATGATGCCGGCTTCGCCGGTTTCATAGTCCCAAACCGCGGTCGCCAGTTCGTCTCCGTTCGTGACATCAACGATCAGGCACCTGACCGAATTGGTGCCGTAATCCAAGCCAATTGTATAAGGCATGAAACAGCCTCCTTTCTCAATACTGCTATCTCGTGATAGACAAATTTTAACTATTACCGGGTGGCAGCCTCAAAGCCACAGACTTTGGGGATAGTGAGCAAAAAGCTATCCCCAAGCGTGGCACGGGCTTCCAGCCCGTGAATACACGGCCAGGATGGCCGTGCCACGTTCCCTGAGGCTGCCACCCTTTGTTCATTTTTCAAAGCTTGCACCTCGTCGAGATGATTATCTTAGCCAGAAACTGAAATAGAGATACAAGCCGAGCACCAGGCCTAAAATGGCGACCGTCATCAGGACCTCCATGAGCCCCCAGCTTTCGCGACATTCCTTCTTCTGTTCGGGCGTCGCCGTGGCGTAGGTCAGATCGGCGATTTTTTCATAATTCGGTGGAGCCGTTAAAAGCGAGACGCCAACGATGCTTATAATGCTGAGTAAGAGCAGCCAGCCGGAAGCGAAGAGAAAGTTATACTGTCCGATATCGACCAGCCATTCGGGCGATGTGATGTAGGGATCGCTGCCACCCGTGAGGGCCTGGAGAAGCAGTTTGGACATTCCCGCGACAAAGCCGATGGACAGGCCCGCGACGGCGCCCTTGCCGTTAATGCGCTTAAAGAAAAGACCGAGAAGGAAGACCGCCGTGATGGGCGGCGCCAGATAGCTTTGTGTATCCTGAAGGTACTTATAAAGCCC
>Ga0272441_10002456_pt1 | contig 37272 bp, 30 predicted proteins | sample SSMProp6N_FD_193582 | JGI IMG/M metagenome (GOLD analysis project Ga0272441, IMG submission 193582) | Marine sediment archaeal communities from Little Sippewissett salt marsh, Falmouth, MA, United States - SSM-Prop-6N | ecosystem: Environmental > Aquatic > Marine > Wetlands > Sediment ...
CACTCGGGCCAAAACGCGATACTCAAATCTTTCCAACACCGGTATGGGCAACTTGTGCTGCAATCTGACAGATTGTCTAAATGAAAACGCGGTCGCCTTCTGAGACAGCCTCTTCAGGCGGGGTGTTCCGTAATGCCACTTACCTGTTAGGGCGCTTTCAGCGCCCTTTTTCAAGAGCTTTAGCATTTCCTGCCAGCCCCGCGCCTCATAGGCCTGTCACTCGTCCAAACCGTCCCACGCGTCTCAATCGTCCCAATCGTCCCAGCCCATGAAATGGTCTTTTCAAATCTCAAATCTCAAATCTCAAATCTCAAATCATGTAAACTACCCCCCGCCATGATGTCCAACTGCTCCGCCATACTCGCCCTGCTTGCCGTACCCGGCGCCGGTGCGGCCGCCGTCCACTCCGCCATCGCGGCATCCAACGCGGCAAAGATTTCCCTCGCCAACCTCCTTGGCCTAACACCCCGCGCACTTATCGACGCCCTGCCCCCCGGCCTGCACACTGTCGCCGGCCTGATCGCCAAATGCGGCCCCCAACATCGCGATGCCGCCGAAGCGCTGCTCGCAAAAGTTTCGGCCGCGGGCGCGGGCGCCGTCGCCGCCACGGACCCGGCGTATCCCTCCGCGCTGGCGGTTCTCGGAACGGCCGCGCCGCCGATCCTCTTCTTCCAGGGCCCGCTTGCGTTGCTGCGCAAACCCGCCGCGGCTGTCGTCGGCGCGCGCGACCCATCCCCCACCGGCGCGCGGCTTGCCATGAACTGCGCGATGTGTTTAGCACGGCAGGACGCCGTCGTTGTCAGCGGCGGCGCGCGCGGGATCGACGGCTGCGGTCATGCCGCGGCACTCGAAGCCGGCGGAGAGACCGTCGTCGTACTGCCCCAAGGCATCCTCACATACAAGCCGCCCCCGTCCATAAAAAAGGCCGTCAAAGACGGCCGCGCCGCAGTTGTAAGCCAGTTCATGCCCGAAGCCCCGTGGGAAACCCACGCCGCCGTCACACGCAACGCCACGGTTAGCGCGCTCGCCAACCTCATGTGCGTCGTCGAACCTCGTAAAACCGGCGGCAGCATCCGCGCCGCACGCATCGCCCTCGCACAGGGTAAACCGGTCGCCGCATGGTGCCTAATTCGGGCCGTTGAGCAGCTGCTCAAAACAGCCGGAGCCGGCACACTCGCCGACCCTAAAGGGAACCTCCAACGGGAATATCTGCGGGAACTATGGTGTCAAACCGTCCAGAGGGCGCAAGATGCCAATTCCACCTCTCAGCCCGGCCTGCTGCAAGACATGCAGCCCTGAAACCTCTACGCGCTCAAGGCGCGAAGCGGATGGAGGAACTTGGACGTGTTGATCACCTGCTGCATGGTTTTGGCGGTCGCGATTGGGCCAGTTGCCCGTGGGGACGCCCCCCGTGGGGACGCCCCCCGGCCGGACTCTCAGTCCGCGTTGTGGGGGGTATCCCTGACTGCTGCAAACACCATAAAACTGCTCCCAATGCAACCCGCCCAACCGCCTCAACCGGCCCAGCCAGCTCAACCAGCCCAACCCACCGAACCCCCTCAGCCCGCCCAGCCTGTGCAACCCATTGAACCGGCTCAGCCTGTTGAGCCAATACAGCCGTCCCAGCCATTTCAACCATCCCAGCCAGCTCAACCGTCCCAGCCATCCCAACCGCCCCAACCGGCCCAACCAGCCCAGCCCAGCTCAGCGCCCGCCCCGCAAATGTGGGGCGAAGTCAGGTTGCCCGAACGAATTTCCCCAACGGAGCTGAGCCACCTCATACTGGACCTCCCCGGTTCCTTCCAGCTCGTCGACATACGCCCCCCCGAACACTTCGACGACTACCACATTCCCGGCGCGCAAAACGTCGCGATACCCGAGCTTGTTAACAACCCGCTTTATATGCAGGAGACAAAACCGATCATCATCGTCGGCCGTGACGGTTCCATCGCCATGGCCGTGGGCGGCATACTCGCACAGCGAACACAAAGGCCCGTGAAGGTCCTCTACGGCGGCCTCGAAGCCTACTGGGACGCCTTCGGCCTGCGAGATGCCGCGCCCCCCGACGACGCCGGCGCGCCGCGAGCCGCCCCGCCTTCTCCCGCGCCCGACACCGGACAACCGCCGGCAACCACGCCTGAACCGCAAAAACGCAGCGCGGGGTGTTGACATGGCTACCCGGAAAAACCAGCCGCAGTCGTATGCCAACCCCTACCTGGCCGGCCTGTTGCTCGGGGCGACGCTGTTTTTCTCGTTCATAATCCTGGGCGCGGGGCTTGGCGCGTCCAGCGCCTGGGCGCGATTCTCGGCGTGGCTCGAAGGGCTCGCGGCGCCGCAACGGGTGGCGGCCAGTGAGTACTTCGGCGCGTGGGGCGCCGACGTGCTCTCCTACTACCTCGTGTTTATGGTGCTGGGCGTGTTCGCGGGCGGGCTGTTCAGCGCGCTGACCGCCGGCCGCGTCCGGCTGATCGTCGAGCGCGGGCTCAAAACCGGGATCGCGTTGCGGTCGGTGCTGGCGGTGTTTGGCGGCGTTTTCGTGGGTTACGCGGCGCGGCTGGCCCGGGGCTGTCCGTCCGGCCAGGGACTGACAGGCAGCGCCCTGCTAAGCGCCGGCAGTCTCCTGTTTCTGATTTTCGCTTTTGTGGGCGGTTACGCCGCGGCGCTCCTCGTGAGGAGGCAGTGGCATGATTAACACCCTCTATGCCGCCGACGCCCTCAACTCGACCGCCGGCTTCGCGTTTTCTGTTTTGATCGGCTTCTTCTTCGGCGTCGCCCTCGAACGCGCCGGGCTCGCCAGCAGCCGGAAAATCGCCGCTATCTTCTACTTCCGCGACATGACCGTACTCAAAGTCATGCTTACCGCCATCACGACCGCAGCCATCGGCCTCGCCTACCTGTTCCGGCTCGGCTGGCTCGACCCCGCCAGCATCTACTTCCCCGAAACCGTCTACGGCGCCCAAATCGTCGGCGGTCTCCTGCTGGGAATCGGCATGGTCACCGGCGGGTGGTGCCCCGGCACCGCCACGGCCGGCCTGGGTTCCGGCCGGATCGACGCGCTCTTGTTCCTGGCCGGCGTGGCCGGCGGCAGCGTCCTGTTCAACGAAACGTTCGAATGGGTCAAGCCCCTTTACGAATACCGCACGGCGGGCATCGTTTCGGCGCCCGAAATTTTCGGCGTCAGCGGCCCCGCCTTTGTCGTCGGGCTGAGCGTCGTGGCCGTCATCCTGTTCTGGATTTCGGAAGCCGTCGAACAGGCCCGGCAGCTGCGCGTACACCAGGCCCCCGACTACATCGACTACATCGCAACCAAGAAGGCGCCCGAACACCTCGCCGCGGGCGTTCCCGGGCGAACCCTCCTCCAAACCGGCTATTACCGCACAAGCATCATCTTCCTGACCCTGTTCAGCGCGGCCCTGATCGGAGCGGCGGCCGGGCTGCTGTTCGTCGAGCCGGTCGAACTGCCGGAACTGAAGGCGCAATGGCGAATGTTCGCCGGCCAGAGTGCCGAGCAGCGCCTGATGGAGCACATCGAGAAAGGCCGCGACCACATCGCGCCCGAAGACCTCGCCCGGCGCATTATGAACGAGGAACCGGGTCTGCTTGTTGTCGATATCCGCCCGCCGGACGAGTATCGACAATTCCACATCCGCGGCGCCGTAAACGTCCCGCCACCCGATCTGTTCGATTACCTCGAACCCTACAAAGACCGCGGCATGATCGTCTTGTACAGCAACGGAATGAACCATTCCGGCCAGGCCGCCGCCGCACTCCGAAGGCAGGGCTACGACAACGTCTACATCCTCACCGACGGACTTGAAGGGTTCAAGGAGCGATGTCTAAAACCGGTCTCGCTGCGGTCGTATCCCGTCAGCCAGGAACAGGCCCAACGAATCCGCGAGTGCCGCGAGTACTTCCTCGGCGGTGCCGCGGCAATCAGCAATCCTGCAAGTTCCGATATATCCGCTTCCAACTGAATCGGAAATAGCAGGTTTTTTTCAGTTGTTAAACCTCCGGGAAGGTAAGTGGCATGGTAACGATAGAATTCGGCGGTGGCATCGCTCAGTCTGCCGCGGTTCAATAGGTTTTACCACCACCATCAAGGGCCCGGCGGTTGTTCATCCGCCGGGCCCTACCCTTTGTAAACCATAGTAAACTGGCGTAAAGCATACTTAACCTGTGCAAAGATTGCTTAACACCCGGCTAGCCCCATTTTGCGGCCCCAAAACCTAGCCAACTTGCCTGATTTTCGCCGCAATGTCCGCTCTGAATTCGGGGGTTTTCAGCGAAATTGCTCCACCGGAAACGCGCTCCGACCCGCAGTTTTTCCCGGCTTCGGTATCGTACCAGATGACCTCGTTTTCGCCTTCGGGAAGCGTCAACTTAACCGTCGCGCCCGCAAGCGGTTCGGCGGGTTGCGTGGCGTTGTTCGGGTAGGCGTAACGCTTGTCGACCAGCCAGAGCAGAACCGTGGCGCCGTCCGTCATGGCGTAGGCACTAACCTGTTCCGCACCTGCAACTTCCAGCGGCCGCCAGCCGGCTGAGCCAAAGCCGGCGCCGTCCAAAAAGCCGGCCAGGGCGGACCAGATCCGGTAGAGCCGGCCGGTGTGTATGCTTTGCCACCACCACGACATCGCCGTGCCGGCCGTGCCGCACATGATGCCCGACCACACCGATTGTTTCATGCCGCGAAAGTGGGGATCCAGCTCTTTTCCAAAGCCCTTCCACGTGACGCCGCATTCGCCTATATACATGGGCTTATTGAACTTGCGCATGTCGCGCCGGGCCGTCTTGGCAATAGCTTCCGCGGGCGGCGCCTTAGTTTCGAGACCGTCGAAATACATATGCCGCTGGATGTAGTCCATCCCCTCGAGGTTCCACATCTCCGGGTGCTCTTGCCAGCCGCTGAAGCTGGTTGTTACCAAGTGTTTATACGGATCGTTGGCCTTGAGCCACCGGGCCATTTCATCGTGCCAGGCCACGACATCCGACGGTTTCAGAACCTTGTACACGTTGTTGATCTCGTTGAAAAACTGCCACGACATCAGGGCGGGGTGGGCCGCATAGCGGCCGACCAGGTACCGCAGCCGTTTCTTGTAAAGGCTTTTCGCGTCAGGGTTTGTGAAGAATTCATTTTGCGTGGCGCACGGGCCGCCATTGGCGGCGTTGTAGGCGTGGCGCGGCCAGTAGTTGTTGCCTTTCCAGTAGTCGGGCTCGGTCTGGAAGATGCCGTGGTAATCCAGGCACAGCATGATGCGGATACCGTTTTGGGCGGCGAGATCGAGGGTGCGGTCAAGCCGCCAGGCCCGCTCCTGATTGTAGCTAAGCCGTTCTTCCGCCAAGACTTCGATGCCGAACGCCATCGGCCACATCCACAGCCGGCCGTAATTCATTCCCGCCTTCTGCATCTCGCCGAACCACTGCTCGTAATCGGCCGTCCCGCTGCCCCCTCCATGCCAGCAGGTGTTCATGCCGATCAGCGGAAACGGCCGGACGCAGGTTCCGTCGTCGGTCGTAAAGTACTGCCGGTGCTGGGGTTCTACCCGAACAAGGCCGCGCAGGCCATCCCCGGCCGGGGCCACGTCAAAATGGCCCGACCAAACCACCTTTTTTTCGCCCTTTTCGACAAAAACGGCCCGAATTTCGTGCGGACCGGGCTCGGTTGGCAAGTACCGGATTCGCCAGCCGGGGCTGCCGTTGGGCGTGAGCCGCTCGCGGCCGCCCTCGACCGATCTGGCGTAGGGCTGGTACCAGAACCCGGGGACGGCGAGGGTTCCGGCGGGGGCAGTGACGGTGGCGTCGAGGCGGCAAGCGTCGGGGTCGTAAGGGTTTGCGGCAGATTCGCAATCGAGCGCGAACTCGACGGGCCGCCAGGCGCGCGGGGCCTGTGTGACCGGCTGGACGGGCAGTTCCTGCAGGGCTGTGGCAGTGACGGAAATGAGGATGAGGCAGACCGGGATGAGCTTCATGAGGCCCTCCTTTATTAAGTAGAAGAAGCGAAACAAAAGATATCTATTTTGATCAAAAAAGGCAAAAAAAGGCTCGAAAACGGCGGGGAAAGTGCAACGTTAAGAGCGTATTTTTCGTTTTAATAAAGGAGTTATGTTTAGCCGGAATGAGAAATTGGGACACCCCCCACAAAAGCCGGGGGGCGTCCCAACGAATGAATGCTCGTTCAGAGTTTTCGTCTGGATGAGTAGCGGGAAAGGGCCCGCGCAGGAGTTCAGGCTTATGAAAACGAAAAGCAGCCTTTTGAGCAGGGCATGCCGGCACTGGTTGTTGGGCGTAGCGCTGGCCGTGATTGTGGCGGGGGTGGCCGCTCCGGGCGCGGCCGCACAGGACCTGATGCATGCGCGCGTGAGTTTTGACTCGGGCGGGGCGATGGTGAAAGGCAGCGCGGATGCGGATTGGAGCTACGCGACGACGAACACGCTGATTCTGCCGGGCGACACGCTGTGGGTGGACGAGGAGGGGACGCTTGAGTTGGAGATGTCGGGCGGGACGTTCCTGCGCATGGCCGACGGGAGCAAGGCGGATGTGGTGTCGCTGCCGCCGTCGGGGGTGATTAAAGGTTGGACGGGCGCGTTTTACGTTCAGCGTATCGCACGGAGCACGGGCAGCATGATCTTTCAGACGCCCGTGGCGGACATCCACGTTCAGAACGACACGCAGGTTCGCATTGACATTTTGAGCAACGGGGCGACGACGGTGAGCGTACGTTGGGGCGCGGTGACGATAGACACGGCGGGGGCGCAGGACACGGTGCTGACGACGGGGCAGCGGTCGTATATCGATCCCGGTTACCTGCCGTCGGAACCGGAAGCGTTCGACCGCGGGGTTGAAGATTCGTTTGACGCGTGGAACCGGGAGCGTGCGCGTCTTTTGGCGGTGGGTTACGACGCGGTTCCCCAGACCGTAGTGAAGGAAGTAATCAAGGAAGTGCCGGTGGGCGTGTCGGACCTTTCGACTTACGGCGAATGGGTCACGATTGACAACGACTACTACTGGCGTCCGACAGTCGTGACGGATTATGTTCCTTACCGTTACGGTCATTGGAGTTACGCTCCTTCAATCGGTTACTCTTGGGTAGGCGACTATCCTTTCTGTTACATCACTTCTCACTACGGGCGTTGGCGGTACCATCCGAGCTACGGCTGGGCGTGGCGTTACCGCCCGGTGTGGAGTCCGGCTTGGGTAGCGAGCGTTCGTTACGGCCCGAACTTTGTGTGGTCGCCTTTGGATCCCTGGGATCGTCCGGTGGTCTTCGGCAACGACTACTACTACGTTGGCGGTTTGCAGTTCAGCGTGCTCGCGACGAGCTATGTCAACTCCGACTATGTATTGTACGGGGGCCGGTATATTAGCCCGTTTACGCCTTCGATTGCGTACGGCATACCGACGACGCAAGTCAACATCTGGAACATCAACATCAACACGCGGCGGCCGCATTACCGGTTTCCGGACAGCTCGATCCGTGTGCGGGACTATGCGCCACGGCGCGTGATCCGGGGTCCGGTGGCGCTCGAGCGCGAAGGCCGGCTGGCTTCCGCGCGTGTGACGAACCTGGAGCGTGCGGTGGGCCGGCAACGGTTCGAGACGGCCTCGGCGCGCGTGCGGCGTGACGTGAGGACATCGGCCAGGTCTTCGACGCGTGAAGCGCGCGCGCGCAGCGTTCGGCTGACTCCTGAAGCATCGTCGGCGACCCCGCGGGTGCGCGGGCGTCAGTTGGCAACTTCGGACATCGGGGGCATCCGGGGAAGCACGAGGAGCATTCGGCGCGGTGACGGCGACCGCAGCATCCGCCGGGAATCGCCTTCGGCGCCGAGCGATGGCGTCTCGCCGCGAGCGATTACGCCGGGCAGCCGAGACCGGTCGGTAAGAGGGTCAGACAGGACTGCGGCGCCTGAAGTTCCGACGATCCGCGGCCGGGGGAGCAGTTCAGGACGGGAATACACGCCGCGCGAGCAGGTGCGGACGCCGAGCCGGGCGCCGATAAGCGTCCGGCGCAGCGAACCGAGCTCGCCGTCGGCTTCGCGCACAACGGCGCCATCCGTTAGAACACCAAGCCGGTCCACCCCATCGCCGAGCACGAGCGCGCCGTCCGTCAGGACACCAAGCCGGTCCACCCCGTCGCCGAGCACGAGCGCGCCGTCCGTCAGGACACCAAGCCGGTCAACCCCGTCGCCGAGCACGAGCGCGCCGTCCGTCAGGACGCCAAGCCGGTCGACGCCATCGCCGTCGGTACGCACGCCGAGCCGGTCGGCGCCGTCGCGCACCCGGTCAAGCGTATCGCCTCGTTCATCGAGCCGTTCGACCGTTATTGGGCGCAGCGCTCCTTCGCAGACGACTGTCCGGCCGCGGACCCAGGCGCCTTCGCCGAGTTTACGTTCTGCGCCAAGTCCGAGCCGTGCACCGGTGACGAGTTCGCCGCGCATCAGCTCGCCGCAACCATCGCGGCCTAGTGTCCGGCCTTCGGCGCCGTCGCCGTCACCTCGGGTAAGCGCGCCGAACCGCAGTTTCAGCCGGCCGTCTTCGCCGTCGATATCGCGAGGCAGCAGCGGCGTCAGCCGTGGCGGTGGCAGCCGGTCAAGTCGCGGACGTTAAATTGAAACTGGCAAGCCCCGCCGGCCGTTGGTAGGCGGAGTTTTTAAGGGCGCCGTGTCCGTTGGGACACGCGTAATGAGGAGAGAGGGATGAATACGCCATCTGTTTTTGCAAGGGTACGTGGGGCGTCTTGGGCTTTGGTTGCAGTGCCCGTAATGGTGCTCTGGGGGATGGCGATGTTGGGTTGTCCGTTAGACAGCTATGATGCGGGGTTTGCAGACGGGTTTGCCCAGAACAACTGGTATTGGGATGGGTACGACGACAGTTGGGACGCGGTGGGATACGAAATTCTTTATGAGGGGGACAAGATCCCGGATCCGGCTTCGCCGCCGTACGATGCGGGGTATTGGGATGGGGTGTGGACAGCTTACAACGACGGTTACTATGTGGCGTACGACACAGCGTTTAGTGACGGGTTTGAAGAGGGTTATTACGCCGCTTATTTCGAGGGCTGGGAGGAATTCCTGCTCACCGACCAGCACATCGAGTACGGCACCGGCGGGTATGACGACGGGTATAACGACGGGTTTTCGGAAGGCGTGGTGTTCGGGGCCTATGACTGGATCAATTACATTGAGTACGATCCCGAGGGCGCGTTGGCCGATTACTGGGGGGATGACGTCACCAACCCGCTGGACGTTTGCGTTCCGGTGGGAACGGGGCAAATCTGTACGGGCGAAATTCCGCTTTACGAGTACGGAACGAATCCGGCGTTGGTAAAGTCGGGCGAGAAATTCGAAAAACGTGTGGAGCCGGAGGATGAATCTGTGGGGCGGCGTGCGGCGGGAGGTGAGTTGGCTATGAAGAGGCGGCGGGCGAGGGAGAAGTAAGTACGTACGACTGGCAAGGTTTTGTGGCGCGGGCACGAGCTCGCGCCTTTTTTGTGTGTGAACTGCATAGTTGCAAAGTTACATGCCAGGGGTAGGGTGTCAAAAGTGGTTAACCCTAGGTCAGGGGTGATACCGCCAAGGTTGCGCCGACGGGGGGCGGTCGGACGTCGGCATTCCGCTATCGCTCCACCGCCTCCTGCTGATGGCATACCAGGGGTTGAGTGTCGAAAAGTGGTTCACCCGAGGTCAGCAACAGTACCGCCGGGATTGCGCCGACCGCGGACGGTCGGACGTCGGCATTCCGCTATCGCTCCATGCCTCCTTGCAATGACAGGTGGAGGATTGGGATTGCTGTTGCTGTCATTCCGGGAACCGCTGCGGTTGGCGGTGGGAAGACTCGCGATAACGGGTTGGCGCTGCGTTCGCTTGCTTTTCTGTTCCGCATTGTGACTTCCAGGGGGCGGTTCTTTTCTTTGTTCGCGGCATAAGGGGCTGAGACTTCCTTGTTTACCTTTTTATTGGCTCATCGTTTTTGTGGTCGAGTTTGACCGGGAGGGAACAGGGATGAACAGTCCGAGCAAGGTTGAGAGAGTCCACGGGGGGGCTTTGGACAGCGGTTGCGGCGCCTCTGTTGGGGACATTGGGACGGTTGGAAGAGGCGGGTTGCGCCGCCGCCACCACCACACGGTCGCGCGGGAGCGCGACCGCCACCAACGCAGCATGAAGGACGGCGGCAGGTTGGATGCGAGGAAAGCTTTATGGTGAAGTGGATTGTTGTTTTGGTTTTGGGGGGATTGGCGGTGGCAGGGTGCCCGCGGGAGGACGACGTTGATTATTGGCTTGGGTTCCAAGTGGGGCTTGCGGAGGAGGATTGGTATTGGGAGGGGTATTACGACAGTTGGTATTCGGACGCGTATGAGGATTTTTACGAGGGGGATGAGATTCCCCGACCGGCCTCGCCGGCTTTTGACCGGGGGTATGGGGACGGGGTTTGGACGGTGTACAACAACGGGTACTACGACGCGTATACGGACGCGTTTGAAAGAGGGTTCGAGCGGGGATACCGGGACGCGAATTTTGCGGGTTGGGAACAGTTCTTGACCGTGGACGAGCATGTGGAGTACGGGACGGGCGGGTTTGACGACGGGTATAACGACGGGTATTCGGAGGGGCGGGTTTTCGGGGCCTGGGATTATGTGCAGCACCCGTTTTTGCCGGATTGGGAAGGGGCGCTGGGGCGCTACCGGGCGGGGATCCGGGTTTGCGTGCGGGTGGAGACGGAGAACGTTTGCAGCGGCGAGGTTGCGTTGTACCAGTATGGAACGGAGCCGTGATGATCGGTGGCCAGTGGCCGGTGGCCGGTGGTTGGGGTGCGTGTCAACATTTGGGGGGTAGTCCGTATATACTGCAAAGGAGGCGAGGGACGCCATGTTCACGAGCGTATATACGGATCAGGGGGTTGTTCGGAAGGTATTGAGTGGGAACCGGGATGCGTTCCGGGTTTTACTGGAGCGGTACGGGCATATGGTGTATGGGGTGGCTTATGCGCGGGTGGGGAACGCTTCGGACGCGGAGGAAATCACGCAGGCGACGTTTGTGCGGCTGTATCAGTGGCTTGACCGCGTGGCGGGGCGTAAGACGGTCGGGCCATGGCTCGTGGAAGTGGCGCGGAACGGGGCGACGGACGTGCTTCGGCGGCGAGCGCGGGAGGCTCCGTTGGAGGCGGCGGGCGAGGGGTCGGTGGCGGCTCACGACCATGCCCGGGACGAGTTGCGGCGGCTGGTGTGGGAACAGTTGAGCGAGCTGGACGATACCCACCGGGAAGTTTTGATTCTGCATTATTTTCAAGGCGTGAAGATCCGGGAGATCGGGCATCTGCTGGGGATCAGCCGGGATGCGGCGGCAAAACGATTGCAGCGGTCGCGTGACGAGCTTGGGCGGCGGATGCTGGACGCGGTCGGCGTGGAAACGGCTGGGCGCGGAAGAAATACCGCGCGTGCGCGGCGTGTGATGTCGGCGATAGCGGGCGCGCCGGCGTGCTGGCAGCCTTCGCCGGCGTTGTCGGTTGGAGGCGCGGCGGTAGTTGGAGCGAGCGCGGCGAAAGTCGTGGCTGGCGCAGCGGCGGCGGCGATTCTGATCGCCATCGGGCTTTACGCCGGTTGGCGGCACATCAACCGGCCTTACGACACGCAAAACATCACTGAACAGAGCGAATTCACCAGCAAACCCACGGAGCTTCGGCAGAAGTCTTCGGTTTCCGCTCAACCGGCCGCTGTCACGGCCATGGACACAACGCCGGCGCCATCGACCGCTGAAGAGGCCATCGCGGCGGCGCAAAAGGCCTGCATCTATGGTGTAGTGCTTGACGAGTCGTTGAAGCCGGTGGGTGGGGCGACGGTTCGACTGGATAACGAGCACTCGGTCGGCGATTACGAGAATATGTTGAAGGAAACGTACATTCCCTACGCGGTCGCGCCCATCGATTTCACCACCACCAGCGGCAACGACGGATCATTCTGCTTCGAAAGCGTAGGCGCCACCGAAAGCTACCTTGTCGGGGATCTACGCCTGTCGGCGGCAAAGGGCTCGAAGTACGCCGAGAAGACCTTATCCTGCAAGAGAGGTCAGCGGGAACAGTACGTCGAGATTGTGATTGGGCCTTCTGCTTCGCTGACGGTCCGTGTCGTTGACGAAGCAGGCCGGGGTGTGCCGAAGGCGGAGGTTACGCTGTGGCCGGGCTGGGATCAGAGCCTTCATTATCGAGCGTATGAAACAGGGGCCGACGGGGTAGTGCAGGCGCCGCTGCTGATGGCGGGGCCGTACCGGATTACGGCGCGGCGCGAAGGATACGGGCAGGACACGTATCCGACGACCGTCAAGCCCGGGCATCAGACGCTTTTGTGCCGGCTTGCGCTGCGGAATTCCATCTCCGGCCGGCTGACGTTTGCCGGCGACGGCACTCCGATAGCCGGCGTCAAAGTGTGCACGTTCTGTGTGCGGCAAAACTCCTATTACGGCACCACCGACGGGGAGGGCCGTTTTCAAATAGACGGGTTGGCGCCGGACACGTATGAGCTGATGCTGGCGCGGGAGGCGGCGCCTTACGTTGTTGCCGAATCGCCCAAAATCGACGTAGCGGAAGGGCGGCCGGTAACGGGGGTTGAAGTCGAGGCGGTGGAGGGGGCGTACGTTTCCGGATCGACGCTTGACGAAAAGACGAACGAGCCGATGCCGCGCGTGATGATTCGATTCGGATGGCGGGGCGGCGTGGCGCGCGGGACGTGGCCGACCACGTATTCGGACGAGCACGGCCGGTACCTGGCGGGACCGCTTCTGCCCGATACGTACGACGTGATGTTGCTGTCCGAGAGCGGGGATGCCACACACAGGACGTTCACTGTTTCGTCTTTCCAGAACATACAAGGGGTGGATTTCAAGCTTAAGCACCATTTTGCAATTACGGGCACGGTGGTGAACGCGGGCGGGGAGGCGGTTCCGGGCGCGTCGGTGGTGACGGTGGCGAGAAACGGGAGCACGCGGTTTGCCATCACGGACGCGGGGGGCCGGTTTTTGACGCCGGCGGCCGAAGGCTTGGCGCCGTACTACGCTCAGGCGTTTTCGAGAAGCGAAGTAAGCCGGCTTGCCGGGCCGTTGCGCGGGGACAAGGAGGTCACGCTGCGGTTGGAGGGGTGCGGGCGTATCGAGGGGACGGTAGTGGACCTTTCGGGGCGGCCGCAACCAGGGATGCTTGTTGCGGCGGCGCCGGAGAGCCGGGAGGGCATCGGCATCATGACGCCGACGGGCGGGGCGTGGTATCCGAAAGCGGATACGGACGGCGCCACGGTGGTGACCTCCGCATCGGGTTCTTTTCAGATGGGGCCGGTGGCGCCGGGGAAATATGAACTGCAGGTTTACGCTGAATCTTCGGTTACCGGTTATCCCGCCGCCACGGCGCGGGCGGTGGTGAGCGAAGGGGAGACGCTTCAGACGCGGCTTGTGCTGGATACGAGCCGGTTCGCAGCGGTTGAAGGGCAGGTGCTCGTCGATGGCGAACCGGGCTGCGGCATCTTTGTATACGCCGGATGCGAGGGCGAGAATTGGGTCGGCAACGTTGGAGTCAACACGGATAGCGAGGGCTATTATGAGCTTTTGAATCTGCGTCCGGGCAAACTGACGGTGAGCCTGCGGACTCATTACGGCAGAGACCGCGGCCGGATGATCCGGTCGGAAGACGTGAATTTGGCCGCCGGTGAGACGGCGCGGGTGGATTTCGCCATCGGCGAGACGGGCTGCGGGTTTGAGGGATTTGTGAAGCTTGCCGATGTAAACGCTTTCGCGACTCTGACGGTGATGCCTGCGGGTTCGGCCGAGCCGGCGGCGGCGTTGCTTTACGAAACAGACAATGCGGGGCATTACCGGATAGCGGACTTGGCGGAAGGGGCTTACGACATCGAAGTGCGCGATTTGTTCGACGAGAACAAGCTGTATGCAACGGCGCTGGAGGTCGAGGCGCGGGCCAACGAGGTAATTCGAATGGACTTCGAGGTTGGGGCCGGTTTTATTGAGGGGACCGTGGCGGGAGTTCGCAAGGGGGAAGTGGCACATGTGGCGGTTTTTGCCGAGGATGCCGACTTTTCGGCCGTAACGGCCGCGCTGGGAGAAGCGGTTATCGCGTCGGCCACGGTAGGGGCCGGGGAAGGTTTCCGGTTTGAACAGTTGCCGCCTGGGATTTACTACGTTGGCGCTGCGGCGGTGGCGGCGGACAGGGCGGAAGACCAGACGGCCGTTTTGGAACAGGTCGGAAAGGGGCGATTTGCGATGGCTCCGGTTGAGGTTTTTTCGGGTGAGGTTGTGGCGGTTGATTTAGTGTTGCCTTAGGAGAGGCTGGAGGCTGGAGGCTGGAGGTAGGAGGGGACAAGGCACGTATGGATTCAGCAATCCATTTTCGGTTGCGGGGGCGGGGCTTGGTGGGCTACCCTGACAGCGGTTTTAAGGGAAAGGACCGAACATGGAATTTGCAGAAGACAGATATGAGCAGATGGTTTACCGGCGTTGCGGGCGGAGCGGGTTGATCCTGCCGGCGATATCGCTGGGTATGTGGCATAATTTCGGGACGAGGGCGGACCACGATAATTGCCGGGCGATGATGCGGACGGCGTTCGACCTTGGCATCATGCATTTTGACCTGGCGAACAATTACGGACCGGAGCCGGGGAGCGCGGAAGAACGGGTCGGGCGGATCCTGAAGGAGGATTTCGGAGGGTATCGCGACGAGTTGATCATTTCGTCGAAAGCGGGTTACCTGATGTGGCCGGGACCGCACGGCGAATGGGGCAGCCGGAAGTATCTCATGGCGAGCCTGGACCAGTCGTTGAAACGTTTGCAATTGGATTACGTGGACATTTTTTATTCGCACCGGCCGGATCCGAACACGCCGCTGGAGGAGACCATCGGGGCGCTGAACGATATTGTGAAGCAGGGCAAGGCGCTCTACGCGGGGGTGAGCAGCTACCGGGGGGCGTTTTTCGTGCAGGCGGCGGAACTGGTGAAACAGCGGGGCTGGGCGCCGCTGACGATTCATCAGCCTTATTACAATATGTTCGACCGGTGGATCGAGTGGGATTTGCTGGACTACACGGAACAGTACGGCACGGGGTCGATCGTGTTTTCGCCGCTGGCGCAGGGCGTGTTGACCTCGAAGTATCTCGATCCGAACAACCCGATCCCTGCGGAGTCGCGGGCGAGCGATCCGGACGGGTATCTGACGCCGGAGCAGGTTACGGCGGAGAAGGTGGAGCGGGTGCGGAAGCTGAACGAGATCGCGGTGCGGCGGGGACAGTCGATGGCGCAGATGTCGCTGGCGTGGGTGTTGCGCGATGAGCGGGTAACGAGCGCCCTTATCGGGGCGAGGAACCCGGAGCAGGTGCGGGAGTGCGCGGGGACTGTTAAGAACCTGCGGTTCGACGCGGAGGAACTGGCGCAGATTGAGGATGCGTTGAAATGACGGGCGCCCGAACACCCCGCATGAAGGGGGTGCAAAGAGGAGCCTGCTGAAGCAGGCTAAGTTCAGGAAGCCTTTGAGTATTTCACTGTATGACTGCCGGTGGTCGCCGAGGTTTTAAAACATCCGGGAGAGGTCCGGCGCTATTTTTTGATCAGCCAGAGTTCGGAGACGGCGATGGCCATGCTGCCTTCTCCGCGTTCGAAGGTGATTTCGAGCGCGCCATCGTTGGTGAGCTCGGGGGGAATGTCGAACTCGAAGAAATCGGCGGTGAACTCAGGGGCTTCGATGTTTTTGGCAATGTACTCGCCGTCGGCGAGGATGTTCTGGACGAGCTTAAGCTTGACGGGCAGGTCGAGCATTTCCTTGGGGATTCGGGGCGCGGCGAGGCATGCGCGGAGCTTGTAAGAAGCGTTTTTGTCGAGGCCCGAATAGGCGAACGCGATGCCGCGTGGGTCGCTGAGGCTGTACGCGAGCGAATTCTGAGACGGGCGGTTGTCGGGGTCCATCATTGCGGACGCGTCGAACGATTCGCCTTTGACGAGATGGGGCTGGCGGCCGGGGGCGCCGGCGTCGTCGTAGAATCCGCCGGGGCCGGGGTTTTCGTAATCGGCTATGAGTGCGAGCGCCATTGGCGTGTCTTGAGAATTTGAGCTGATTTGCGCGTTAAGGAGCATTTTTTTGATCCAAGGCAGTGAGGTCAACGGTTTTTCCAGGTTGAATAACCCGACGTTGCGTACGCCGAACATGGCGTTTGTTTCATCGCCGAGCCTTGCCGCCTCAGCTTTGAGTTCGGCCATCTCGGGCGTTTGGATGGGCTCTTCGGACACTTCTACGGCCCGCATGCCTTCGCCATTTCTTGCCAATTCCGTCAGGTGCATTTCCAGCCCGCGCTCGTTGCGGAGTTTGAGCTGGAGATACTTGTCGAGGGCGGCTTTCTGCATATGAAGGCGCCAGCGGTAGTTTTGGTGTTTGAGGTGCGGGGGGATTTTCCAGCCAGCTTCTTTTACGAGTAAGTAGTACTTGTCAATGCCGGGGTTGAACTCGAGCGGGGCTTCGAGGTTTTCTTCGAGTTGGCACATGGCCTCGAACATGAGGGGGGCGGCTTCTTCGCCGAAGTGGCAGCGGCAGTACTCCATGGCGACGTCCTCGAGTGATCGGTTGGGGTTCCACAGGAGGCGGTTCCACATGTATTGGTGAAACTCGTCGTGGTAGCCTTCGGAGTAGATGATGTCGCCTTCGCTGAAGGGCATGATGGCCTGGAAGATGCGGTAGAAGGCGCGGGGACGGGTGTGGAATGTGCGGCGGCCGTAGACGCGGACGAGTGAGGGTTCGGGGTTTTCGACCTGGTATTGGGCGCTGATCCAGTGGGTGATGTCGGAGTAATGCACGATCTTCTGGTATCGGGGAAGTTCGCGGAGCGTTTCTGCGAGGTAGCGGTTGATCGGACCGCTGCCGGGATACTCGAAGAGGTCGTCCCGGAGTTCGGGACGGAAATAGTCGGACATGGCGTTGCTGCCGGGGCCGTATGCGATGGCATCGAGCCAGTTGCGGGATTTTTCGTTGAGGTAATCGAAGATGGCCTGGTCGCCGTCGTTGTCAACGTCCTGGTTGGCGATCATGACGGCGGAGTCGGGGTGGTATTTGAGCCAGATATTTGCAACGTCTTCGCAGAGGTGTATGAAAGTTTTGCCCCAGGGCTGGCATTTGTCGCAGCGGCAGCCGCCGGGGTCGCCAGCGAAAAAGCGGAGGACGTCGTAGTCGGGGACGGATTGGAACAGCTTGTCCCATTTTGCCAAGAGGGCTTCTCGTGCTTCGGGGATAGAGGGGCAGACCCAGTTGCCGCGTTCGGTGGCCTGCCACTCGGGCGGGAACTCGGTGAGCTGGTTGGGCCGGCAGCCGAACTCGCCCATCAGGCCGAAGGATTTGACGAACTCGAACATGTCGCCGTGGGCGTAGAAGCAGTTTGCGCCCGCGAGTGCGTAATCGAGCGTGTACTCGCGGATTTCTTCGGGCGTCCACGGGCGCGCGCCGGTGACCTGGCGCATGGTTCCGCCCTGGTTGGCAGAGGAGCCGCGGTAGCGGTAGGCGGGGGCGGTTGCGATGCTGAACGGCTCGACGGAGACGGCGTCGCCGAGGTAGCGCAGCCGGCGCAGCACTTCGCCGGCCGCGTAGAGGACGCCGCGGTCGTCGGCGCCGACGGCGAGGATCGACGAACCCTCGGATTTTGCGGCGTAGCCTTCGGGATAGAGGTCGAAGCCGTCGCCGGGCGGGAAGATATTGTCGCGCGCGCACCAGGCGTCAGCATACCCACCTCGTTCGGCTCGGGCGAGACAGATTGCGAGGCCCGTGCCGAAGCGTTTGCCTCGGCGGATCTTTACTTCGGCGCCGGGAGCGCGTTTGAGGATGCGGCCGCTCAACACTTCGGCGACGCGGGCTTCGGTGTCGCCGGCGCCGGGATCGAGGACGATGGCGATGTCGTGAAAGGGCTGTTCTTCAGCGTTGGTTGCGCCAGTGGAAACAACACAAGCCGTTGCCAGCAAAAAAACAAGTACGCGCCGCGCTTTCGCGTTCATACTTACACCTCCAGCGAGTTCAGCCATGCGTTTCATGTTGCGGCATTATAGCAACCGGTAAATGGGCACGCCACAAGCCGGAAATAATTAGCGCCCGCTCGCATAGTACGAGCGGGCGCTACTTGAGAGCCTGCTACTGGTTTAGTCGCCGCTGGTGAGCATTCCGCCTAGCAGGGCCATGGGGGTATTGACGGGGGGCTCGCCGCACTGGTCGTATTTGAGGAACTCGACGTGGCCGTCCATGTATAGGACGTTTGCGCCACCGGGAATGTGGTTGTACGCCGCGGGGTTGGTGGCGAGTTGGTCGAACATGATGTAGATTTCGCTTTGTGCCTTTGCGGATGCGGCGGGGTTGTTGATGTCGGTGATGAGAAAGCGTTCGATTCCTTCGCGGAGGCGGTAGACGGTGTTGCTGCCTCCGTTGCCGTATCCTTCCGGCACTTCAAGGTCTTCGTCGGCTTCGGCGAGTGCCATTGGGGCCGAGGGTTCCGGAACCGAGTAGGCGGCTTCAACAACAGTGTTGAGGGTTGCACCGAACTGCCGGTCGACTTCGCCGCCGGTCAGGCCGGCCTCACTGGCTAAGATGGACAAGAACGTGAATTCGCTGATATCCACCATCTCGTCGCAATGACCCTGGTCTTGCATCCAGCCCGAGTAGCCGTAACTGGCATCGACTCCGCGGGCGCACTTGCCGCCGTGGCCGGCTGCGTAGCCCACGCACCACTCGCCGTTGTCGTCCTGCAGGTCGTCGAGTTTTCTGCCGTGCTCGGCATCGGACGGGCACAGGATGAGCATCGGGTCGGTGAGGTATTCGGGATACAGCGTAAACAGGTTGGGCCCGAAATCGACTGCGCCTTTGAGCGAGCCACCCTGGTCATAGTAGTAGCCGATTTGGATGGGGGGAAATTTTTCTCCCTTGGACTCGTTGGAATACATTTTGAACACGAGCCCCCACTGTTTGAGGTTGTTTGCGCAGCTTGCGCGGCGGGCTGCTTCGCGTGCCCGGGCGAGCGCGGGAAGCAGTATGGCGGCCAAGATGCCGATAATGGCAATGACAACCAGCAGTTCAATGAGTGTAAAACCTTTTTTCTTCATTTCTTCATCCTCCTAAAGCAAATTTAAGACATCCGTCGGTATAGTACGAGATTTTTGAAAAATTTGCCATAAGAAAAACGGGGGTTTCGCGAATTACGGGAAAGAAGTATTTTGTCGAATCCCTACCGGGTTTTACACGGTTGGGCCGCCGCTACCCAGGATAGCGCCCTCCCTTGATGGGGAAGGCGCTAACTAATCCGCAAAAGACTAGCGCCCGCTCGCAATCTCGCGAGCGGGCGCGTAGGATGCGTCTATTGGAGAGTCATGTGAAGGTCAGCGGTTTCCACTAGTCGTCTTAGCCACCGGCCACTTGCATGATTGCCGTGAAGGTATCCACAGCCTGTCGTGTTACAGGCCAGACATCACCGGGGTACTTGACGAACTCGACATGGCCGTCCATGAAGAGGACGTTAGCCCCGCCGGGAACGTGAGTGAAATCCCCTGGATTGTTGTAAACACGGTCCCACATAACGGAGATTTCGGACTGCGAGCGGGAGCTTGCCGCGGGGTTGTTGATGTCGGTGATGAAGAATCGCTCGATACCTTCGCGAAGCTTGTGGATCGTGGTCGGCGCGGCCGGGTCGTTATTCAGAACGCCCTCGAAATCTTTCGAGTACACGCTGACATCGTCTGGCGCTCCAGAAGCGAAATGTTCAAACAACGCTATTGCTGTCAACACACTGAAGTTTTCGTCGTCGAACGCCCAGCCGAGGTACACGTACCCGATGCCCGGGAAGCGGGGCAGCACGCGTTGCTCGGGGCCACATGTCCTCCAGAAGCTTCCGTGGGTATCTGGATTGCCATAATTGAGCTGGCTACGGGCGAGCTGGGCGATATCGGAGTCGTCGGACGGACAGATGATAATGCCCAAATCACTGAAGTACTCCGGATAGGTACTTGGCCCGTCGAACATCAGATACATGTCGCCGACATTGGGACTGCAGTCGGTTTCATCGTATGAGATTCCGCAGGTGGGGAAACACCCTCCCTTGTCCTCGTTGGCGTACATCTTGAAAACGAGTCCGCACTGTTTGAGGTTGTTTGCGCAGCTTGCGCGGCGTGCCGCTTCGCGTGCCCGGGCAAGCGCGGGAAGCAGGATGGCGGCCAGGATGCCGATAATGGCAATGACAACCAACAGTTCGATGAGTGTAAAGCCTTTTGCTTTCATTATTGTTTTCCTCCTCTTTTGTTAGGTAAAACCTTCCACTACTCGAGTCAAGAAAAACTAACAACTATATGGGCATCATATAGAAAACTCTGACGTTTCGCTATAAAAAAATTGCGCTTCGCGCACTCCTTGATAAACAGTTACGGCACACGTTGACTGGCTCAACCAGGTAAATGCCGGCAGGGGTTCGACAAAAGGTATTTTCAAAAACCCGCAAAAGGCCAAAAACTTGGTGCGGAACTCAAAAAGAGGGCGCCCGCTCCAACCATAGGAACGGGCGCCTCGGACCGCTGAGTCAGACTTTTTACATAGCGCTGTAGATGTCAATCCAGGTCTGAGCGGCTTTCGCGGTGATTGGCCAGACGTCACCCGGATATTTCACGAATTCAACGTGACCATCCATGAAGAGGATGTTGCCGCCGCCGGGGATGTGATTGTAGGCTTCGGCGGCGGGCCAGACCTTGTCAAAGTACACCGCGATTTCCGATTGGGCCCTGGCGCTTCCTGCTGGGTTGTTGATGTCGGTAATGAAAAAGCGTTCAATTCCCTCTCTGAACCGATAGATTGTAACTGGTTGCGAGTCTTCGTCAAACCCTGTAAAGTCTGAGTCGAAGTTCTTCATTTCTTCTAGATGCCCAATCATTGCTGCGGCAGTGGCCAGATTGAACGTGTCGTCATCAATGGCGAATCCCAGATACCAGTAACTGATATCGGGCAGGCGGGGCAGAATGTTGCCGTTGTCGCACACTCTCCTGAAACTACCGTGAACGTCTTCGGAACTGAGGTTAAACGCTTCTCTGGCAAGCGAGGCCACATCGCCGTCATCTGACGGACAAACCGTGACCATCAGGTCGTTCAGATACTCCGGATACATTGCCGGAGCGTCGAACATAAGCATGGCACCGCCATCTGTTCGCGTGCAGGTAGTAAGATCGTAAGAGTGGTGGGGCGGCGGGAATAATCCCCCCTTCGCCTCGTTTGCGTACATCTTGAACGACAGTCCCGTCTGTTTCAGGTTGTTAGCACAGCTTGCACGGCGGGCCGCTTCGCGTGCCCGGGCAAGCGCGGGAAGCAGGATGGCGGCCAGGATGCCGATAATGGCAATGACAACCAACAGTTCGATGAGTGTAAAGCCTTTTGATTTCATTTTCCTTGTCCTCCTGTTTATTTAAACGAAAACTTCACCAACAAGTTTATTCTACAGGAAATTTATGATTTTGACTACAAAAAAACCGGGTTGTTGGACTTTTTGGGGGGGATCTGCAAGATCTTGATAGGGTTAGGCTTAGCGCGTGCTGGCTGTAGTTACATTTCGCGAAGGCGTCGAGAAAATTCAGTGTTGCCGGATTTCAGCACGCCAGTTTTCGGGGATTTCTGCAACGCAGACGTTTTCGCCGCCGAGCATGTGGGAAGTGAAGACGACGGCTTTTGATGCGCGGTCGAATCCTGGGTGGGGGTGGTCGCCCTTGCCGTAGGTGCGGTGGCCGGCAGTGAGGAGGCGGGGGCGGGTTGTTGAGGCTTCAAACAGCATGATGTCGCCGTGCCAGTTGTCGGCGACGACCCACTGTCCATCGTCGCTCCCGTCCGCGTGCCACCAGTTTCTTTTGGCGAGGTCGACGGGCTCGGCTTCTGGCCACCATGCGCCGGCGCCGATGATGCGGACGACGCCGGTTTTGACGTCGATGACTTTAACGTGCGCATCTTCGTTGGGGTATGGGTGCAGACCGCCGCAGAAGATCATCTGGTCGTCGACCCACCATGACTCGTGCGTGACGAGTTCGTTGGGCCGGGCTTTGTAGATGTTTTTGGGGATGCCGTCGCGGATGTCGACGATCATGAGGCGTTGTTTCAGGCCTGCGTAGCTTAGGAGGTTGGGATTGGTGTGGCTCCACTGTACGTGGTAGGCGTAACCGGGCGGATCGGGCGGGCAGCACAGCTCGCGGATCTCGCCGGATGCGATGTCGATGATGAAGATGGCCGGCTTGTCCCCCACTTCGCCGCCGGTCAGGCCGACGGACAGGTATTTTGCGTCGCAGCTTTCGTTGAGGGCAGTTCCGCTTGCGCCTTTGGGGATGTCGCAGATGTGGCGTTCGGTCAATGTGGCTTTTGAAGGACCGGCTTGCAGGTCATCGGATGGCTCGATTTGCAAAGTTAACTGGAGGACCTCGCCGTCGCGGATCGCATAGAAGCCGGCGCCGTTGACGGCGGCTGTAGCGCCGCCGAGCTTGCCTTTCCGGGTGGTGAACTTCAACAGCTCGCCGGTTTGCACGAGGTAGCCCATCAGGCCTCCGCCGTCGCGCGACGAGGTGAACAGGATGACGGAACCGTCGGCGAGCCAGGAGCGGTCGTGGAAGTAGAGGTTGTTGTCTTTAGCGGGGTTGGTGGTGAGGAACGTGAGTTCTACGCCGGTTTTGGGGTCGGTTATTTTCTTGTGCTCTGGCGGAAGCACTTCGATGTTGTATTCGATGGCGGCGGCAATCGAGGATGCGAGTGTGATGAGGGCGATCAGGACGGTCATGGTTTTGAGCATGGGCTTACCTCCTGGGGGCATAGTGGCGGATTGGGCGGGGCGGGATCAAGGGTTGGTGGTTGGTGGTTGGTGGTTGGGGGGTGGTGATGGGGATTGGGGTGCGGGGAAGGGTTACCAGTCCGGCTCTTGTGGACGTGATTCGGGTTCCTGGTGGGCGATGTTTTTGGGGCGGTACGGGAGGTTTGGGCCGTCCCAGTTGGGCCATCTTATGAATTCGACGGAACCGTCGAGCCAGAGAAGGTTCCCGCCGCCGGGGATGTGGTTAAACATTTCACCGCTGCCGCCGATGTCCCACATGACGGGTACGCGGGGGGTGGCGTATTGCGGGGGAGGCATCGAGAGAGGTTGTTCGGTGTACGCGCCGAAATAGTCGTAGCTTGCACGCACGCCGTAGTGCGAGTTGAGCAGGGAATCGAATGCGGCTGTTTTTTTCTCGTCGCGGTCAACATGGCCAGTCGACGAGTCGGACGGGCAGCAGAACAGGTAGCGCTCGCTGAAATAGCGTCCTTCGAGATCGAGCAGGCAACTGGCGTCGTTTTTTCCGCCGCTCCAGGGGAGGCGTCCGTCGTTTTCGTCGGCGTACATGTGGAAAATAAGTCCGAGCTGGCTGAGGTTGTTTGCGCAGGACGCGCGGCGCGCGGCCTCACGGGCGCGGGCGAGCGCGGGCAGGAGTATGGCGGCCATGATGCCGATGATGGCGATCACGGAGAGGAGTTCGAGGAGGGTGAAGCCTTTTTTGATCATGGGCGCACCTCGCGCCATTCGGCGGCCGCGACGCGGCCGGTTTCGTCCAACCGCACATCCTCGCGGAGGCTCACCTTTACAATGTTTGCGCCGCGCGGCAGTTGGCCGGTGGATTCGATGGCGATCCAGCCGGGGCGTTCGGCGGGCGCGACGGTGACGGAAAAGGCGCCATTGCCGATTGTGGTGTTGAGCTCGCCGGTGTAGGTTTTGTTGCCGGAGCGGACTTCGGCGAGGGCCTTGTCCAGGCCTGCTTCGGCTACATGGGCGCATACCTGCCTGGCTTCCTGCTTGCCGGCATAGTCAAAGGCGGCGTGAAACCAGCTCAGGGTAGCGGATACGGCGGCCGTCATGATGAACAGCACGCCGAGCGCGATGAGCATGGCGGAACCGCGGTTATTTTTCATCATGCGTCACCTCCGTTTGGCACGTCACGTCCTTGCGCGCTTCGCGTTGCAGCCGTGAACGTGTAGGTGACGGGCGGTTTCCTTTTTGCGCCGGGCGGCACGGGACGGTTGCCGACGACATCGGCGTCGAGTTCGATTGAAACAGGGCCTTGCGGGGCGGTTTCGACACGGAAACCTTCGAGATCCAGCGGAAAGGTCTGGAAGGATTTGACGACGGCGGCCTGGTTTTCGCTCAGTTCAAACTCGAGCCTGTCGAGCCGGCGCTGTGATTTCAGCAGGCCATACACGACATAGCGCCGGCTGGCTTCTACGGCCGGCAGCTCGAGGACAAGCTGGTTTTCGGTTGTCTTGTAGCTTGCTGCGGTTTCGGCGACGCTTGCGGCGGTTTTGACGTCGCGGAGGAAGGTTTCGCGGATATCGCCGGCGTTTTTCATGCGGTCGAGCGTAGCGATGCCGATGGCGTTGAGGCGGCCGGCGGCGGCCATAACGCCGAGGATGGCGTTTATGAGCAAGCCCAGGATGGCGACGTAAGCAAGCATTTCGAGCAGTGACGTGCCGCGCCGGTTGTTTTTTGGGGCGCGCATCATGGCGTCCCCCTTTCGGCGATGAGGGTAGCGGCGGATTTTTCTATCGTCCTTCCGTTTTCGCCGGTCCAGCGAACGGCCGCGGTAACGTGTTTGAGTTTAAGATTTGCGTCCGTGTGGGGCCGGATGGTGAGCGACGGGGTGAAGTTGACGAGGTCTCCGGTTCCGAAGGGCTCGGAGACGAACGGGGCGTTTTCGCGGTCGGCGAGTTGGTTGAACGGCATAGCGCGCAGTGTTTCGATTTCGGCATCGACGGCGCGTGCGGCGGTCTGGCATTCATCCATATGCCGCAGCTTGGCGGCGATCACGTTGTGCATCTGGAGCGCGCCCATCAGGCCCACGGCAAGGACGAACAGCGCGGCTATCAACTCGAGCAGGGCGAATCCGGCGGCGCGGCTGCGATTTTGTTTGCGGTGTCGGGTCATGCGGCGCCTCCCGGTCCGATCACGCGGGCAACTTCCTCGAGTGTGGTTGCTCCTTCGGCGGCGCGGGCTGCCGCGTCTTTTTGAAGGGGCCGCATGCCAGCGGCCAGGGCGGCCCGGTGGAGGTCGGACGTGCGGGGCCGGGTCAGCAGCAGGTCGGAGATCTCCTCGTTTACGGCGAGCAGTTCGCCCACGGCCATGCGGCCGCGGTAGCCGATCCTAAGGCATGACGGGCAACCGCGGCCGCAACGGTACTGGGGAGGAGACGAAACACTCACAGCGTGCGCGTCCGGCATGGGCGTCGTTTCTTCCTCACCGGAGACGGTCAAGCCCAACCGCGCCGCGAGAGCGGCGTCGGGCAGGCAGGGTTGCGCGCAATCGGGGCAGACGCGCCGCAGCAGGCGCTGCGACAGCACGCCGGTGACCGACGAGGCAACCAGGTACGGCTCGATGCCCATGTCGAGCAGGCGCGTAAACACGCCCGCGGCCGTGCCGCTGTGAACAGTGCTGATGACGAGATGCCCGGTCAGGCCGGCCTGCACGGCGGCGCGTGCCGTGGCCGGATCGCGTATTTCGCCGAGCATAATGACTTCGGGATCCTGGCGGAGCAGGGCTTTTAACGCGGCTTCGTAAGTGAAGCCGGCGTGCGAATTGATCTGGGCCTGGCTAACGCGGTCGAGGCGGCATTCGACGGGATCTTCTATCGTGACGGTGTGCGGTGCGGGATCGCGGCGGCGAACGATCTCGTTGAGCAGCGAGTAAATCGTGGTTGTTTTGCCGCTGGAGGCGGGCCCGGTGAGGAGCAGAGTCCCGTGCGGGCGCGCGATGATAAGGCGCAAGGCTTCGACCGTTGGCACGTCGAATCCGAGCGCGTCGAGGTTAAAGAGCGAGCGGTCGACGTCGAGGATGCGGAGCACGATTTTATCGCCTTCGACAGTTGGAAACGTCGAGACGCGGAGCGCTTTTCCGGCGGGAGTGGCATCGGGCTCGATGCGCCCGTCCTGCGGCATGTCTTTGACGTAGGAGGGGATGTGGGCGAGGACTTTTACGCGCCCGGCGACCCGTTCGTGTTGGGCTCGTGGCAGGCGGGCGACGTCGTGGAGGATGCCGTCGATCCGGAAGCGCAGAGTGAGTGTGTCTTGCCACGGTTCGATATGGACATCGCTGGCTTTGTAGGCTGCGGCCTGCGCGAGGGCGGCATCGAGCATCTGGACGGCTCCGTCGTCGCCCGCATCGATGAGTTCGGCAAGTTTTCTCTGGATCTCTGCGAAACCGAGGCGGGGGTCCGGTCCTTCGGGGTTTTTTTCTATGCAGGTTAACCGGGGCACTGGGTTCACATTCCTCCCATAATCATTTCGCTCATGTTTATGATGGCTGCAAAAACGCTGAAGTACTGGGAGAACACGAGCGCGCCCAGAGTCAATATGAGCACGGGCATTAGAAGGGGAGTGATCATTTTTGTTTGCTTCATGGACTTCTTGTGGTAGAACTCGGCGAGGTTTCGCAAGGCTCCGGGGAGGTCGCCGTGGAATTCGGCGTTTGCGGCCGCCACGGCAAGGCTTTTGGGCAGGAACGGCTCCTCGCTTTGGAGCGCTTGCGTTAAGGGCGTACCCTTGCGGATGCGATTGCAGACTCGGCCGAAGACATGGGAAAAGGTGGGGCTGATGTCGGATCGGACGACGTGGTCGAGCGCGTCGTCGAGGGGAAAGCCGGCTTCAGTGAGTTGGGCAAAGATTGTAAGCGATTTTGCCAGGTTTCTGTTTTTGATCAGGCGCCTGACGAGAGGGATGCGCAGTGCTGTTTCCGATAAGGCGCGCCTCACGGCGTGGGCGCGGTAAAAGAGCCGGCCCGGGTGAGGCAACGCGCAAAGCAAAAAGAGGACAATGCCCACGATCAGCGGCGCGATTACGAGGGGGTGTGCGTAGTCCGTCAACCGCTGGGCCAGCAGGAAGGGGCCGTACGGCTTGTAATCTGCTGGGACATCCACATCCCAAGCAATTTCAAAGAAGACAGGCATGACTTTCACGTTCAAAAAGAACGCGAACGCGGCAAATGCCATGAGCATGACGGAGAAATAAACCAACAGCTTCTTTGTATCGTGCGAGGCTTGATCCTTGGCGGTCATGTCTTCCATGATGCGATTGAGAGTGTCTTCGAGAGCGCCGGTCTGTTCTCCGGCTTCGACGAGGTCGGCGTAGAGCGGCGGGAACATTTTGGGCTGGCGGCGCACCGCCTGGGCGAGGCTGAAACCGTGTTCGACGTCATGGGAAAGTTTGTGAAGCGATTTGCCCAGCATCCAGGACGGTGCGCTTGCGGAAGCGGCGAGGAGTCCGGGGGCCAGCGGGGCGTTCGACCGAACGATGCGGGCCAGCAGGTTGATGATATAGAAGACGTGCAACTGCTTGAGGACTCCGGGCGCCCGCATGGGCCGAGCGCGGCGCTGACTCCAGAAGCTGGTCCAAAAGCCGGGCATGACATAGTCGCTTGTCTTGCCGCGGGCGAGGTCGCCCAGGCTTGAATGCAGTAGTCTGTTCCAGTTCTCTTTCATCATCCCCCCGTGATGGCGTCGCCAAACGAGAAGATTGGCAGATAAAGAGACACGACTACAAATCCCACCAGCAAGCCCATCGCGATGACGATGGCGGGGCCGGCAACGGTAGTCAGGGAACGATGCAGGTGAGTCTGGGCGCGGGCGTACTCCTCGCCCAGCACTTCGAGGGTTTCTTCGAGGTTTCCGCTTTGTTCGGCGTTGCCGATGAGCCAGCACGCGCCGCTGTCGAACAGGCGGGTCTTTTGCAGGGCCTGCGACACGGGCGCGCCGTTGTTGAGAGCGAGCGCGGCCTCACGTACGCGCCGCTGCACGACGGCGTTGCCGGCCGTTGCGCCGGCGAGTTCCATGCTTTCGAGCAGGGGCACGCGGGCATCGAGCAGCAATGCGAGCGCGCGGGTGAACTGGGTTACGGACGCGAGCAGGTAGAGGCGCCCGATCACGGGGAGGTGCAGGTTGATCCAATCGATCTTGTAGTTTCGGTTTTCGCGGCGGTTGTTGAGATGAAATGCAATTGGAATCAAGACCAAGACCAGCAAGCCGAACAGCACCGCCAGCCCGCGCTCTCTTACAAGGTCGCTCAGATCTACCAGCAGCCGGGTTGGAGCGGGCAAGGCTCGGCCGAATTGCTCGAAGATTTCGGCAAATTGCGGCACCACGTTAAAGAGCAGGCCCAGAAGCACGAGCATGCCGGTTACGACAACGACCACCGGGTAGGTCATTGCCAGCTTGATGTTGCTTTTCACTTCGGTCATCGACTTCGAGTATTCGGAAAGCACCTGGAACACGCGGGGCAAGTCGCCCGTGCGTTCGCCCGCCGCGACGAGCGCCCGGTAAACGGGGCTGAACGCGCGGGGATGGCGTTCGAGCGCCGATTCGAGCGATTGGCCGGTAGTCAGATGCTTGCGGATGTCTTCGAGCACGAGTTTGACGCGCGAGTTTTTGAGATCGCGGGCCATGGCTTCAAGCGAGGGCGCGAGCGGGAGCGAAGACTGGGTGGCCATCAGGAGGTTGTAATTGAGCTGCTCGAGATCTTCCCAGGACAGGTGCGCGGTTTTGACAGGCGGTTTTTCGCGGCCGATCTTGCGGACGGCGTTTACGGCGAACCCCTTCTCCTGTAGGGCCACGACGACCTGGTGGGAAAACGGACCTTCCATCGTTCCGTCAACGGGGTTGCCGTCGGGGTCGACGGCTCTGTATTTGAAGAGAGGCATTTGCTTTACCTTTTTTCGTTCTGCCTGCTTTAAATATGCCGATTTCAGCTTGTGACGATCACGGGCGATTTTGCCTGTGCCGGTATAAGCGTCTCCGGCATTGCCGGGTGCGGGGAGCGCGACACGGGTTCGTGCGCGTTCACTTCTTCCTCGGCTTCTTCCTGTGGCGGGGCCGGCTGGGAACCGTATGAGAGCGATTCGGCCCAGCGAATCTGGCTGCCCCAGGCGAGGAGCGAATTGCCGCGGGCCTGGCTGGGATCGGCCACCGGAGCTGTACCTGCGGCTTGTGCACCGACGACGGCATCAATCGTGCGTATGGCCTCGATTGCGGGGAATCCGACGGCGGCCATGAAAAGCATAACGGCGGCAGCCACGGCGGTGGCCGTGAGCGCGCTGCGCAAGAGTTGGACGGGCCGGGACAGGTAGACGATGTTTTCGGGTTCGGCGCCAATACGGAGTTGTTGGCGCAGGGCGGCGTATCCGTCGCGGTGTTGCGGACAACTGAGCGAGCTGCGCGCCAGTTCCGAGATGCGCAGCAGTTCGTTCAGCTCTTCGAGACAGAGGTAGCAGTGGTCAAGATGATCGCTGATCTGCCTTTGAAGATGCGGGGGCAGGTCCTCGTCGAGGTACCGCACCAGGTTCTTGCTTACCATTTTACAGTCCATAAGTTCTCTCCACGCGGCCGCAAGGGCCGCCGGGCCGCAAGGGCCGCATACTAAGCCTATAAGACCAAAAGCCCGTTCAAGGCGGCGCGCAGGCGGCGTATCGCCAGCAGCCGGCGCGACCGGACCGTGTTAAGCGGGCACTGCATAACCTCGCTAATCTCGTCGAGCGAAAAGCCCTGCACGGTGCGCAGGACGAACGCCATGCGCTGCTCGTCGGGCAGCTCGTCGAGGACGGCGTTGATACGTTCCATCAGTTCGGCGTTTTCGGCCGCCTCGTCCGGGCCCCTTGCCTTCGTGGAAAGCTGCTCGAAGCCGTCCAGCGGCTGGGGGCGGCCCAGGCGGCGGTCGCGCATCGTTGTGCGGAACGATTCGAGCCAAATGTTCCGCGCGATGCTGAACAAATAAGCGCGGAACGAGCCGGTGGGCTTGTACCGCAACCGCAACCGCCAGAGGCGCAGGAAGGTTTCGTGGCAGAGGTCCTCGGCGGTGTGCGAATTCCGGCTCATGGCATAGAAGAAGTCCTGCAGGGCGCGATAGTGCCGGCGGTAAAGCTCGGCAAACGCCCGCTCATTGCCCAACTGGACGCGCTGCATCAAGTCGGCATCGGACATGCTTTCTAACATACCAGCTCCGGAGTGCTTGCATCTATTATATGATCAGCGGGGGTAAAAGCGATCACGGCTTGCAAAAAGGACCAAAAGGACATAAACGACCTAAAGGACGTTAAAAAAAGGGTTGACTTTTACTACACCGTGTAGTACTATGATCTGTAGTAAGGAGGATGGAACGAAATGCGTAATAAGAAATTGAGTGTGAGCGGGGCGGAGCTTGAGGTGCTGAAGGTGTTGTGGGCAGGGGGTCCGGGCACGGTTCGCGATGTTGCGGGGCGTTTTCAGGGTTCGCGCCAGGGGCGTGCTTACACGACGCTACAGACGCTGCTAAACCGTTTGCAATCTAAGGGTTACGTAACTTGCGACAAAGGAAGCGTGCCGCATGTTTACCGGGCTTCGGTATCGCGGGAAAAGCTTGTTCGGGAGAGCCTGGACAATTTGGCGGGCCAGCTTTTCGAGGGGGCGACGTCGCCGTTGGTGGCGGCGTTGATCAGCGACAAGCGTTACTCGGCGGAGGAGATAGCGCGTTTCCGCAAGCTTCTCGATGAGGCGGAGCGGAAAGAAGACTGAAAATTACATGCCGGCGTGCCTGAGGGGCGACCGGTTGCAGAGGAGGGGCCTATGTTGAACGGACTGCTTCAAATGGTGGGGGTTGCGTTACTCGTTGGGATAGTGGCGGCGGCGGTGTGCCGGTTGGGCCGGCCGCGGCCGGCGTTTTGCCACGCGCTTTGGCTGCTGGTGGTGGTGAAACTGCTGATGCCGCCGGTGGTGGCGTGGCCGTGGCAGCCGGACGCTACGTTCGGGGCACAACTGGTCGAACGTCTCGCCGCCGACAAGCCCCTGGCGCCTACCGCACCTCCCGCGGGCGAAACCGTGCCGGCCGCCAACCCCGCGATAAAACCGGAGGCAGGTGGGCGGGTTGCGGGTCGCACGGACAAGCAGGTTTCCCAGGCTGCTTCAGTGGCTGCGCCCGCGGCAATCCAACGTCGCCGGCCGGTCTGGCCTTTGCTGGCGCAGATCGGGCTGACCGTGTGGGCGGCGGGCGCGCTTTTCGCCGTGGCGCTGCATTTGCGCCGGATTCTGAAGTTCCGGCGGGCTTTCCTGGCGAGCGAGCCCGCGCCCGAATGGCTGAAAGAAAAGGTGGGCGGTCTTGCACGCGTGTACGGGGTGCACCCGCCGGAAGTGCGCGTGGCGCATGGGGCGTGGTCTCCGATGCTGTACGGCGTCAGGCGGCCAATCTTGCTTGCGCCTCGAGGCGCGCTTGACGAGGTGGAGCCGGAGCGTTGGGAAACGGTGGTGGCCCACGAACTGGCGCACCTGAGGCGGCGGGACCATCTGGTGGCCTGGGTGGTGCTGGCGGCATCGTGCGTGTGGTGGTGGAATCCGGTGTTGTGGTGGGCGCGGAGCCAGATTGGCCGGTACGCCGAAATGGCGTGCGACGCCTGGGTGCTTTGGGCGCTGCCCGACCGGGGCCGCGAATACGCCGACACGCTGATCCAGTTCGTCCAGCGCCATTCGGAAAGGCCACCGGCGGTGCCGGAGCCCGTGCCCTGCATGAGCGCCCATGGCGCCGGGGTTTTTGAACGGCGCCTGACAGCCATCCTTCGCGGGCCGGCGCCGTATCGGCTCGGCTCAGCCGGCGCTGCCTGCCTGGTAGCGATTGCGGCGGTCGTGCTGCCGGTTTTTTCACGCGAAGAGGCCACGGAACCAGTTGCTGGACGGCCTGTAGCGCCGATGCTGGTGTCAGCGGGGGCGCCGGAACAGACGCCCCAGTTGAACGAGCCCCTTGTTGTCGGCGAAACATCTCCGGCACTCGTTGAAGCGCTCCGGGCGAATGTCACGCTCGATATCATCGACTTCCACATCAGCGACATCGCAAAATTCATCGGAGAAACTTACAGCATCAACATCGTTATCGACTGGAGGGCTGTCAAACCTCGAGAGTTGCGCCCGCACCGCGACTGGGCTGTCGGCAAGGCCGAAGCCCCGGAAGAGCAACCGCCGCCCCCGCCCCCTCCGCCCATGTTCCAGCCTATTGCGGGACATGTCTATGCCACGGATGGGATGGTGCCCTACTTGAAACTGAGCGGCGTACCGGTGGGCGACGCGTTGAACGCAACGGTGAGCGGGCTGGGCCTGACTTACGTGATCTACCCGCATGTTCTGTTTATAACATCGCCCGGCTTGGCCGCCGCCGATATGGCGGGCAACCCGCCGTACGCTGGAACACAGGGCGTTTTACGAGAAGCTCTGAAAGCCTTAGTCACCGTAGACTTTAAGGGCGCTCACGTGCAGAAAATCGCCGAGTTTATGTCGGAAGCCTATGGCGTGAACATCGTGCTTGACTGGAGGTTTGTCGCAAAGCACGGGCAGCACCCGTCAGATGCGCTGCAGACTGTCGCATCGTCTGGTTTTGTACCTTGGTTCAGCGTAACCAGTATTCCGCTTGGCGAGGCGCTGGATGTCCTGCTGCGTTCCATAAACCTGACCTACTATCCTAAGGAGGATTTCATCTGGATCAGTGCGTTTGCTCTTGATGAAAGCCAAGGCTGAATCGTATTGCCGCCGGTGACGGCCAGGAGGAGCATATGTTGAACGGACTGCTTCAAACGGTGGGAGTGCGTTGCTCGTCGGGGTAGTTAACGGCGGGGAGCAGTGGGACGATTGAGACGATTGGGACGGTTGGGGCAAGATCGCTTGGGAAGCGCCGCCTCCAGCGCCTGGTCGCGCGGAAGCGCTCCCTCCACCAAGGCTTGCGCGGGTTAGTCGGGCTGCAGGAAGACGTAGTCGTCGGCTTTGGGGTTCCAGGGTTGGGCTCGGCCGCCGTCGTCGCGCATGTTGGTGTTGGCGCTGTAGAGTTTGTAGCTGTTTCTTTGGCGGGCGTATGTGAACGGGCGGCCGGTGAAAGGATCGCGGGGCAATTCCGCCAGCACCGATGGGACGATGGCGTCGAGCGAGTCGGGGTAGGCGCCGTTCTCGCGGCGGTAGGCTTCGACGGCGGCGGCCACGGTAATGCCGGCGCGTTCGGCCTTGGCGCGGGTTTCGCCTATGGGCAGGCGGGCGTAAACGTCCATGAGATGGCGGCTGATGGGATTATCGCCGATCAGACCGTCGAGGGCTGTCTTGTCGAACTGGTAAAAGGGCGCCTCCAACAAAGGGGTCGCTTGGCGCATCGATTTCAACGATTCCTGGAACATCTGGCGGCACCGGGTTGGCGGAAGGCTTTTGAATTCGCTTGTTTGCAGGGTCAACAACGCGTGCAGTTCTTCGTCCGACGCATTTTGTTCGGCAAGGTAATGCTCAAAGCACTCAATCTCGGTCAAAACTGCCTCGGCCATGCTTGGCGTTTGGACATCGATTTGCTGGATGCGCGCGGCAAGGTTTCTGCACGTTTCGGCGGATACGGCTGAGGATTTGAGCATTTCGCAGAAGGGTTTTGCGCCGGTAGACTGCATGGCGCAACCGACGAGTCGCCAGATGATGCCGCCGCCGCGGCTGGATTCGGCGCCGAACGCCATCACGTCGGCCAGTTCGTCGAGCGCGCCGTTGGGATCGCCGTGATGGTTTTTCATCATGGCTTCGGCCGTCATCAGGCGGGCCAGAGCGCGCCATTTTGCCAAGTAGGGCAATTGTTCGTCGGGGCCGAACGGGGGATAGGCGACGTGGCCCACCTCGATGCCTTTGCGGATTGCGTCGAATGCGGGCTGGTACTTTTGCAAAACTTCGATGACCTCGGGGTCGTCGCGCCAGCCGTGTTCGAGGATATCGAAGATGCTGTCGGGGTAGGGCTCGAGGGCTATGAGTTCGGCCGCGAGCAGGAACCAGTGGAGGCCGTTGTCTTCGGGGATTTCGCTGGACTGGATACCTTCGGGAATTCGGGCGTTTGCAGTGGCTTCTTCGAGGGCATTGTCGAGTTCTTCGACGGGAACGGCCTGTTTGGGGGCGCCGGGGGCGGCTTCATTTTTGTTGGACAGGCGGGCCGGCGTTTTTTCATCGGCAGTTGTGGCGGCTTCTTGTTGGGTGGAGCTTGTGGCGTTGTTGGCGGGCGGGGGGAGTAAAGGCCGGCGTTTGAGAAACAAGAGAATAAGGCCGGCGAGAATGATTACAGCCAGCCCTGCGAGTAACCGCTTGGCCATGATAGACCTCCAGGTCGCTTGTTACTTGATAATGAAGCTAAGAGGCGTTGCCGATCAATGCGAGGAAGCATGGGACGTATGGGACGTATGAGACGTATGAGAAACTGACCGTTAGTCGGCTCGTACGATAACGTAGTCGTCGGCTTTGGGGTTCCAGGGTTTGCCTTTTCCGCCGTCGTCTTTCATGTTGGGGCCGGCGCTGTAGAGGAGGTAGCCGGCGTTCTGGCGGGTGTAGCCGAACGGCTTTCCGGTGAAGGGGTCGGGCGGGAGTTCCGGCAGGACGGCCGGGGCGAGCGCATCGAGCGTCGCGGGGTAGTTGCCGTTGTCGCGCTGATACGCTTCGAGGGCAGCGACGATAGCGGCGCCGCGCCGGCCGGAGCTTCTGAGCGCCTCGTTCTTGAGTATGTTGAGCCCTATACCAAGGCTTTTTTCGCTCAGCAGATTTCCTGCGGAAATCTCTTGAAACGCCGACTCGTCGAACTCGTGGACCGGCACGCCGTACAACGGAACCTGTTTTCGCAAGTTTTCCACATGCTCGCGATACGTTTCGAGGCATTGTTCAGGGGTTGCCGTTTCGGCAAATCGTTTCCCTTCCTCGCCCGAATCCTTTACGGCTGAGGTAATTTGTTCATGCACCTTGTCCAGCGAACCAGAATGCTTGTCGAACCAGTGCTGAGCCATATCGGCCTCGACGCTCATGGCGTCGACGATGCGGGGCGCGTTCTTTTCCAGGGCATCGAGACGGGCCGCGGCGTTGCGGCATTGTTCGGCCGAGACTCCGGGCGTTCGCAAGGTGTTGGCCAGTTTGCGCGTGCCGATGTTTTCCATCGCAAAACCAATCAGGTAGTTCATGAGCATGCCGCCCCGGCTTGATTCGGCGGCAAAACGGACAACGGTGTCAAGGGTGTCGAGCGCGTCGTCGAAATTGCCCTTATTGGCTTGCATCATGGCCTTGACGGTCATCATTCGGGTCACGTCGCGCCACCTGGCGCTGTAACCCATCGGTTTTTCCGGATCACGCAGCGGCATCATGATGTTGCCCACTTCCAGCCCTTTTCGAACCGCCTCGAACGCTTCGCTGCACTCCTCGATTTTTTCTACGATGCGGGGATCGTGCCGGTACCCGTGGTCGAGGATAGCCTCGCACGTATCCCGCAGTTCCCACGGCAACTCCGGCATCCGTTCCGCCGCGAGGATAAACCAGTGCATGCCGTTGTCTTCGGGGATTTCGGATGACACCACGCCTTGAGGAATCTCAGGCCGCTTGGGCGGCTCCACTTTTTTCCGCGCCATCCGGTCAAGCAGTTTGTCAGGCACGCCCTCGCTATCGCCCGCCTGGACGGGCGGTTTGGCCCCTTTCTCCAAGGGTACGGGCGAATTCTCCTGGGGAACGGGCACACTGCCCCCGTCCTTGGCCGGTTTTGTCTGATAAAGAAGGAACAGCCCCACTCCCAGAATCGCCACAACGACTAAGCCCACCAGCGCGCGTTTTGTCATTATGTGCCTCCCCTCGCAGCCGCACCCGAACCGCCTGCTGATTGCTGAGAGTTTATCTTAGTCGTTTTTACACACGACATCCACTTCTATTCGGATGTTTTTGCCGCTATCTGGTCGAACCATTTTCGTATCTTCGGCACGGCATGCAGTATCGACACGTCGTGTGTGTACGGGCCGACGCTGATGGCTTCGGCATTTGCACCGCGTTGTGAAAGGGCGGCTGCGCCCGATTTGGCTTCATCGGGCGGCACGTCAACGTCGTTATCTCCGTAGTACATTTTGACAGCCGCCTTGGGCGCCCACTGAAGAACGCTGTTCTCTTGCAGAGCATCGAGAAACCAGTGGCTCTTGTTATTGTCAAAGGCGTCGAGGAAAGCTTTGCTGAACATATCCCGGGGATTTGCGGGCAACGCCGCCATGATTTCTTCCGGCTCGTGTTCGCCGTCAAAAAGTCCGGCTGCCTGTTCCGCATACGGCTCTGCCATCACCGTTTCCGGCGCCTCTTCGTAGATGCGGCAGAACGCTTCGGTCACCCAGGCCATGTACAGCGAGTCGGCGCTTGACGCGCCTTGCATGGCCGCAGGGAAGGTGATGTGCCGCAAGTTGTAAGGCCCGGCCACGGGGGCCGACGCCGCGACTTTAAAGGGGGGATCCTCCATTTTTTCGAGCGCGCGGTGCGCCACCATGGTTGCGTGTCCGCCCTGGGAAAACCCGGTGAGAAAAACCTCGTCAGGGCATGCCATGCCCAGCGCTTCAAGCAGGGTTTTGGCCGCTCTCAGCAAATCAACCGTGGTGGTCGCGGCGGTTTCGGCATGAAGATAAGGATGCGGTTCCATGCTTGTGCCGAGGCCGATATAGTCGGGCGCCAGAAAGAGGTAACCGGCCCCGGCGAATACGGCCGAGCCGAGGACACCCTCGTGGAGGGTCGGCTTGGAGGGCGCCGCGTGGCGGTTCGGCGTCGTGCCGTGCTGGTAACTGACCACGCCGCGCAACGGGTCTTTCTTCGGCGCCGCGGCGAGACCGGACGCGACCGTGGGCTCGCCATGCGGGTCGGTTGTCCAGTATTCGATGCGGTAGAGCCGAATGCCGCGGGATACCGTCACCGGCTCGGGCACGTCGGCCCACCAGAGCATCAGGCGGAGCGTGGCGAGCTTGTAAGAGTCCAAGGCTTCGACGTGGTGTATGGCGCCGGGCGTCTTATCGCCGGTTGCGGTGGGCAGATTAGGCGCGGAGCATGCGGCAAGCGCAGCAAGAAGCAGCAACGGGACAAGCGCAGTGCGGCGTGCTGAATGATTGAGCATTCTGATCCTCCAGGGGCATGGTAGCAGGATTGGGAAAGGGGTTGGAAGTTATGAGGCATACAGGATGCAAGCGCGTTCTCACCCGAGGTCTGGGATGATACCGACGGGATTGCGCCGACCGCGGACGGCCGGACGTCGGCATTTCGCTATCGCTGCACACATCCTGCTAATGACATACCGAAGCTTGAGTGCCGAAAAGTGGTTCACCCAAGGTCTGTGATGATACCGACGGGATTGCCGCGTCGGCATTCCGCTATCGCTCCATGCCTCCTTGTATGTTGCTTTTTGCTCTTTTTTCTGACGAGATAAAGAGCAGGAGCTGGCAGAGGCGATGCCTCCCGGAGC